>SXGR01364430.1_pt1 | contig 13406 bp, 16 predicted proteins | sample 3174711 | NCBI WGS metagenome assembly SXGR01 (sample SAMN11356860, study PRJNA531348) | freshwater metagenome | isolation source: freshwater sample F1-60 | place: China: Fuxian Lake, Yuxi | collected 2017-12-25
AGGTCAATCACCAGATCATCTATGCGGCCATCTCGGCCTTTGGCGATACGGGGAACCTGGGCGATTACGTGGCCTATGGCGGCAATATCGAGGCGGCCTGCGGCCTCTCCGCCGTGATGGGCTACCAGGACGAAAACAAGCCCTACAACAGCGGGCAGTTCTACGCCGACCCCATCACCGCCTCCCATGCGGTCGTCGCGATCCTTGCCGCGCTGGACTATCGCGATCGGACGGGCAAGGGGCAATACATCGACCTTGCCCTCCAGGAGAACGGCATCGCCTTCTTCGCCGAGCCGTTCTTGGAGTACGTCTGCGCCGGGACCAAGCGCCCGCGCCGGGGCAATCGCCACGCCCGCTATGCGCCCCAGGGCTGCTACCCATCCTTCGGCGACGATATGTGGGTCGTCTTGACGGTGCGCTCTGACGATGAGTGGCGCAGGTTCGCCGGTGTCCTAGGCGCGCCTGAGTTGAAGGCGGCGAAGTATGCGACGGCTGAGGGCCGCATGCGGCATCACGATGAGCTGGATGCGGTCATCCGCCAGTGGTCGTCGAAGCTCGACCACACTGAGGCGGCGACGCTATTCCAACGGGCTGGCATCTCCGCGGCGCCGGTGCTGACGAACTGGGAGATGCTGACGAACCTGCATGTCTTCGACCGGGGCTTTTACAAAGTCGTCCCTCACCCGGAGATGGGGGCGCTTCCACAGCCGGGGATGCCGTGGCAGCTTTCGGACTCCCCTGGGGTCATCCGCGCCAGCGCGCCGCTCTATGGACAGCACAACCAGGAGATACTGCGAGGCTTGCTGAAACTGCCCGATGCCCAGGTTGACGCGCTCTATGCCAAGGGCATCGCGGCCGATGTGCCGCCGACCGGGATCCCGCCTCCGGCGATGCTGCGCCTATGATGGAGACGAGATTTCAGGGGAGGCAGAATGGTCATACGGCAACGGTGACGCGGCGCGCCCTGGCTTCTTGCGGCACTTCTTCGCCCCGTTCTCTGCGATAGTCAACGCAGAGCTTCAGGACGTCCTTCATGTTTGCCAGGCACTCTCTGTATGTATCGCCCTGGGCGCGTGCTTCAGGGATCAGCGGGCAGCTGCCGATGTACATGCCGTCGGGGGCTTTGCGGATGAGGATCGTGTATTGCATGAGCGCCTTCATGTTGAGCACATCATAGCAGAGGTGAAGAGATGGCCGGCCCGTGCCCTATTCCCGGAAGTTGACGTACTGGAGAGGCTGGTCGATCTTCATCTGCTTGACGAAGGCGATGGCGGCCTGAAGGTCGTCGCGCTTCTTGCCGGTGACCCGGAGCTCTTCGCCCTGGATGGTGGCCTGCACCTTGAGGCCGCTCTCCTTGATAGCCTTGGCGATCTTCTTCGCCAGTTCGATGGCGATGCCCTGCTTGATCGCCGCCGCCTGGCGCACAGTGCCCCCTGAGGCCGCTTCGATCGCCTTGTACTCGATGGCGTTCAGCTCGATGCCCCGGCGCACGAGGTACTTGGCCCAGACTTCTTTGAGCTGCTTCAGCTTGAACTCGTCGGCGGTGGCGAGAGTGAGCGTCTCCTTGTCGCGGTCGATGGAGAACGTGGTGTCCTTGAAATCATAGCGCTCGCCAAGTTCACGCCGCACGCCGTTGATCGCGTTATCCACCTCATCGAGGTTGGTGCGCGAAACGATATCGAAGGATGGCATGGCGGCTACCTCTCAGAGAGTCCCAGGGGGTGATGGCGAAGATATACTACCACGCCTGATTCGGCGGGCTACGGCCTTCGCATTATGCTGTGCCACCACTCGCCATGGGGGACGTGACGGCGGGCTAGGGCCGCAGCGTTGTGCTGTGCCACCGTTCGCCATGGGGGACGTGACGGCGGGCGAGCAAGGTGTAGATGGCGACGGCCCCAGGCAGCGAGATCGCGTAGACCAGGACGTCTCCGTTGCTCCCGAAACCCCATGCCGCCGCCAGTGCTCCGCTGAACAGGGCCATGCTGCTGATAAGAGTATTGCGGCTCAACACAAAGGTGACGACGGCGACGATCAGTCCGAGGCCCAGCGCGAAGGGCATCAGCGTGAGCAGGACGCCCGCTCCCGTCAAGACGCCGCGGCCGCCTTTGAACCTGTAGAAGACAGGCCAGTTGTGGCCGATGACCGCCGCGGTGCCCGCCAGGAATATCGCGCCCGTGCCGAAGAGCCATTGGGCCAGAAGCCCGGCGGCGACGCCTTTGCCAAAGTCCCCGGCGACAACGAGGAGCGCCGAGCGAGGGCCATGGATCCAGAAGACCGACGATGCCCCGGCGCCGTGCTGATGGAGGTGCTCGGCTTCGGCGTCACTCCTGGCGAGGAGATGGGCAAAGGAGATGGAGCCGAGCAGGTAGCCGGCGATGAGCGTGACCGCGATAGATGTAAGGTTCACAGGGTGTTCGTTCAGCGCGCGGCGCGTGGCGATGCCGCGCCATCGGCGGCGAGGGCGGCCTTCATGGCGGCAACGGCCACTTCGATCTGCTGGTCGTCGGGCTTTGTCGTGGTGAGCTTTTGCATCATGAGGCCGGGATACGTGAGGACCCGCCCGATGGCGCTATCCAGGTGGGCAGCGTTGAAGCGGATGATCTCATAGCTGATGGCGGCGATGACGGGGATGAGGACGATGCGGGAGACGATGAGGAGCCAGAGGTCCGGGCGGCCCAGGAAGGCGAAGAGGATGATGGCGACGACCATGACGGTGAGGAGGAAGGCGGTGCCGCAGCGCGGGTGCTCTTTCTTGTACTTCCGGATGTTCGCGATTTCCAGGGGCTCGCCGTGCTCGTTGCAGGCGATCGTCATATGCTCGGCGGCGTGGTACATGAAGAGCCGCTTCATATCCTTCATGCGCCCCATGAGCCAGATGTAGGCGATGAACATGGCGAAGCGGAGCACGCCTTCGAAGATATTCGCCGCGATGTCGTTCTCGAAGACGGAGTCGAAGGCCCGGCTGACCAGGAGAGGGATGATGAAGAAGATGCCGATGGCGAGGGTGAGCGACACCAGGAGCATCGCGCCGGTGGCGAAGCCGGAGAGCTTCACTTCCTCCTTGGCGTCCTCTTCCTCCAAGGCGGCCTCGGCGGAGAACATGATGGCCTTGAGGCCCAGGGACAGGGTTTCCGCCAGGACGATCATCCCGCGGATGAAGGGGAGCTTGCGCCACACCCCGGTGAAGAGCTTGGGCAGCGGCTCCGCGAGGTTCTTCATCATGCCGTTGGGCCGCCGCACCGCGACGGTGACGTGGGTGCGCCCCCGGATCATGACGCCTTCGATAACGGCCTGGCCGCCGTAGTTGAATGGCGGCTCTTTGGCCGTCTGGGCGGCGGAACAAAAGAGGCTCCCTATGTGACGGGAGCCTCTGAGGTGCTGAGGCATATGCCTACTTGATGCCGTAGCGCTTCTTGAAGCGGTCGACGCGGCCTTCGGTGTCCAGGATGCGCTGCTCGCCGGTGAAGAAGGGATGGCAGTTGGAGCAGACTTCCACCTTGATGAGGGACGTGGTGGACCGGGTCATCCAGATATGGCCGCAGGCGCAGCGCACCTCGGCTGCGACATATTTCGGATGGATATCAGCTTTCACTTGGCCGCTCCCCCGCTTGCGGGCACGATGTTCGCGCGCTTGCGGAACTTGGTCGCCTGGTCGAACTTGACGGTGCCGTTGACCCGCGCCCAGAGGCTGTGGTCTTTCGCCAGGCCCACGTTGAGGCCAGGCTGGATGGCGGTGCCGCGCTGGCGCACGATGATGCTGCCTGCCGTCACCACCTGTCCGTCAAAGACCTTCACGCCCAGGCGCTGGCCCGGGCTGTTGCGCCCGTTTGTGCTGGTGCCGCCGCCCTTTTTATGTGCCATGGCTTACTTCTTTTCCTTCGCCTTTGCCGCCGCCTTCAGCGCCGCGCCGCCAACCTCGATGCTCTGGATGGCGATGCGCGCGAAGGGCTGCCGGTGGCCGACCTTCCGGCGGTAGCGGGTCTTGCGCTTCATCTTATAGACAAGGACCTTATCGCCCTTGCCGTGGCTTTCGATCTTCGCCACAACCTTGGCGCCGCTCACGTAGGGCTTGCCCACGGTGACGTCGCCGTTGTTGCTGACCAGGAGAACCTGGTCGATGGTGACCGTGTCTCCCGGCTCCTTCTCGTCGATCAATTCGACGTTCAGGGTGTCGCCAGGAGCGACGCGGTACTGCTTGCTGCCGGACTTAAAGATGGCATAGGTAGACATAGGGGTTCCTCACACGAAACTCAATTATAGCTTCGAGGGGCAAAAGGGTCAAACGGCTGGTCGCCGGGGCGAGGGGCCTGGCGGCAGGGCCCAAACCTGTTGGCGGGTGAGATTTCGCCGAGAGCAAACCGGCGTGCTGGGCCTCCCTTCCGAAGGGCGGGAGGCGCCAGGGAGCCTTTGCCCCTGTGGCGGGCTATGCGATGGCGTATGATTTTCCCATGGCGAACACAGACGCGGCGCGGGCGCGGATCGCGCAAGAGGCCGGGAAGCTGCCGGAGGGCGTGCGGCGGCACATCGAAGAGGTGCGGCAGTGGTGTGTGGAGCTGGCGAAGGCGCACCGGATCGATGTGGCCAAGGCGGAGCTGGCGGCCATCGCCCATGATGTCTGCCGCACGGTGAAGGCGGGCGACCTCCTGGCGATGGCCCGGGAGTATGGCATCCCCGTCACGCCTCTGGACGAGGCCTTCCCCGTCTTTCTCCACGGGCCCGTGGGCGCCCAGGTGTTGAAGCGCAGGCACGCCCTAGCCGATGAAGAGATATTGAACGCCATCGCCTGCCACACCATGGGCCGCCCAGGAATGACGCCCCTGGACAAGGCCCTCTTCATGGCGGACAAGCTCGACCCATCGAAGGTGTCGCGCTATCCCTTCATCGCCGAGGTGGCGCGGCTGGCGAAGGGCGACCTGGACGCCGCGATGGTCTGCTTCGTGGACCACCAAGTGAAGGCGTTCCTCGACCAGGGCGACCTTGTGCACCCGGCGATGCTGGCGGCGCGGAACGAGGCTATCCTGGCAAAAAGAAAGCAGCCGTGATCGCGGCTGCCGTCTCTGTTGCGGTGGATGTGTCGCTGCCTGCGAAGCGCGAGACGACTGCGCCCAGGAAGACGAAGCGGATGAGCGCCCCCGGCAAGACGAACATCAGCGCGCGCGCTGGATTCACCCCGGTGATCGTGTAGACGGCGTGAGTCATGGTGACGATGAGCCAGACAAGGGAGCCGAGTCCCGCAAAGAAGGCGAGAAAGACGTTGAAGGAGAAGATGAGGAAGAGGCCGGGGGCGATGGAGAAGGCAAGGATGGTCATGAGCTGAGCGCTGGTGACCCTGCGCCCGCTGGCATCCAGGGCGAAGCGGCTGAAGACGAGAGCGCAGCCTGCCTGAAGGAGCCAGGAGCCGGGGATGACCAGGAGTGAGCGGACGACGGTTGAGCTGAAGGTGACGTCGCTGTCGCCCAGGTTGAGGGAGTAGGCGCTGATCGCGCCGATGAGTGTGGCCACGGTGACGACGATGACCACGGTGATGGCCTGTGCGCCGCCGTAGGGGTCCCGCAGGACCTCGTTATAAACGGTCTTATCGAGTTTGATGACGCGAAGCATGCGCTTGAAGAGCACGTGTCAGCCTCCGGCGGAAGATTGTACGGCCCGGATGGCGGTTCGTTCAATCGTTCGGGACGGGCAAACGATACCCCACATCTGGCGGCGGAGGGGGGCTTGACGACTTTAGAACGCCTGTGCTACTATCGAAACATTCTTTAGAACGTGCGTTCGGATTGCAGAAGGGGCAACTTGATTTGAAGGAGCACAGGGATGTCAGCAAAAGTAGAGGTGAGGCAGTTCCAAGAGGTCGTTGAGCGGGCGCAGGCGGAGCGGGCGCGGATGGCGGCGGTGGCCGATAGGCCGTATCTCGCGAGACAGACGGCGGTCGTCGAGCAGGCAAGGCCGTCGCGGATGTTCAGCCTGGTGCAGCGCGTGGGGATGCGCGGCGTCTATCCCAGGCGGAAGCAGCCGCTCCTGGGCAAGTCCTACGTCGCGGGACTGGCGGTTTCCGGTCCGCAAACTGAGTCCAACTCCTATTCTCTTTTCCCTGGCGAGCGCCGCGAACTGCTGACGCTCACCATCGCCGAAGTGGACGCCGGCGCGCCGAGGCCTTCCATGCGCGTGGTGCATCACGTGCAGTGGAGCGGCAAGCTCGAAGATACGCGCCTCTCCACTCTGGTCAAGGTCCACCTGGAGCCCTGGCGCTTGAGCCGCATCGTCGCCGGCATGCCGTCCCTGGCATCGGCGGCGGAGCATATCGAACGGGACAGCGCGCCGGGCGATGGACGCATCGAAGTGACGGGACTCTACGGCCGCCTGCGCGCCGAGCTGTGCGCGCGCCTCCTCAACGCGATCGACGCCGGGCTGGTGAAGGTCTATGCGCAAGACGGGTCACGGGAGGCGACTGACTTTTGGGCACAGGTGGTCCGCGCGCAGATGCGCGTCCGCCAGGACGGCAGCCTGGACTTCACCGCCGACAGCGCGTCCGGCGAGGAAGGCTATCTCCTCAGTTTGGCTTTGACGCTGGAGGCGGCCCGGGGGCTCTATCTCGCCGCCATCTCCGCATAGGCGCGCAACATCGTATTTCGATTGCAGTTGAGCACAACGATTCTGAAAGGACACAGACATGGCACCCCACGGTTCGATGCTCGATCATCTGCCTGAATTCACAACATATAAGGACACAGGCTGCGACATACAGACCTCATGCCTCACTTGCCCCCTGGCGCGCTGCCGCTATGACGAGCCGGGGTGGCTCTTGAAAGAGGAGAGGACGTCGCGGAATAACGAGATCTTGAAGTTTCGCACGGCCGCCCAGGTCTCTGTGGACGACCTGGCGGACCGCTTTGGCGTGAGCGTGCGCACGGTGCACCGCATCTTGCAGCAGGCTGCACCCGAACGCCGCGCCGTCGCATCCTAACGGTAGGAGCCTTCTTCGCTCGGCTCGGCCCGATCTGCCCCGTCGGGCCATGGAGAGCGAGTCAGGCCGCTGCTCGCCCTCTCCTTTCCTGGTGAGGAATCCTGGAAGGGGGCGAGCGGCGGCCATGTGTTTGTCTGATGGGAAGAGACCTCTCCACTCTGTTCCTCTCCCTGCCGCCGCCAGTGCTGTTCTCCTCTGGGATAGGGACAGAGTGGGATTCTCAAAGGGCGGGTCTCAAGACCCGCCCTTTATGTTTTTACGGCCTGTCGTTTCTCCAGGTAGCGCTGGCGCGCGTGGTCGGGGACAACATAGAGCAGCGGGACCATGAGGACCAGGATGACCCCCAAGCCCAGGAAGATGTAGCGCATCCCGACGGCTTCATCGCCGAAGCGGCTGAGCACCAGAGGGATCGACGCCGTGCCGATGACGCCGCCGCTGAGCCGGAACATCCCTCGCAGTCCGGAGGCCGCGCCGATCTGGCCAGGGGCGAGATCGAGGATGGCGTTGTTCGAGGCGGGGTTGCTGAAGCCGACTCCCATGCCGCTGACCATGAAGACGAGCCCGAGGAGCGTCGCGTTCGGCATGGCGAAGGCGCCGATCCGGACATCCTTCAGGCCGAGGCTCAGGAGGAAGAGGCCGGCGGCGATGAGGAGCGTGCCGGAGACCATGGGCCGCCGATACCCGCGCTTGATGAGGAAGAGGCTGGAGAAGAGCGACGCGAGGATAATGAAGACGGAGTAGGGCGTCAGGGCAAGCCCGTTCTTCCCGGGGGAGAGGCCGAAGGCGACCGTGGCGTAGTAGGGGAGGAAGGCGGGGATGGAGAGGGAGGCGATGCCGAAGACGACGTTGTACGTGTTGATGGCGGCGAATGCAGGCTGTCGCAGCAGGGCGAGTTTCAGGAATGGGGCGCTGACGCGGCTCTCGTGCCAGACGAACGCGCCCAGGAAGGCCGCGCCGAGGGTGAGAAAGAGCGGGACGGTCCAGGGGAGAGCGCCTGCGCTATTGGCGATGTTGGTGAGGCCGTAGAGGAGAAGCGTCAGGCCGGCTGCGAAGAGTCCGGCGCCTGTGACGTCTAGCTTGCCCTGGGCATTTTTCGCGGCGTTGGGAAGAACCGCTGACGCGCCGGCGATGAGGGCGAGGCAGATGGGGACGTTGACGAAAAAGATCCATCGCCAGGCGAAGTGGGTGAGGATGAGGCCGCCCAGGTTGGGTCCGAGGATGGCGCCGATGGGGACGACACTGGAGAGAAGGCCGACGGCGGTGGAGCGCCTCTCGCCGAAAGCATCGCTCACGATGGCGGTGGCGGAGGGTTGGAAGAATGCGCCGGCCAGACCCTGGATTATCCGAAAACCGATGAGGACCCCGATGTTCGGCGAGAGGCCGGCGGCGATGGTGCAGATGGTGAACAGGATGAGGGCCGCGATGAAGACGCGCTTGCGGCCCCAGTCGTCGCTCAGCTTGCCAGCCAGGGGAATCATGACGGTTTGGGCGAGCTGATAGGCCGTGATCGTCCAGCCGATGGAGGCGAGGGAGGCGCTGAGGTCGGCGCGCATCGTGGGCAGGCCGACGGCGACGATGGAGGAGTTGATGGAGGCGACGAGGAGGACGGGAGCGACGACGGCGAAGATGACGAAGGGCCGTCGCGGGGGCTGGGTCATGAGCGTCTCACCGGACCGTGCATAGCCGATGGATTATCAGCCTGGGGCAAAGGGCAGTCAATCGCGCGGGGCCGCCTGAGTCGGGTATACTTGCGCGAGCCTTGTCGCACGCGATACCGGGGGGACGATTCGCGCACGTGGGCATCTTCTACGAACATATGCTGCGCCCTGCGCTGCACCGGCTGGACCCGGAAACGAGCCACCGGGTGACGCTGGCCTTTCTGCGCCGCGTGCAGCGTCTTCCCCTTGCCTATCCCATCGCCCGCCGCCTCTACGCCTATAACGACCCGCGCCTCGCCTTCACCTGGAAGGGCCTCTCCTTCCCCAGCCCCGTAGGGCTGGCGGCGGGCGCGGACAAGAACGGCGACGCTCCCCGAATGTTCGAGGCGATCGGGATGGGGTTTGTGGAGATTGGCACGGTGACGCCGGTCGCGCAGACGGGGAATCCGAAGCCCCGGGTCTTCCGCCTGAAGGAAGAGCAGTCGCTGGTCAACCGCCTGGGCTTTCCAAGCCAGGGCGCGATGAAGGTGAGCGCAAACCTTTCGCGGCACGGAAAGCGGCGCGTGCCCCTGGGGATCAACATCGGCAAGAATGCCGCGACGCCCCTGGAGCGCGCCGCGACGGACTATGAGAACTGCCTCGAATCGCTGTACGCCCACGGCGACTATTTCACGGTGAACGTCAGCTCGCCGAACACCTCTGGACTCACCTCTCTCCAGGGGGCACAGGCCCTGAGGGAGCTAGCGGCCCGGCTGATGGCGGTGCGGGCGCGAGTGGCCCAAGGGAAGGCGCTCAAGCCGCTCTTGGTGAAGCTTTCCCCGGATTTGACGCAGGAGCAGCTCGCCGATGCGGTGCGCGCCTGCGCCGAGAGCGGCATCGACGGCGTCATCGCGACGAACACGTCGGCGGATACGGCATTGCGGCCGGCCCGCGCGCGGTCATGGGAGGGCGGCCTGAGCGGACGCCTTCTGCACGAGCGGTCGCTGGAGACGGTGGCGGCGGTGCGAAGGCATGCGCCGAAGGACTTTTTCATCATCGGCGCGGGGGGCATCTTCGATGGCGGAGGCGCCTGGGCCATGATGCAGGCAGGAGCGAATGCGGTGCAGCTCTATACGGGAATGGTCTATCGCGGGCCGGGGATCGTGAAGGAAATCAACCGGGCGCTGGCGGCGAAGATGGGCGCGCGGGCGGGGGCAGCGCTATGAGGGCTTCGGCGCAGCTGGAAACCCTCGTCCCTTCCGGGTGGAAGGACTACGAGCTGCTCGATAGCGGCAACGGCCAGAAGCTGGAGCGCTTCGGGCCGTACACCTTTGTGAGGCCGGAAGCCCAGGCGATCTGGAGGCCGGGCCTGCCGCAGAAGGCGTGGGACGAGGCGGCCGGCGCCTTTCGCGGAACGGAGGATGCTGGGAGCAGGTGGTTCTTTACCAAGGAGCTGGAGCCGCGCTGGCCCATGAGCTACAAGAACCTGAAGTTTTGGGCGCAGCCGACGTCGTTCCGCCACATGGGAGTCTTCCCGGAGCAGGCGAGCCACTGGGACTGGATGACGGCGCTGATGGAGGGGGCCAAGCGGCCGCTCCAGGTGCTGAATCTCTTCGCTTACACCGGGCTTGCGTCCCTGGCGGCCTCTGCGGCTGGAGCGAAGGTCACTCACGTCGATGCATCCAAGAAAGTCGTTCACTGGGCCTCGGAGAACCAGCGGCTCTCCGGCCTGGAGGCGCGCCCGGTGCGGTGGATCGTGGACGATGCGATCAAGTTCGTGCAGCGCGAGGGAAGGCGCGGCGTGACGTACGACGGCTTCATCATCGACCCGCCGAAGTACGGGCGCGGGCCCGAGGGCGAGCTGTGGGAGCTGGAGACATCCCTGGCGAGTCTCCTGGCGGCGTGCCGGGCCGTCGCCAGCGGCCAGCCCCTCTTTCTTATCTTGACGTGTTACGCGGTCCAGCTCTCGCCCATCAGCCTGCGAAACATCGTCGAGCAGACGATGGAGGGAAAAGGCGGCCAGGTGACGGCGGGGGAGCTGGCGAATGTGGAGCGCAGCAAGGGGCGGCTCTTACCGACGGCGATGTATGCCCGGTGGTCGGCCTGACCCTTCTCTGCGAGGGAAGGAAGGCGGGAATCAACCTAGGAGGAGAGCTATGACTGAGCAGGCGCTGAAGTTTGGAATCATCACACCGATACTCTCGCACCTGCCGTCGAGGCATGCGAAGTGGGAGCTAGCCGGAGGTGTGGCGGAGCTGCGGCAGATCGCCATCACCGCGGACCGCTGCGGCTTTTACCACCTGACGTGCAGCGAGCACGTCGGCATACCAACGGAGGTTGGGAAGGTGCGCGGCCATCGCTACTACGACCCCCTGGCGACCTTCGGCTATATGGCGGCGGTGACGCGGACGATACGCTTTGCGACACACGTCTTGGTGATGCCGTACCATCACCCGCTAGCGGTGGCGAAGCGCTATGGCACCCTGGACAAGATATCGGAGGGGCGGGTCATCCTCGGCATCGGCGTCGGCAGCCTCAAGCAGGAGTTCGACCTCCTTGGCGCGGAGTTCGAGCGGCGCGGCGAGATCTACACCGAAGCCCTGCAGGCGCTGCGGGAGTCCTTCGGCAAGCTGAAGCCGGTCTTCAAGGGGAAGTTTTATCAGTACGACGATTTCGTCATCGACCCCCACGGCGTCCAGGAGCACGTCCCCATCTGGCTGGGCGGGCGCACAAAGCTTTCGCTGAAGCGGTCCTTAACCTCCGCCGATGGATGGGACCCCTTTGCCTTCAACCTGGCGGGGCTATCCGAGTTGCTGCCCCAGGCCAGGGAGTGGCGGGAATGGAAGTCCCGGAAGGAGCCCTTCGACGTTGTGCTTGGGCCTGAGCCGGTGTACGACATCACGACGCCAGCCGGGCTGGCGAGCATGACGGACCAGATCGCAAGCTATCGCAAGGCGGGCGGGACGATCCTGAATATGTATTTCCGGTCGAACTCGCTGGAGCATTACCTGGAGCAGTTGGAGATATTCCGCGACAAGGTCGCGCCGAAGTTCAGGTAGGGCAGGATTTCAACCGCAGATTCCGCAGATGACGCAGATTTGGGAAGTGAAATGACGAATGCAGGAAGCCAGGATTGGGGAGTGTGATGACGAGCAGTCTTGGAGGGAATCTTGGCTGAGCGAGGGATGATCTTTGGCTTGGTGACGCCGATCGCGACGCACCTGACGCGGCGGCATCAGCCCTGGGAGCTGGCGAGCGGCCCCAAGGAGCTGCGGCAGATCGCCATCACCGCCGAGCGGGCGGGTTTCAATCACATCTCGTGCAGCGAGCATGTTGGCATCCCAACGCACATCGTGCAGGCGCGCGGGCCGCGGTACTACGATCCCCTCGCGACCTTCGGCTACCTGGCGGCGGTGACGCGCACCCTGAAGTTCCTCACCCATGTCGTCGTCTTGCCGTACCATCACCCGCTGGCCGTCGCGAAACGGTATGGGACCCTGGACGTGATGTCGGGAGGACGCTTGATCCTAGGAGTCGGCGTGGGCACGCTCAAGGAGGAGTTCGACCTGCTGGGCGTTGAGTTCGAGCATCGCGCCAAGCGCTATACCGAGGGACTCCAAGCCTTGCGGGCGGCGATGGGCAAGCGGCAGCCCGTCTTCCATGGGAAGTTCTACAACTTCGACGACTTCATCATCGACCCCTGCGCGGTGCAGGAGCGCGTGCCGATATGGCTCGGCGGCGACACGAAGATCTCACTCCGGCGCGCGCTGGTGAGCGCGGACGGGTGGGACACGCCAGGGGTGAACATCGAAAAGTTCACGGCGATCTTCGCCGAGGCGCGGCAGTGGCCCGAATGGAAGGCGCGGAAAGAACCCCTGGAGATCGTCATCATGGGCGACCCGAACTATGACATCTCAGAGCCGGGCGGCTTCAACGCCGTCGTCGACCAGGTCGCGGCCTATCGGAAAGTAGGAGCGACGGGCATGAACTTCTACTTCAGGGCAAAATCGGTAGAGCACTACTGCGAGCAGCTGGAATTGTTCGGGAGCAAGATTGCTCCGAAGTTCCGCTAGCTGCTATCGCGACGCGCCGCCGCCCCCGGAGCGGCCTCCGCCGAAGCCACCGAATCCGCCTCCTCCTCCGCGATAGCCCCCTCCGTATCCCCCGGAAAAGCCGCCCCAGGTTCGCCCCCAGGATGTGGAATGGCCGGTGGACGTCTGGAAGCGGTAGGCGTTGGAGAGGATAAGATCGAGGAGAAGGCCGAAGATGCCGCCGATGATGATTCCAAGGACAATCGGCGGCCAGCCATTGGCGAGGATGCCTGAGACGAGTCCAACGACGACGCCCCAGATGCCGCCAAGCCAAATGGACTTCTTCGAGCGTGCCATGTAGGCGAAGGCGTAGATGGACGGGATGCCCAGGCCGACGAACCACCATACATAGCGGCTGAAGAAGTCGCCGACTTGCTCCAAGGGGGGCCTGGCCCTGACGGAGCCGGGTTCGTAGTCGCTATCGCGAACGGCCTGGGCGATGGCGCGCGCGGTGGCGACGAGGCCGCGTTCGATGTTGCCCGCGGCGCGGTCCGGGACGAAGAAGGTGGCCAGAATCTGGCCCGCCTTGCCGTCGGTGATGTAGGGCTCCATGCCGTAGCCGACCTCGATGCGGACGCGGCGCGACTGAGCGTCGAAGAGGAGCAGGATGCCGTTGTCCACATCCTTCTTGCCAATGCCCCACTGCTCGAAGAGGCCCACGGCGTAGGTCTCTATCGTCTCGTTCCCCAGGCCAGGCACGGTGACGACGGCGAT
>SXGR01584547.1_pt1 | contig 13403 bp, 15 predicted proteins | sample 3174711 | NCBI WGS metagenome assembly SXGR01 (sample SAMN11356860, study PRJNA531348) | freshwater metagenome | isolation source: freshwater sample F1-60 | place: China: Fuxian Lake, Yuxi | collected 2017-12-25
TACAGAAAAAATCATTGATTTTAATTCGTTTGGAGTTAATGCAAATGAATGGTCAGGTCCAGGTAAATTCTTATCTAATGTAAAATGTTTTTCTAGTACAGTAATACCTAATCCTACGGCTAAGATAGGTGCAGTTGTTGGATCAACACTGTGATCAGAAAATCCAATAGGAACGTTATAACGAGATTTCATTTTTGGGATAACAGAAAGATTCAATGATTCTATTGGGCAGGGGTATTTCGAAGTGCATTGGAGTAAAACAATGTTATTGTTTCCACATTTTTTAATTAGGTCTACACAAAAATCTATTTCTTCATATGTACTTGCTCCTGTTGAAACAAGAATAGGTCTCCCAGTTTTAGCTAAAAATTCAATTAATCTTACATGGTTTATTTCAAAAGAAGATATTTTATGAATAATTGTGTATGGATCTATTGATTTAGCATCTTGAATCGAAAATGGAGTAGACATAAATAAAATATTCTCATCTTTACAGAATTTTGCTAGTTCAGGGATCATTTCATACGGCATAGAATGTTCATTAAAAATATCTTCAATATTTTTTGTATAACCAGATTTAGACAAGTAATTACTTTTTCCGGGATTTGAAACGTATGTAGTTTCAGGTCTATATGTTTGAAATTTGACAGCATCAGCTCCTGCGTTTGCAGCAACTTTTATCAAATTTTGTGCTTGTTTTAAATCATCATCATATGTACCACATTTCCAATTAGAGCCAGCTTCTGCAATTACAAAAATATGTGATGGATCATTTAATTTATCAAATATTGCATCCATTACAAATCAAGATATTGTATTACTTAATCAATTTTTGGAATAATTTAATAATTATTTTGATTTTAGAGGGCATATTGGTTGACATTTCAGATAACATAAAATATCATTATTAATGGATTTTAACATATAATGAAAATTTGTAAAAAATGTATTCAGCCTGATACTAGACCTGGGATATACTTTGATGAAAATGGAGTGTGTGGAGCTTGTCTTTGGGAAAATGAAAAAGAATCCATAGATTGGAATTTGAGGAGAAAAGAAACTTGACAAATCAAATAAGAAAAGACTCGATATTTGTAAAAGATATTAAAGAGAAATTAAAATTTCAGAAAAAATTCCTTTTAATAATGAATGCAGTTATCATTTGTATTGGATATTAGTTAAAGATAGAAAAAAATTTATGAAAAAAATGTCAAGTAAAAACATTGAAACAGGAACGCATTACGCTCCAGTACATTTAATGAGTTTCTACAAAACAAATGAAAAACTTCCCATAACAGACGATATAGCAAAGAAAATAGTCACAATTCCAATACATCCCAGATTATCAGACAAAGAAGTAGATCACATCATAAAAACTATCAACTCATCAGTAAAATAAAATATTAGAACTACACAAGATATAAGAATATTTTGTTTAATACGTTAAAAATTGTGTTTTAAGATGCTGTGACATAGTCTTAATATTATATAAAATAATTAGAGAATCATCAAAATGATAAAACTGAAAAGATCTTCTGAATATCTAAAAAAAGCTGTTAATCTAATACCTGCCTTGTCACAGACTTTTAGTAAGGCACCATACAGTTATGTTCAAGGGGCATATCCAGTATATCTGAAGAGTGGGAAAGGAAGTCATGTTATTGACGTTGACAATAATGAGTTTATAGATTATGTTTTAGCTCTTGGACCTATAACATTAGGATATGCATATCCTGCTGTAGATAGAGCAATAAAAAAACAGTTGAGTAATGGAATATCATTTTCAATGCCTCACTATCTTGAAGTAGATTTATCTGAAAAACTAACAGAGATTATTCCTGGCACAGACATGGTTAAATTTACAAAAACTGGTTCAGATGCAGGAACTGCAGCAATAAGAGCAGCAAGAGCAATAACAAAAAAAGAAAAAATTCTGTACTATGGAAGTGGTGGGGTATGGCATGATTGGTTCACAATTATAACAAGTAGAAGTGCAGGAATTCCAGAATTCAATAAAAAATTAATTTCAAAATTTGAATATAATAACTTAGAAGAACTAAAAGAGAAATTTGATGGAAATAAGGATAAGATTGCAGCAATTTACATGGAGCCAATGATTCATGAACATCCTAAAAATGATTTTCTTAAAGATGTCAAAAAATTAGCACATAAAAATAATTCAGTTTTAATTTTTGATGAAGTTATAACTGGATTCAGATATGCAAAAGGGGGAGCACAAGAATATTTGGGCGTAGAAGCAGACATATCAGCGTGGGGAAAAGGCATTGGTAACGGTATGCCATTAGGGGCAATCACTGGAAGATCAGAATACATGAAAATCTTTGATGATGTGTTTTATTCTACATCATATGCAGGGGAATCTCTCTCACTTGCAGCAGGTCTTGCAGTAATGAACGAAATTCAGAATAAACCAATCATAAAGCATTCATGGAAAATTGGAAAAAAATTACATGATGGATTCAACAAAATTTCTAAAGAACTAGAATTAGATTTTAAAATGGAGGGATTGTCAGTGAGAGGATCAATAATTTGTTATGATGAAAATGGAAATCCATCAAATCTTTTGAAAAGCATTCTGTATCAGGAATTAATTCAGAGAGGAATAATGTTTGGTCAAGGTGCAATTTTTATCAGTTATTCTCATAGTGAAAAAGACATTAAATCAACTTTATCAAAATGTGAAGATGCTATGAGATTTATTAAAAAAGAAATGAAGACAAAACAAATTTCAGAAATTCTAAAAGGAAAAGAAATCAAGAAAGTGATGACTTTTTAATTGTAGTATGCTTTTGAAATTTTATAATTTTCTGTATGTGTGATCATTACTAAACATATAGAATCAAAATTTAAGATGATTGGTATTAAAAATAAATTGTACTCTATATAGTTAAATAATTTAAGATTTTTTATCATTTATTATTCCAGGATTTTCAAGAAAATCTAACAAATGTTGTGAAGCACTTCCCATATTTGACAGATAATTTGTACTAAACTCGATACCTCGTTCAATGAGTTCATCTTTGAACTTCTTATCAGTCAAAATTTGAGTCAATATTTTTTCAAAATCATCCATTGTTGCAGATATACACGAGTTTGATTTTATTATTTCAGGTGTATCAAGATGAGTTCTATGTTTAAAAGAGATTACAGGTTTTTCAAGAATTTGAGCCTCAAGGATTGAAGTTGATATATCTATAGTAATAAAAACTTCACAAGATTTGATTAATTGAGTAATATCTCCTGCTTTTATCACTATTATTCTAGGATCAATTTTTTTAGCAAGATCTGTTATATCAAACTCATCAGGTTGTGGATGTAATTTAATAACTAGCTTTTTTCCAGATTTTGAAACAACCTCACAAATTTTTTTGATGGATTCAAAATAATGTTGAATTACATCCACAGTTAGATCCTGAGAAATGTTTTGGACCGGTGAAGAAGTAGCAAGCAAAATAAAATCACTTGAAGATGCGCACTTATTTTTAGTTAAAAAGATGTTGTCATGTAATGGACTTCCAATTATTTTTATTTTATTTTCTGGAAAACCGAGTTTTATAGCATATTGTTTTAATATATTACCCCAAACAAGAAATTTATCAGCATACTTAGGCAATACCCTAAAAAATTTATTATAATTGATATTTTCAACATTATCAAAATACAGGCCATGTTGAATAAACAACACAGGAATGTTTTGTTTTTTTGCTAGTTTTATTGCAACTAAATGATTGATACTTGATTCAGACCATATTAGAATAGAGTTAAAATTGTATTTTTTAAACAATTTTTTTGTAAATTCAATTTCTTGTACCGCATGCAAAGCTTTTTGCTCATATTGTTTAACTAGAATGGGTTTGATTACTTTCCAAAAAGATTTATCATTAATCGAAAAAAATGATTCAAAAAAACTTTTTTGCTTCCAGAGTAAATCGGTATTATCTTTTAACAATGAAATTCCAGATTTGATAGAATTTTTTAATGATTTATCAATCAGAGATGCACGGTTCTCTATCAAACAATTAGATTTTGTAATTATTGAATATGATTCAAAATTCCAAAATGCAGGAATTGTTCTATCAAACTTTACAAGTTTTATAGAGAAGTTTGCAAGTATACTAAAAATATAATTGTATTTTCTAGTTGTAAAATCTATAAACAGAGTAGTAATATGTTTTTCAAAAATAGGCTTGTTTCTTAATAAGATGTTTTGAAAAAATTCGTATTTATTTTTTAATTTTTGTAAATATGCATGTTTTAATTTAATTGAATATGAGAACTTACCAAATCTAATTGGTATCTTTATAGCATTATCATAGTTAGAATCTATGTTACTAATTTCTATTTTGATTACTGAATCAGTAAAGCATGTAATTATATCATAGAGAGAAAAAGATGCAATATATGTTGAATTTTTATTGAATTCAAATAATTTTATTATTTCAAAAAATTTTTTTAAAAGTGGTATTAGCTTATAATGAAAATCAACAAAAAACAATTCGCCAATGTTTATTCCGTCATATTGAATGAAGTTTGTGATAAGAGGATCATCAAACCATTGTGCAAATAAATAAGATTTATCTTGAATGAATTCTAAATCACTTTTAGAAACATACATGTCTGAAACTTCATGTGGAATATTTTTTTGCTCAAAAAGCTTGTTTGATTCATAATCAAATGTTATTATTTTTGGTTTTTTTTCCTTGATAATTGTATAAACGTCTTCAAATTTCATAGATGAATCAAATAATAAAATGGGGTTATTTTCTGAAAAATTGTTTTGTTTCATTTTGATATTTGAATATAATTTGGAAATTTATACTGTATTGTAAGTGTAAGCAACAAAAGAGACAGTTGTTATTGAGTAAGTTTATTGGTTGGTAATTTGTTAATTGCATATATGTTTGATGGTAAAAAGGTATTAATCACAGGTGGTACAGGCTCTTTAGGTACAGCATTAACAAAGAAATTACTCAAGACAAATGTCGATACCATTAGAATTTTCAGTAGGGATGAATGGAAACAGGTTCAAATGCAGGCAGAGATTAACGATGATAGATTACGATACCTTATTGGCGATGTAAGAGATAAAGACCGATTATCTAGAGCCTTAGAAAATGTCAATATTGTCATTCATGCAGCTGCATTAAAACAAATGCCTGTTGCTGAGTATAATCCATTTGAAGCTGTTAAAACTAACATATTCGGCACACAGAACTTGATTGATGCATGTTTGGACAATAATGTAGAATCAGTGTTAGCTATAGGAACAGACAAAGCTGTTTCCCCACTGAATACATATGGTGCAACAAAATTATTAATGGAAAGATTATTTGTATCTGCAAATTTCTACAAAGGGCTACATAAAATTAAGTTTACATGTGTAAGATATGGAAATGTTATGGGAAGTAGAGGTTCTGTAATTCCTGTTTTTATAAATCAAATAAAAACTGGAAAAAAAATTACAGTCACTGATCCAAATATGACTAGATTTAATATAACTATGAATGAAGCATTGGATTTAATTTTTAGAGCATTAAAAAACGGAGTTGGTGGTGAAATATTTATTCCCAAACTAAAATCATATAAAGTTGGAGACATAAAAGATGCCATTACAGAAATTTTAAAAAGTGAAAATAAAGTAGAAATTACTTCAATTAGACCAGGTGAGAAAATTCATGAATCTCTAATAAGTTTTGATGAATTAAATAATACGTTTGAAAATGAACAAGATTACATCATAATTGATAAACAAATACAAGATTGGCTTTTAAAAGATAGTAATCTAACTCGGACCACTCTTAAAAAACAGTATTCTTCAGATAGTGTTGAACTTCTTACAAAAAATGATTTAAAAGAATTATTAATCAAAGAGAAATTGGTATAAAACAATGAAGGCAGTCATATTAGCTGGTGGTTTAGGTACTAGAATTTCTGAAGAAACATCTTCAAAACCCAAACCGTTGATCGAGGTAGGAGGAATGCCAATTTTATGGTATATTATGAAAATTTATTCATCGTATGGAATTAATGATTTTGTTATTTGTTGTGGGTACAAGGGCTATATGATAAAAGAATACTTTGCCAATTATTCCCTACACATGTCTGATGTTACATTTGATATGAAAAAGAGTTCCATGGAAGTTAATCATAAATCAGTTGAACCTTGGAAAGTGACACTAGTAGATACAGGATTGAATACATCAACTGGTGGCAGATTAGGTAGAGTGAAAAAATATGTTGATGATGATACTTTTTGTTTTACATATGGAGATGGAGTAGCAGACATCAATATTTCAAATTTAATCAAATTCCATAAAAATATGAAAAAAACCGCAACCATAACAGCTGTTCAACCACCAGGAAGATTTAGAATTAATTCTTAGAGTATTAAAAAATGGAAAAGGTGGAGAGGTGTTTGTTCCTAAGATCAAAGCTTACAAAGTAGGAGATATGAAGGATGCAATTATGGAGTTAACAAACAGTAAGAATGAAACAGAAATTATTTCAATTAGACCAGGTGAAAAAATTCATGAATTTTTAATAAATAATGATGAGTTACGTAATACATTTGAGAATGATGATGATTATGTAATTATTGATCAGAATTTGCATAATCATTACGATAATTTGACAAAAACTACACTTGAAAGTCAATACTCATCAGATAAAGTTTCACTTTTGACAAAAGATGAGATAAAAGAAATTCTAATAAAAGAAAATCTGATTTAAAAATAATTTTACATATTTGTTAATTGATTAGATTCCAAAAAAAAAATGATTCATATGTCTGTCCTCATAATAACAACATTAGATAAATCATACACATTATACGTTATATTCAAAAAAAGTTAATCATGTTTAAAATTCATCTATTTAGTTACAATACCTAGAAAATAGCATATTTTTGAATATAGAATGAATTTTTAAAATTAAACACAAAGATTGTTTACAAAAATCCAAATATTATAAAGCATTATTTATCTCACATATTTTCTCTTTCATATGGTGTTTAAATTTCAAAAATCAGATATTTCAGATGTTATTTTTATAGAGCCACAATTATTTCCGGATAATAGAGGACTTTTCTTTGAGAGTTTTAAAGAATCAGAGTTCACTTCAAATGAGATTGACAAAAAATTCGTACAAGATAATTTTTCCCATTCCAACCATAGAGTTCTACGTGGTTTACACTATCAAAAAAATCCAAAAGCCCAAGCAAAACTTGTAACTGTATTAAAAGGAAAAATTTTTGATGTGGCAGTTGATATTAGAAAAAAATCACCTACGTTTGGAAAATGGATAGGGGTGATATTATCTGAAGATGATCATAAATTAATTTACATTCCAGAGGGATTTGCGCATGGTTTTTGTGTTTTAAGTGAGTGTGCTGACGTACTTTATAAGGTGAACAATGAATATTCTCCGGAACATGAAAAAGGAATAATTTGGAACGATTCAATAATAAATATCTCATGGCCAATTAAAAATCCAATAATTTCAAATAAAGATAATGAATTGCCAACATTGAAAAATTCAGACAATAATTTTGTTTATTAAAACTAGTTTTAACACTAGAGTTAAATTCTTAGATGTGAATTTGAAATTATGAAAATTTTAGTATGTGGTGGTGCAGGTTTTATTGGTAGTGCATTTATCAGAAACTATCTAAACAATAATCCAAATGATGCAATAACGAATCTAGATAGTCTTACAATAGGTTCTAATCTCCAGAATTTAAAAACAATTGAAAATCAGACAAATTATTCTTTTGTAAAAAATGATATTAGAAATGAACAAAATATACAAGAAATTGCAAAAGATAAAGACATCATCATAAACTTTGCGGCAGAATCTCATGTGGATAGAAGTATTGCAAATCCAAAACCATTCATTGAAACCAATATTTTAGGAACGTATTCTCTTCTCGAGGCTGCAAGAAAATACGACAAATTATTCATCCATGTATCTACAGATGAAGTTTATGGTGATGCACAAGGAGAAGAATCATTTACTGAAGAAAGAAATCTCAACCCAAGTAATCCTTATTCAGCAACAAAAGCATCAGCTGATCTTTTAGTTGGTGCATATGAAAGAACATATGGAATAAAATGCATAACAACAAGATGTACGAATAATTTTGGTCCACATCAGTTTCCTGAAAAACTCATACCAAAAACCATCATCCGTTTAATCAAAAATCTCAAAGTTCCTCTATATGGTGACGGTAGCCAAATTAGGAGTTGGATTTACGTTTACGATCATGTTGATGCAATAGAATCTTTAATCTCAAAGGGAAAACCGGGACAAGTATACAACATTACAGCATATGAAGAAATTACAAATAAGACAATAGTAGAAAAAATATCAGATATTCTGAGAAAATCGCATGATATGATAGAAAACGTGGGGGATAGACCAGGACATGACAAACGATATTCTATTGATTGTTCCAAGATTAAAAATCAAATAGGATGGAGCCCAAAGTACAAGTTTGATGATGCATTAAAACAAACTGTAAATTGGTACCTGGAAAATAAATCATGGTGGGAATCATTAATTGATGAAAATACTTTGCATCCCCAACCCTGGACTATTTTGAGAAGATGAAATTTCTGGTAACCGGTTCTGCAGGACTGATAGGATCACAAGTGGTAAAAGATCTTGTAGAACAAAATTATACAGTATATTCTTGTTATCATAATGAAAAACCGGTTCACGGAATTCCTATACATCTTGATCTTACAGATCAAGATGAGATCATACAATCTATTCAAAAAACAAAACCTGATAGGATTATCCATTTAGCTGCAATGACAAATGTTGAATTATGTGAGACAGAAAAAGAATTAGCTACCAAGATAAATGTAGATTCTACTGAAATTATTGCAAAACAGGCTGCAAAACAACAGGCATTTTTTGTATATGTATCAACTGATTATATTTTTGATGGAAAAAATGGAATGAAAAAAGAAAATGAACATGTAAGCCCTTTAGGATTTTATGGAAAATCAAAACTTGAAGGTGAATTCATACTAAATAAACTAGCATCAAGCTGGTGCATTGCAAGGACAAGCTCCCCATTTGGAATTCATTATAAAAAGAAGAGCTTTCCATTATGGGTAAAAGAGAATCTAGAGGCAAAAAAAGAAATTCCAGTGCTTATTGATCAGTTTACATCTCCAACTTATGTTCCGAATTTATCAAAAATGCTAATTGAGGTTACAACAAGACAGATTACAGGAGTAATTCATCTAGCCGGTGCAACTAGAATTTCAAGGTATGAGTTAGCAGTACTTGTTGCTGACAAGCTAAGCCTTAACAAAAAATTACTAATTCCAACAAAAACATGTGAGATGAATTGGAAGGCACAAAGGCCAAAAGATTCTTCGCTTGATGTATCACTTGCTACTGAGATTCTAAATGAGAAACCACAAAAAATAGAACAAAGTCTAGAATTATTCTTTTCGGAATTACAAAGATAATTGATTTTATATTGGAATGAAATGGTATAGTAGGAATTGAAGGGAATTATACTACATGGTGGTCATGGAACAAGGTTAAGACCGCTTACTCATACTGGCCCAAAACAACTACTTCCAATTGCCAATAAACCAATGTCCCAATATGCACTAGAGGATCTAAAAAAAGCAGGAATTACCGATATTGCAATTATAATTGGTGATGTATACCCAGAAAAGGTAAAAGAGTATTATGGCGATGGTTCGAAATTTGATGTCGATATCACCTATGTTTATCAAGAAAAACCAAAAGGAATAGCACATGCAATAAGATTATGCAAGGATTTTATCAAAAATGACAAATTCATCGTATATCTAGGTGATAATGTATTAAGAAAAGATTTGATAGATTATACAAAAAAATTTCAAATTTCTAAATCGGATGCAATGATATTATTGTGTAAAGTAGATAATCCTCAAAGATTTGGAATTGTAGAACTTGATAGAGATAAGATTAAAAAAATAATGGAAAAACCAAAAAATCCACCGTCTGACTTGGCTGTAATTGGAATCTATTTTCTTTCACCAAAGATATTTGATGTCATAGACAAGCTAAAGCCATCCTGGAGAGATGAGTTTGAAATTACTGAAGCCTTACAGCTATTAATGGAAGAAGGTAATACAATCACATATGATACTGTAACTGGTTGGTGGAAAGATACAGGAACACCTGAAGATATAATTCATGCAAATAAATTAGTTTTAGATTCAATTGGCACCGAAAATCAATTTTTAATTGATTCAGATGCAGAAATTAAAGATCAGATTGTTATTGGTAAAAACACTACAATATCAAGAGATTCTTTTATTACTGGTCCAGTAATAATTGGAAAAAATTGTCAGATTGGATCTGCAGTACGACTTGGACCATATGTATCCATTGGAGATAACTGCAAGATATATCAATGTGAGATTCAAAATTCTATTATTATGGCAGATTGTTCCATTGATGCAAAAATAAATCTTTCAAATAGCATAATAGCACATGGCTCTCAAATAGATGCTCATCATACTACAAAACAATGCGAATTTCTTTTAGGAGAACGCTCTCAATTAAAACTCTAAAATATTAAAACACGTTATTTTAAAAATCAAACAATTGACATACAAGTAAATCATAAATAGATAATATGTGAAGCTAAGATTGTAATTAAATGCAAAAATTCAAAATTTTAAAGATTGTTTATGAAAAAATGCCAATATTTCAACCGTTATTTATTAAAATGAGTAAACCATTTTTTGATTTCATTCCAAAATTTTCTGGTTGGGGAATGAAAACAGGTCATGAATTACCATGGAATGATGAATACGATTGGAATGTTTTTCGAGAGACTCAGAAATATGTTAAAGAACAATTTGATTTTTCAAATGATTTTATTAGAATGAATAAAAAAAATCTAGATGAATTACTTTATAGACATTGGTATGTAGCGTATTGTACAAGACATGCAATTGAATTCGCACAAACCGATAGATACAATTTTGTAGAATGTGGAACTGCAATTGGTGTTACCGCCTATTTTGCTTTAAAAGAAATTGCAAATAAGCTTGAAAAATCAAAATTCATGATGCATCTTTATGATTCATGGGATGCCATGCGAGAAAAAGAACTATTAGAAACAGAGATGGATCATGTTGGAAATTATTCTGAACTAGACATCAATACAACAAAGAAGAATCTAAAAGAATTCAAAGAGAAATTAATTTATCATGTTGGATATATACCAGAATCTTTAGTATCTGAAGAGTCTCCAGAATCAATTGTTTACATGCATATAGATCTGAATTCTGCAAAACCGACTTTGGCAACATTGAAATTTTTCTTTCCTAGATTAGTAAAGGGAGGAGTAATCTTGTTTGACGATTATGGTCAAGAAGAATATAAAGAAACAAAGAAAGTGATAGATGAATTTTTTTCAAATAAACCAGGTTTGCTGCTAAAATTACCAACATCACAAGCAATTTATTTTCTATAATACAAAATTTCAAAAAGACAATTCATTTAGGTAACAAACAACAAAATAAAATGAAAAGTAAATGACGTATTTAAAAAAACCAAAATTAAGCATAGGTATGCCAATATATAATGCAGAAAAATTCTTACGAAGTAGACTAGACTCACTATTATCTCAAACATTTTCTGATTTTGAGTTAATTATCTCAGATGATGCATCAACTGATTCGACACCACATATTTGTAGAGAATATCTATTAAAAGATAAGAGAATACGGTATATTCGTCAAGAAAAAAATATTGGCATGTCAGCTAACTTTTATTTTGTACTACAGGAAGCAAATGGGGAATATTTTTTTTGGGCAGCCCAGGACGACATAACACTTCCAGGTTTTATTGAAAAAAATATAGAGGCTTTGAATGATAATAAGAGTCTAATTTGTAGTGTTAGTAAAATAAAATTTGTAGGTAAAATTATTGATGATCTTACGATAACCAAAAAAGATTCCAAATTTAGAAAAATTGAAAAAAAGATAAGAAAAGATTTGGCAAATGTAAACACTCAGTCAATAACTGGCAATTATGAAAACAAAGTAAAAAAATTTCTAATGAATAAAGGTTCTAGTTTAGCACAATACGGAATTTATAGAACATATATTCTAAAAAAATCAGTAGAGTTACCAGGATTTCATGGTGACGAGTGGGCAATAGTATTGTCTGCATTAAAATATGGAGATGTTAATGTGATAGACGAATTTCTGATTCATAAATTTGTTGGAGATACGGTAAGCTCTAAGGGAATGATAAGTTTGATTATGCAGTTCAAGCCAAATTTTTTGGGAAAGATAATTCCATATTATGATATAACCAAATGGTGTCTTCACAATTTTGGCATAAAATTATTTGTAAAAAATTTATATTATTTTATTAGATTAAATTTAATTGGTTATGTATATCTGTTTTACGATATAGGAAGAAGATTTCGTTTAATTGTACTACGAATTAATTGACATTATAAAATTTTAGCAGTAATTTAATTTCGATCATAACTAGTGACAGTTCTTGGTGGAGAATTAAGAAATTGATGTAGATCTTCAGGAGTTCCTAATCCTCTCATTTCAGCAATTGGATAGATATGTATTTTTTTTCCAGATGAAATCATTTCATTAAAGACTGGTGCAACATAGAATTCATTATTTGTACGGATGTTTTTCTTTATCATTTGTTCTGCTGCTTCAACAAAATTCTTTCCATGTTTGTAATAGTATATTCCAACAGTTGCAATGTTGCTAATTGGTCTTTTTTCAGCTACTTCTTCTACTATACCATCTTTTTCATTAATTTTGACATAACTCCATTTTGGATGTGTTGAGATGAATGTAACTATACCTCCGTCAGCTTCTTTTTTGTGCATAAATGATAGAAAATGTTGATTATTCCAATCAATCCATTGATCACTGTTTGCAATAATTAATTCATCATCATTATTAATTAGATCTTTTGCCAAAAGGACTGTTTCAGCTGCTCCTTGGGTTATTTTATTTATTGATATTATTTCAGAATTAGGCTTCAATAAATTCATTAGATCATGAATGGCAAATTTTTGTACATGATCTTCTTGACAAATAAAAATATGCTTTGCTGTAAAATTAAGATTCTCAATTATTATTTGGATCATAGGCTTTCCATTAACATCAATCAGTGGTTTTGGAAAAGAATACCCAGCATCCTCAAATCTTTTGCCTCTACCTGCCATTGGAATTACAACGTTCATTTTGAATCCATGTTAAAGTAATTTATTTTGTTTAATATGTTTTCTAATGTTACTTCATGATATCCTTTGACTTCATATACGTGTGCTTTTGATTTTCTGGCAGCTTCAATTCCCTTGTCTGAGTCTTCAACGATCA
>SXGR01028490.1_pt1 | contig 13399 bp, 8 predicted proteins | sample 3174711 | NCBI WGS metagenome assembly SXGR01 (sample SAMN11356860, study PRJNA531348) | freshwater metagenome | isolation source: freshwater sample F1-60 | place: China: Fuxian Lake, Yuxi | collected 2017-12-25
GTGTTTCGCATGAAGTTTTGGCCTCTGGGAGTGGTGTGTGGTTGGATTCCGGCGGTTTGTGCCGGGGTGGTGATCAATGAGATCCATCCGAACCCTGATGTGGCCACGGATTTATCGAAGTTCGTAGAGTTGCATAATCCCTCGACTTCGGCAGTGGATCTGTCGGGTTGGCGTCTGACGCAGGGGGTGAATTTTTCTTTCACGAACGGGACGGTGCTGGCGGGCGGCGGTTATCTGGTGGTTGCGGAGGATCCGGCGGTAATGGCGGCAAAGTTTCAGGTTAATGCTCTGGGACCTTGGACAGGGAGTTTACCGGCGGCAAGGGGACGAGTGAGGTTGGAGAATCCGCAAGGTGGAGTGGAGAATGAGGTGGTTTACCAAGGCGGATTTCCGTGGCCGACAGTGGGGATGGCTCCGGGGTTTTCGATGGAGTTGGTGAATCCCGCTCTGGACAATACGTTGGGGGGACATTGGCGACCCTCGGCAACTCAAGGTTCTGCACCCAATGCGCCCACAGAATTGGTGCCGATCAATCAGGTGTGGCGTTTTAACGATACGGCTGTTGACCTCGGGACGGGGTGGTTTGGGACGGACAATGTCGATGCGGATTGGCTATCGGGTGCGGGGCTGCTTTACCACGAGGACGCGGGGCTTCCGGCTACCAAGGGGACTGATTTACCGAATTATCTAGCGGGCAAGATCACCTATTATTTTAGAACTCATTTCACGTTTGACGGAGATCCTGCGAGGATGACGTTGACAGCGGAGACCGTGTTGGATGATGGAGCGATTGTGTATTTGAACGGAACAGAGTTGTTCCGGACGGGGATGCCTCCGGCCCCGACAGTGGTGACTGCGGCGACAACGGCAACGCGGAATGTGGGGGATGCAGTTTTCGAGACGGTGTTGGTGGGGAATAGTTCGCTGTTGCGGCGTGGGGATAATGTGGTGGCGGTGGAGGTGCACCAGTCGAATCCCCAGAGTAGTGATTTGGTATGGGGAATGCGTTTGTTGGCATCGTTGACGGGTTCGAACCCGGGGCGTGGGCCGACGCCGGGGACTAGGAACGTAGTGACGGCGACGAACTTGCCGCCGGCGGTGAGGCAGGTGGATCATTCTCCGCAGAAACCCCGCCCGGGCGAAGCGGTGCGGGTGACAGCGAAGATTACGGATCCGGAAGGTGTGAAAAGTGCGGTGTTGAGTTATCAGCGGGTGGATCCGGGAGCTTATATCGCGCTTCGGGATGCGGCTTATGCAACGAATTGGGCCAACATCGCGATGTCGGACAGCGGGACGGAGGGGGATGAGTTGGCGGGGGATGGAGTTTTTACGGCGACGCTCCCGGCCTCGGTGCAGGTGAATCGGCGATTGGTGCGTTACCGGATCACAGTAACCGATGCTCTCGATCTGTCGGTAAGGGTCCCTTATGCGGAAGATGCCTCTCCGAATTTTGCGTATTTTGTGTATGCAGGAGTTCCGGAATGGAAAGGAGCCATCCAACCCGGGAGCGGCGTTCCGACGCGGGGTCAGCCGATGACGTTTGGGACGAATATCATGGGTCGATTGCCGGTGTATCATTTGATCACTAAATCGCAATGGGTTTACGAGTCGCAATTTCAGGAGCGCGGGGATGGGAACGAGGGGTTTAATTGGACAGGGACAGTGGTGTATGACGGGGAGGTCTATGATCACGCGTCGTATCGGGCTCGAGGCGGAGTCTGGAGGCACGCGATGGGTAAAAACTCGTGGAAACTCAATTTCACGCGAGATCATGGATTCATGGCGAAGGATAATTATGGGAACTCCTACCGTAGCCGACATGATAAACTGAATCTCCGACCGTTGATCCAACAGGGGGATTATCAACATCGGGGCGAACAAGGGATGTTCGAGTCGGTGGGGTTGAGGTTGTTTAATATGTTGGGGGTTGAAGGGTCGGCATCGCATTGGGTTCAGTTCCGTGTTGTGGACGAGGCAGCGGAATCAGGGCCGACACAGTATGACGGGGATTTCTGGGGGCTTTACCTTGCGGTGGAAGAAGGGGATGGGAATTTCCTGAAGGAACACGGATTGCCGGACGGGAATTTTTATATGATGGGTGAGGGCTTGGGTGAGAAACAAAACCAAGGACGCACGGCAAGTTTCGATGATTCGGTTCTGATCAATTTTGTAAATACATACAAAGGAGCACCGGTGACCTCGTGGTGGCGCACGAATTTAAATCTCCCGAAGTATTACAGTTATCGCACGGCGGTTGAGGCGATCCATCATTATGATGTCGATGATCCGCCTGGGAAAAACTACCAATATTATCACAATCCGGTGACGGGTTTGTGGTCGGTTCATCCGTGGGATTTGGATTTAACTTGGGCGGCCAATATGTATGGGGGTGGTAATGAACCGTTCCGGAATCGCGTCTCGAATTCCGCCAGTCAGCCGGAACTTCGAGTCGAGTATAAAAACCGAGTGCGTGAGGTTCGTGATTTAATTTTTAATTCGGACCAAATGTTCCAGCTCATCGACGAATACGCGAACATGGTTCATGGACCTGAGGCCCTTTCGATCACGGATGCGGATCGGGCACAGTGGGATTACAATCCCATTTTGACGAATAGCAATTACGGGGTGGTAGCGAACAAAGGTGGGTGGGGTTTGTTTTATTCGTTCCCGACAGAACAACCGGGCATCAGCAATTCGTTTTATGGCGCGGGGCAATTGATGAAACGTTATGTTGGCACTCGGGGAACCTATCTGGACACGATTGCTGCTGAAACTGGGCGACCGGCGCGGCCCACATTGACGAGTCTAACTTCGACAAATTTCCCGGCGAACCGACTCAAGTTCCGAGCCTCGGCTTACAGTGGAGCGACGGCATTTTCTGCAATGAAATGGAGATTGGGCGAAATTACCTCCACGAACGCGGCCACGTTCGATCCTTATGCGCCACGCAAATATGAGATCGATTCGGCGTGGGAGAGTCCTGAGTTGACAGAGTTCCAAACAGATTATCAGTTCCCTGCATTCGCCGCGAAAGTGGGGCACACTTACCGAGCGCGGGTGAAGGTAAAGGACACAGGGGGACGGTGGAGTAATTGGTCGTTGCCGGTGGAGTTCGCAGCGGGCGATGCAGAGAACGCCGAGAATTTAGTGCAGCATTTGAGGGTCACGGAGTTGATGTATAATCCGCCGTCTGGGAATGAGTTCGAGTTTATCGAACTGCAGAACACGAGTGATACCATCACATTGGATCTAGCTGGAGTGACATTCACTCAAGGCATAGATTGGACATTTGCAAATCAAACGGAGCTGCCTCCTCGTGCGTTTGTGGTGCTGATGAAGGGCACGAATATGACGGCTTTCAGAACTCATTATGGAATTGCCTCGAAGGTTCGGGTGCTCGGGGCGTATTCGGGAAGTTTGAATAACGATGGCGAATCGTTGACGATCAAAACAGCGAATGGGGGGAGAGAAGTTTTATCATTTCAGTTTAGCGATGGACGCGGGTGGCCGGTGGCGGCGGACGGGGCTGGGCATTCGATGGTTCCTCTCAATTCAAGATTGGATGAGGCGCATTTAGGCACGCTGAATCATGGAGGGAATTGGCGGGCTAGCACGATGATAAAAGGGTCGCCGGGCAGCGCGGATCCGGTGAAGTCAGGGACCGTGCTCATCAACGAACTAGCGGCCAACACGCGTGTGCAGGATCCCTTACACCCTGAATACGATTCGAATGATTGGGTGGAACTCTACAATGCTGGAACGAACGCGGTGCAGTTGAGCGGATACTTTCTGAGTGACACCGCGAGTGATTTGAAAAAGTGGCCCATTCCGAGTCAATCGTTGGCTCCTCACGCGTGGGTGACATTTGATGAGATGACGGGGTTTCATCAACCCATTACACAAGGCTTCGGTTTGAGTAGTGGAGGGGAACAACTTTTTCTCTCACGATGGAATGGACTGAGCGAGGATGGAGTTGTCGATGCGATCTCGTTTAAGGCACAGGAAGAAGGCGTTACACTGAGCCGAGCCCCGGATGGTGCAGGTTTTTTTGCACGTGCTCTCCCTTCTCGCGGAATGGCGAATGGAGCAGTGTTACGAAGTTTGATGATCTCGGAATTGATGCCGCAACCGCTCCCGACGCTCACGAACCCTGAAGATAATACGGTGGATGAATTCGTTGAGATCTTTAATCGCACCGAGACTCCCATCCGGTTAGGCAATGAGAATGGAGGCTGGCGTTTGGATGGCGGAGTGCGTTTTGTGTTCCCGACCAACACGGTTCTTGCGACGCAAGAAGCCTTGGTCTTGGTAAATTTCAATCCCACCAACTCCGCACTCTTGGAACAGTTCAAACGGGTTTATGGGATCACGAATTCCATCACAGTGCTTGGACCGTATGGTGGGAAATTGAACAACGGAGGAGATCGGATCGCGTTGGAAAAACCGCAAGCATCGACCCTTGTCGGGGCCGGACCTGATTGGGTTTTGATTGATGAAGTGAGTTATTCGATGGTGTCGCCTTGGGCTGGCACGGCAGCGGGAACAGGGAAGTCATGGAGCCGAGCCTCACAGACAGCCGACGATGGAAACGCGGCGGAGAATTGGCGCGGAACGGTGGCAACGCCCGGCAGCTTTGGAACGGCTATCCAACCCCAACCGGACACGGACGGTGATGGACTTCCCGATGAGTGGGAGATCGCGAATGACATGGATCCCTTGAATGGCGCGGATGCGACGACTGACTCCGATGGCGACGGGCTTCGCAATTTCGACGAATTCCGCGCAGGCACAAATCCAAACGACAAGACCAGTGGCTTGTGGTTGTCGGGGCGGCTGGCTGTGGATGGGAGTGTAACCTTTGAGTTTGGCGTGTCAGTGGGTCGGAGTTACCGCCTCGAATCGTCGCCGACTATTCCTGCAAGTGAATGGACTCTTGTAAGACGGATTAATTCGCAACCTGCGAATACCCTCATCACCGTTGAGGCTGGCGTTCCGTCGAACGGGAGTTTTTATCGCCTCGTGGTGGAATAAGAGTGAGGCTTGGATGAAGAATTTATTACTCCAATCGCTGGTGCTTGGATTCTTGAGTTGGGTCGGTTCCTTTTCGCTGGTTGGTGATCCCATTAAAGTCGGTGCTGGAGGTTACAACACGTCCGTTCCGGCTGGATCAGTTTCACCGCCGGGGAACATACTCAGAACATCAAAGGTTCGCGGTCCGATGCCTTCGAACGACTGGTGGTCGTCATTGGCTTGGCCGGGAAACTCTTTCGCCACTTACCCACATCCACTTGCGGTCAAGACTGAGGCGAACGGGTTACGAATCCATTATCCCGGTCCCTCGATACTGGGAAATAACCGTGTGGTTACAGGATCCTTGCCGGGTGACCTGTCCGATTTTGTGCTAGGCCACTCGGTCATCACGAATTTTTCGCGACCCCTCGTGGATGGCTTCAGTGATTGGTTTGTGAATATTCGTTTTGCGACGAATCAGCATGCGCTCAATCTGACGTTTGGTCACGGCTCTCCCTTCGTTTATGCCCGATACGAGGGAGGCCAGCCTCGCCTCACCTTTCCACAACCTCCCAAGATTTGGACACCAACCCCTGCATCCTCTGCGATTGGAGTGACAATCCAAGGCCGTCACTATGGATTGTTCGGACCGAAGGATTCCACTTGGTCAGGATTAGGTTCCACCGTGCTTTCGTGCGACACGAAAGGCCAAGCTCATTTTAGTGTGGCGATCCTGCCGGATGCGAGCTCAAGCACGTTTGCATTATTCCAACGCTACGCCCACACGCATGTGACTGGAACCAAGGTGACATGGAACTATGAACCCTCAACGGCAGAGGTCACCACGGATTTTGCATTCGAAACCACGACTTACGAAGGGAAGGAACGCGGGACAATTTTCGCGCTTTATCCTCATCAATGGCACCACACGGAGACGACCCTGCTCCCATTAAGTTTTCTTTCAGTTCGCGGAACGATGAAGTTGGCGGAGGGACAATCATTCCGGACACGCAGCCGGTTCACCGGAATTCTGCCCACTCTACCCGATGCAGGTGGATGCGACTCATTGAGTATTGCTGCAAGTTTAGCAACCGATTTGGCGCGAACTACTGGCGATGCGAAGGACTCGTATTGGGCGAATAAACAACTGGCCCGCCTAGCGAATCTGATTCCGATCGCGGAGATTTATCAGCTTCCGCAAGCGGAAGAGCTTCGCAGAACAGTCCGCGCAAAAGTGGAACACTGGCTCTCGGCGGTCGAAACGAATGCTCAACCGAAGACGAGTGGCATGTTCTGGTATGATGCAAATTGGGGCGCGTTGATCGGTTCTCCGTCCAGTTATGGCTCGGACAAAGAACTTAACGACCATCATTTTCATTACGGATACTTGGTAAAGGCGGCGGCGGAAATTGCGCGACACGATCCTGATTGGGCCCGAACCAATCGTTGGGGTGGAATGGTGGATTTGGTCATCCGGGATTTTGCCAGTCCTGACCGGCACGATCCGATGTTTCCGTTCTTACGGAATTTTGATCCTTATGCCGGCCATACGTGGGCCAGCGGCCACGCACAGTTCGGGGACGGAAATAATAATGAGTCCTCCTCGGAAGCGATGAACGCATGGACCGCTTTAATCCTTTGGGGTGAGTTGACGGGACGGAGCTCGGTTCGAGATCTTGGGGTGTGGCTTTATACCACGGAAATGCAGGCGATTCAGGAATACTGGTTCGACCTGAGAGACGAGAATCATCCCATCAATTTCAAACCGTCTGTAATGACGATGATGTGGGGAGGGAAGGGTGCCAACGAAACATGGTTTACCGCAGATCCTCAACTTGTTCATGGGATCAACTGGCTTCCTATTCACGGGGGCTCTCTTTATTTGGGACACTCTCGAGACTATGCCGAGAAGAACTATCGAGCGCTCGTGAGTGAGCATCAGAGCGATCGATGGAATAATTGGCCAGACCTCATCTGGATGTATCGGGCTCTGAGCGATTCAGGCGATGCGATTCGACAGTTTGAGGCGGCCCCACCCACCTTAAAGCTTGAAGATGGCAATAGTTGGACCAATGCGCGGCATTGGATTTACAACATTCATCAACTCGGCCAACCCGACCCTGAGATCAGCGCTAGCACACCGCTCGCGACAGTTTTTCGCAGCGGGAAAAACCGAACTTACGTTGTGTATCATCACCAAGATTCGGCGAGGAAGGTTCGGTTTTCTGATGGCCAAGAGGTTCGGGTTGAGAAGGCTGGATACACGGTCAAACGAATCGGCCAATAGGCCTTAAAGGCTTCTCAACGGAGTGCCGATGACCGCTCGATGACCCATTTGAGATCGCGGCTCTTGGGAGCTGGAAATCCGTTATACTGGTCATACTTTACTTTGACTCGAGTGCTCGGCTCGATCCACTTCTTGATTTCGCTGTGCCCATCTACAAAATTGAAGCCGCAAGCACCATTATGATAACTCGCGGGAAGATCCACCCAACTATCAGGACTCGTCACACCCGTGATTTCCCAAGCGTCATTGATGCTATCGGGATGTTCATCGTTCAACAGCCAGAGATTACTGGGGCTTGGTCGGATGACGTCCGTGGTTTTGTTGTAGTTACAATAGGTGGGGAACCAGTCGGAGCCATTCGCAAGTTTACTAAACGCACCCCCCTCCACAAAACCGTTCATCGAAACGCTGCGGACGCGCAGTTTGCTTCCTCCCGCACGTTTCACCGGATGATTGTCTGCTGGACACCGATAAATGCCCACATCTTTTGAGTAGGGTCCGAGCTTGGCGTTCCGGAGGAATAGCACATTGGTATTATCGGAATTCCCTGCGGTCCAATCCATCCTTCCCGCGACCCAATTTAAGTTGGTTGATCCGGAGCCACCACTATTCGGTGGAAACCAGTCATTATTATCCCCCGCGTAGAGCAGAACCGCCAAACCCAGTTGTTTGGTATTGTTCATGCAGACGATGCCTTGAGCCTTAGTTTTCGCTTTGCCCAATGCGGGAAGCAACATCCCCGCAAGAATCGCGATGATGGCGATGACAACGAGAAGCTCGATAAGCGTAAATCCTCGGTTAGCTAATCGAGGTCGATCAGGAGGAAAAGAGTTCATAAACACCTTGAGCAAAACTGAACCACTTCGAAAAGGCCTTACCGCTTGGCCGAGGAACGTTCAAGGATCCAAGCAATATCCCGACTTTTAGCCGCTGTGAAACCGTTGTATTGAGAATATTTCACTTTGACCTTGGTGCTGGGCTCGAGCCATTTCTTAATCTCGCTGTGGCCATCGGCGAAATTGAATCCACAAGCTCCGTTATGATAGCTCGCGGGGAGATCCACCCAATTGTTGGGGTCCTGCATATTCATAATCTCCCAACCATCATTGATGCTATCGGGATGCTCATCATTCATTAGCCAGAGGTTGCTGGGGCTTGGCCGCATGACGTCCGTAGTTTTGTTATAATTAAAATAGGTCGGATACCAAGTGGATCCGTTGGAGGATTTACCATACGCACCGCCCTCCACAAAACCGTTCATCGCCACACTCCGAACGCGCAAAGCACTTCCCCCAGTGCGTTTGACCGGATGCGTATCGGCAGGGCACCGATAAATGCCGACATCCCGCGTGTAAGGTCCGAGCTTAGCGTTCCGCAGGAAGAGTTTGTTGGTGTTATCCGTATTGGCGGGTGTCCAATCCAACCAACCCGCAACCCAACTGGAATTCACGTCCTTGGTGCCTCCGTTGAGATTCGGTGGGAACCAATCATTGGAATCCCCGGCATACAACAGAATCGCTAGGCCGAGTTGTTTGGTGTTGCTCATGCAGGAGATGCCTTGAGCTTTGGTTTTCGCTTTGGCCATTGCCGGAAGCAACATGCCCGCGAGGATCGCGATGATGGCGATCACGACCAAGAGTTCGATCAACGTGAAGCCTCGCTTCGCCAAGCGAGCCTGAGCGGAAAGAGAAAGATTCATAGCATTCGGAAGGGCTTGTGTTTTTGAGTAAATCAAATGGGTTAAAGATAACAAGAAGTTTTTTGATTATTGTCGCGTTTTGTGAGCGTTTGCACGCATGGGATGCTCGACGTTCATCATAGCGATCGGTAAAAGAGGCGGATTCAACTCATGAAGTATTGCTCCGTTTTTTTGGTCTTAGTTTTCGCGTGTGCTGTGGCGGGCTTAGCGCATAACGGGGATCATCCCTCTGTCCATGACACTGCGGCGGGAGTGATCGAGCGGTTGCGCAAATCCCCCGGTGCAAGGAAAGCGATGGGATGGAACGCGGCGGACGCGGAAAGGTTTTTGACGACTTCAGAAAAAGCAGTTTTTGCGAGTGAACATATTCGGTTGGTCGTGACTCCTGCGGTTCGAGTTTACATTGTCCGAGGGGCAGCACCGGAGGGGGAACTGTTTTGGCTGCGCGATGGCGGATTCAAAAAATCCGACATTGTATGGTTACAGGGAACTAACCGTCTGGCGTTGTGGGAAAAGGATTTCCCGGCTGGGGAAATCGGGTTGGGTGTCAACTCGTTGACAGGCGGAGGGACTCATTACGCGGTGGTGCTGAAGGTGCTAGACAATAACTCACCATTCCAACTCAAATCACCTGCACAACTCGGCGTAACGACACTAACCAATGGCGCAACCATTTACGCGGATGCAGAGGATAAATTCAGGAAAGTTCCCGATGCGTTGAAAGGGGCTTATTTAGTGCAGACGCTTTCGACGTCGCGCAATGTGGCGAAGTTGGTTGATATCTTCCGGCTCACACCGCATCCCGCCACGGATCGTCCCGACCAAATCGTTCTCACGTGGAGCGACGATCCCAAGACGACGCAGGCGATCCAATGGCGGACTAGCACAAGAGTGAAAGCGGGTTCGGTGATTTATCAACGGAAACGGGATGCGACCGCATTGCGGCGAACAGGCGGTTCCGTGAAGAACCTCAAAGCGGTTACCGAAGTTCTCTCCACGCCGATGAACCTCAACGATCCCACTGTTCATCGCCACGCCGTGGTGCTGCGAGGGCTCGAGCCCGACACCACCTACCTCTACTCCGTCGGCAGCGGTGGGAACGACACATGGAGTGAGGAGAGCGAGTTCACGACGGCACCTGCAGGTGTGAAGCCGTTCGCGTTTATGTATATGGGCGACGCGCAAAACGGGTTGGATCGTTGGGGCAGCATGCTCAAGAGCGCGTACCTGCAACGACCTGATGCCGCCTTCTACATCATGGCTGGCGATTTGGTGAACCGTGGAGCGGACCGCGACGATTGGGATAGCCTGTTTTATAACGCGGCAGGAATCTACGATCGACGCCAACTCGTACCCGTTTTGGGAAATCACGAATGCCAAGGCGGGCATCCCACATTGTATTTGAAACAATTCACGCTGATGAAGAATGGACCGCCGAACATTGAGAAAGAGCGGGCATACTCCTTTGAATACAGCAACGCATTATTCGTAGTCCTCGATTCCAATCTACCGGCTGCTTCACAGACCAATTGGCTGGAGAAAACGCTTTCGAACAGCAAAGCGACGTGGAAAATCGCGACCTATCATCATCCAGCCTATTCATCCGGCCTGACACGCGACAACGAAGGAGTCCGTGATTTGTGGACGCCAATCTTCGATAAATACCATGTCGATCTCGCGCTACAAGGACACGATCACGCCTACCTTCGCACCTTTCCCATGAAGGAAAAAAGACGAGTCGCCACTGCGGCGGATGGCACGATCTACATCGTCTCGGTCTCTGGTGTGAAATATTATCAACAAGGCAAATACGATTACACCGAAGTCGGTTTCACCAACGTCTCGACGATTCAAGCCCTCGACATCCAAGTCAGCGGCGATCGCCTCGTCTATCGCGCCTACGACATCGACCGAAAAATCCGCGACGAATTCATCATCGACAAAAAGGCCCCCGCCCGCTGACCCCGCCGCTAGGAGGCGAGCCAATAATCGCCAAATGCTGGGTCCAAAGTTGTTCGGGAACCCCCCCACTTTCGAGGAAATGATGGCCGCAGCCCTGCGGAGAGTAGTGGTCGGTGACTTTCATCACCCCACTCTTCTGCATCTATTTCAGGGGGCGTCCAATCTATTTCAGGAAAGTTTTCGACCCCGGACATTGGCATAAAACCTCAAGGCAATTAGGCCCCGGAGGGCTCGAATCTCCGGATATCCTTGAACCGGTCGAAGTCACGGTCGAAGGAGGCGACGGGAATGCCGTGGGTCGCCGCAATCGCAGCCACCAAGGCGTCGGGAAAATCAACCGGCTGCGCCTTGAACCGTTCCAAGGCGTCCAGTGTGACCTCGGATTGCGTGGCTTTGAGCCGACAGCCCGTGATCAGGTCCCTCAGCGCGTCCGCCACCTCCCCCTTTCCCTGCTTGTAGAAGCTTGTCAGAACAAAGACGGCTTCCGCGACAATCGTGGTGTCCAAGTATAGCTCCGCCTTTCCAGACGCACTCTGGTGAAACAGACCGGCTGCCGCCGGGCTCATCGTCGGGTGGTCGTCGCGCAGGAAGCGAATCAGCAGGTTGGTATCGAGGATGTAGCGATTCATGCTCGGCGATGCTTGGTCGCGTAGTGACTGGCCCGGTTTGCGGCCACGGCGGCTTTCTCGGCTTCGATGCCTGGAAACGCCACCTCGGACTGGAGGCACCCGCGCAATTCATTGGCACCCCGGACGCGGCGAGCCACAAGCGCGTCGCCCTCGACCGACCAGGAGAGCCTGGACCCGGCATGGACAGGGAAGACGCGCCGAACTTCCTCGGGTATGGTTACCTGCATTTTTGTAGTTACGGTTGTAATAGTGCTTACCATTGGAAATAGTATACCTACTGCAATGGTAATACGCAAGACAACTAAAACACCACTTCCCAGACGGTCCGATAAACGGATTATCAGACCCGAAGCGGTCGCGGAAGGGGGCCAAAAATATTTTTGGGGACATGGACCACGGTTGCCCTATCCCATCAGGTACGATTTCCTACCACGAGACTACACATTCGAAGCATGGAGCACGCCGCCGAGCGCACCTTTTGGGAAAAAGCCTGCCTGCCTCACGAGGAAACCTTTCGGCCTGGCGACAAGCCTGGAACTTGCCGTCTCCCCGCCAAAGGAACCAGTGCAGACTGGCGATCCGATTATCGCCAAATGCTGGGTCCATTGTTTTTCGGGAACCCACTGACCTTCGAGGAAACCTTAAACGCAACCATCTGACTTCCAAGCAACCTTGGTGAACAAATCGTCCGACTCGGGTTTACAAAACGCGATGGAAAATCGCGTTTAAAAAAGTGCTAGAAACACCTTGACATATTCTTTAGGTGCTTCACCTTGCTTATGAAAGCTATGAACAAAACCAAGGCAAAAAACCATTCCGATCGATCCTCTCGGTTCTCTACTAACCTGAATCCTATCTCCCTATGAGCAGTATTAGAATTCAATCGGGAAACTGTCCCCAGTGCCGTAAAAGTGTGCAGGTTCCACTTGATCAGCGTGGGCAGTGGTTGACATGCCCTTACTGCAATCAAACGGTTCAATTCGGCGTCAGTAACTCATCCGAAACAATAGGCTTCAATAATTCCCTCACAGTTAAGCAGATTATCATTCTCTTGGTGGTGGGTCTCGGAACGATCGTCTATTTGGTTCGTTATCATCCTTTGTTGAAATCCCCTACCCAGCAGGTTGGTGGTTCTTGGAAAAAGTTTTGGACTGCACCTAAGGCAGAGCAACCAGTCCTTGAAACCCCAGCTCCTGCTGTTGCTTCGATTCGAGCACCGAAACCGCCAACGGAATGGGTGCTCCTTGAAACCCCAGCTCCTGCTGTTGCTTCGATTCAGGAACCTCAGCCAAAGAACCAAGCCGGAGAAGCCGATTACAAACTCGGGAAAGCCTACGCCAAGGGCGACGGAGTCCCTAAGGACTTGGTGGAAGCGGTGAAATGGTACCGCAAGGCTGCAGACCAAGGCCACGCCGAGGCTCAGTTCGAACTAGGAACCTGTTACTCCGATGGTTACTGGATCACTAAGGACTTGGTGGAAGCTGCGAAGTGGTTCCGCAAGGCTGCGGATCAAGGCCACGCCGAGGCTCAACACCAAGTCGGGATAGCTTACTACATGGGTAAAGGAGTTCTTAAGGACGATGAGGAGGCAGTGAAATGGGTCCGTAAGGCTGCGGATCAAGGGCACGCCGAATCTCAATACCAAGTCGGTTTGGCTTACTACATTGGTAAGGGAGTTGAAGAGGACGATGAGGAGGCGGTAAAATGGTTCCGCAGGGCCGCAGATCAAGGCGTCGCCAAAGCCCAATATCGAGTCGGGATGGCCTATTACCTTGGTGCGGGAGTTGAAGAGGACGATGAGGAGGCGGTAAA
>SXGR01305318.1_pt1 | contig 13397 bp, 11 predicted proteins | sample 3174711 | NCBI WGS metagenome assembly SXGR01 (sample SAMN11356860, study PRJNA531348) | freshwater metagenome | isolation source: freshwater sample F1-60 | place: China: Fuxian Lake, Yuxi | collected 2017-12-25
ACCGGCGGGGTCAGGGTGTCGTAGTAGCCCTGACCAATCATCGACACGTCCGTCGTGTTGGAGTCGGCGAGCGTTCGCAGTTCCGCCAGCGTCTGGTGTTCGGAGATCGCGGGCGGCAGCGTTTCCAATCCCGGCGCGATCCCCTGGCCGGCCAGCGGGTCAAGGATCTCGGCCGGTAGGGCCTTGGCGGCCAGCTCATCGAGCGACGACACGCCGATGACGCCGAGCATGGTGGCAAGGGCATCGGCATCAGGGCCGATATGGCGGGCGGCGAAGTTCTCGGACACAGGCACTCCTCGGGGTGGACGCGACCATCGGACGTCCTCCCCCTCTGTCATGGGTGCCTGAGAGATTCAGCAGCACAGGGCTGCTTTTCCCCATCGGCGGGCGACCGCGAAACGGTCGCCGCTTTCCAGAGGCATCGTGTTCCGGTGCGGTCCTGGGGCCTGAGAGATTGACGGAGAGGTATTGCTCCTTCGGCGTCCGCGACTGGCTGTCCCGGAACTCTCCCGCACGGGGTCGATGCGCCCCTGAGTCTAGCCGCGAGCAGACATAAAGTCGCATTGGCGGGGCCAAAAACGTGCGGGTTTGCGTCTGCTCGCGGGAGAAAGGTGGCGTTAGCCGATTTTGCGGTCGCGATTTTTGCGTCGGGAGGCCAGTTCGTCCTCGGGGGACGGGATCGACTCGGCCCCGTCAGCCCGTTCACCCGGGAACTCGGCGATGGCTCCGGTGAGTTCGCGCATGGCCCCGCTGACCGCGATGCCGAATACGCCCTGGCCACCCTGCAGCAGGTCGACGACTTCCTCGGCCGAGGTGCACTCATAGACGCTGGTGCCGTCGGAGAACAGGGTGATGTTGGCAAGGTCTTCGACGCCGCGCTGGCGCAGATGGTCGACGGCGACCCGGATGTTGTGCAGCGAGATGCCGGTGTCGAGCAGCCGCTTGACGATCTTGAGAACCAGGATGTCCTTGAACGAGTACAACCGCTGACTGCCCGATCCCGCCGCGCTGCGGATCGACGGCACCACCAGCGAGGTACGAGCCCAGTAGTCCAACTGCCGGTAGCTGATTCCGGCGATCTGGCAGGCGTTCGGGCCGCGGTAGCCGATCAACTCGTCGGGAACGGAGTCATCCGGAAACAGGCCGCCTTGCACAGGTTCACTGACGGCATGAACGCCGGTGGGGGCAGAAAGGTCAAGCTCTCCCTGTCGTGACTCATCTCCCACGATGCATCCTCTCGCCGTTCACAGCCGGAGCCGTCTCCCCGGGGTTGAGCATACGCCCCGGGTGGCCCCAGCCGTGGGACTCACGCCGCCAAATCAGCGGACGCCGCAGGACAAATGATGAACGTCGCAGGTGCGATTGTCTGGCCCCGGAGGGCGTGTCGCGGCAAGCCCGGCCCAACTGATGCGCGTCCGTGATCTCCGCGGCCCCGCCCTCAGGTCGCCTTGAAGTCGTCCGGTGACACGCTGTCGAGGAATTCCTTGAATTTCTCCACCTCGTCTTCGCGCATCGTCCCGTCGGATTCCTCGTCACCGTCCTCGGGCATCAGCAGGCCCGCCTCGTCGAGTACCGCCTCCTCGACGTGGATGGGAACACCCATCCGAATCGCCAGGGCCACCGAGTCCGATGGCCGGGCCGACACCCGGACGTCGTTATCGAACACCAGATCCGCGTAGAACGTTCCCTCGCGAAGGTCGACGATGCGAACCTCTTTGAGTGAATGACCAAGGGCGCCAATGACATCACGGAAAAGATCGTGGGTCAGCGGGCGCGGCGGTTCCACACCCTGCTGCTGCAGGATGATCGCCTGCGCCTCGCTGTCCCCGATCCAGATCGGCAGGATGCGGTCACCGGCGGACTCGCGCAGCAGCAGCACATGCTGGTTGGTGGGTTGCTCAATACGAACGCCGATAACGAGTACCTCAGCCATCGGTAACCGACCTCCGCCAAAGATGTGCGTGAACCTTCACGAGTCTAGTCCTCAGCGGTCCAGGACGTTACGGACGGCGGACTTGATCAGCGAGGTGTGCAGGCTGATCGCCAGCGCCGCCACCTCCCGGGCCAGTTCATCGGCTCGGTCGCGGGCGCCGGTGGTGCCGGCCTTGCCGACCGGGCCGGCGATCTGGGCAATAAGGTCGGACTGCCGGTCGGCGGCCGAACGGAAGGCTCGCAGGTGCCGGGGTTCAACGCCGTACTCGGCCAGTGCCGCCGCGCACTGGGCGATCACCACCGAATGCTCGTCGAAGAACCCGCCCGGTCCGGTCGTAATGATGCCGGCCTTCCGCAACGCGGCAAGAAGGTCCTCGCCGACGCCCGAACGCTCCCGCAGGTCCTCCCGGCTGAGCCGAACCGGCACCGGCGACGTGGCGGTTTCCGCGGCCGGTCGGCGTTGGTCGTCCACTCCCACCAGTCGCGGGACCGGATAGAGCGATTCCCGCCCCGGCAATGCCCCGTCGGGCTGGGAGTCCAGTTGGGCCTTGATGACCTTCAGGGGCAGATACTGGTCCCGCTGGGCGGTCAGGATGAACCTCAGCCGGGCGCTGTCGTATGCGGTAAACCGCCGGTAGCCCGACGGGCTGCGCTGGGGTGTGACCAGGCCCTCGGACTCGAGGAAGCGGATTTTGGAGATCGTCACATCAGGGAAGTCCGGCCGGAGCAGGTCCAAGACCGCTCCGATGGACATCCCGGCGGGCTCACTGCTATCGGGGGCGCTCACTAGGCCCCCGCAACACCGTCGTCCTCGGCCGGCTTGGGACCGGTCAGAAATACCAGCCGGAACTTGCCGATCTGCACTTCGTCGCCGTTGGTCAGGGCAGCCGAGTCGACCGGCTCACGGTTGACATAGGTCCCGTTGAGGCTGCCGACGTCGACGACGTGGAACTCCCCGCCGTCGGTTCGGAACTCGGCGTGGCGGCGGCTGACGGTCACGTCGTCAAGGAAGATCTCCGAGTCTGGATGCCGGCCCGCCGAGGTCGTTGGCTGGTCGAGGAGAAACCGGGAGCCGGCGTTGGGGCCGCGTTTGACGACCAGCAGTGCTGCCCCCGCCGGTAAGCCCTCGACCCCGGACACCGCTGATCCCGACACCGACCCGGCGGTCTCACCGGTCGCGGCATCGAGATCGTTGAGGAAATCCGCGCGGAAGACCGAGGTGGTCTCCACCGTGACCTCATCGGAGGTCGCGCCGGTTCCCGCTGGTCGGTCCTGTTGGGTCACTCAACCACTCCTCGCCGTCCCGCGCCGTGTCTGGCAGTACTGACCGTACCGTCCAAGGATCGCTGCACCCTAACAACGGCGGTTTCCGGGCCGACGCTCCCCAGCCCGGCGTTTCTCCCGGACCGGCGTTTCTCAGCCCGGTATTTCTCTCAGCTGAGCGTGCCCCGGTAGGCGTCCGCGTCGAGAAGTCCCGCCAGTCCGTCGTCAAGGGTATCGCCGCCCGCACGCAACTCCAAGAGCCAACCCTGACCGTAGGGATCGGAGTTGACCAGTTGGGGTTTGGCCTCCAACTCGGCGTTGACCGCCACCACCGACGCCGACAGCGGCGCGTAGAGGTCCGAGACGCTCTTGGTGGACTCGACCTCGCCGAACGACTCCCCCGCGGTGAGATCGGTACCGACGTCGGGGAGCTGGATGTAGACCACATCGCCCAGCGACTCCTGGGCGAAGTCGGTGATTCCCACCCGCACCGTGTCTTCGCCGGTGCGCTGCACCCACTCGTGCTCGGCGGTGTAACGCAAGTCGGCGGGGATGTCGCTCACGGGTCTCCTCGTTTCGCCGGGGACAGCCCGGGGTCGGGCGGGTCGGGGTCGGGCAGCTCGCGGTCGGGCAGCTCGGGGTCGGGCAGGTCGGATCGAGCCTAGGTCATCGTCGCCGGATGCGCCCGTGGCAGCCCGCGCAGCACCAGGCGAACCTGTAGCAGGTACAGCACCGCCGACCACAGGTACATGCCGATGCCCCAGATCAGGAACGCCCAGCCGATCAGTCCGATCACCCTGCTCCAGCCAGAATCCCACTGCCCCAACAGAATCAGCGGGAATCCCGACATCAGCGCGAAGGTTGCCGCCTTACCGACGTAGCTCACCGGCAGCGCAGTGATGCCCCGGCTGCGCAGTGCCGGCAGGGTTGCGGCGAGTACGGCATCGCGACCCAGCAGGATGCCCACCACCGGCCACCCCACCACACCGGCCAGGGCCAAACCCACCGGCACCGCGATCATGTAGATGCGGTCGACCAGGGGGTCGAGCAACTCCCCCAGCCGCGAGGACTGGTTGGCGACCAACCGCGCGATCTTGCCGTCGGCCCAGTCCGAGATGCCGCCGAACATCAGGATGGCCACGGCCGGACCGTAGGCATGCCGAACTAGCAGCAGGTAGAGGAATACCGGCACCAGGATCAGCCGGATCACGCTGAGGATGTTCGGGATCGTCAGCACGCGACCCTGACTGCGGTCGAACCCATCGGGCATGCGTTGGAACCTTCCGGTCAGCGGAACACACCGGGCAGGCTCAGCGCGGACAGCGTGTCGTCGCGCAACGGGTTGTCGTGAACCATGTAGGTCCAGGTCGAGGTGGGCCGCGCAAGTTTGGACAGGTCCAGCCCGGGTTCATCGACGAGCACGTTCGCCGTCTCGAAGGTCTGCTGGGAAGCCTCGATGGCGTCGGCCGCCAGACCCGCGAACGCGTCCACGGCCAGTCGGTGAAATTCGTCCAGCGGGTTTTGCCGACCCAGCGCCCGCAGATGGATGCTCTCGCGGATGTCGGAGAGATAGGCGAGATGGTCGGCCCACCCGCGGTCCAGGTGGAACAGCATGATCTGTCGGCAGATCCGCTCCAGTTCATCCTCGGCACCAGTATCCGAACCGGCCAGTTCCTCGACGAGTTCGGCGTAGCGATCCGGAGCCAGTTCCCGTAGCTCCTCGCGGGCGGTTGCCGTGCTCAACAGCGTCGTTCGCCGCTCGACGATGATGGCCCGCTGTTGGGCGATCAGCTGGTTGTACCGCCAGGTGTTGGCGTGCACGTCGAGCAGGCGGCCTTCGGCGACTCGCTGGGCGTGATCGAGCAGCGTGGTCGCCTTGAGGCTGATGGCGCGCCCACTCTCGTCGCACTCCGCGGGCAGCTTGGCCGGATCGAGGTGCGCGTCGACGACGTCGTCCTCCCAGCTGGCGAAGAACACTGACGAACCCGGGTCGCCCTGTCGGCCGGCCCGGCCGCGCAACTGGTTGTCGAGTCGCTCGGTGCGATGACGGCCGGTTCCGATCAGATGCAGACCGCCGAGCTCGGCAACGGCATCATGATCGGCCTCATCGGATCCGCCCAGTCGGATGTCGGTGCCGCGACCGGCCATCTGGGTGGACACCGTGACCACACCCAGCTTGCCGGCCTCGGCGATGACCCGGGCCTCCTCCTCGTCGTTCTTGGCGTTGAGCACCACCGCCGGAACTCCGCGGCGCGTCAGACGGGCGTGCAGATCCTCGGACTCGGCGACGTCCTGGGTACCGACCAGGATCGGCTGGCCGGTGGCATGCACCTCGATGATGTGATCGATGATGGCCTCGTTCTTGGCCGAGGTGGTGAGGTAGACCCGGTCGGGCTCATCGACGCGAACGTTGGGCGCATTGGGCGGGATGGGTGAGACTCCCAGCTTGTAAAACTGGCGCAACTGCTCGCCGGCGGCCAATGCGGTGCCCGTCATCCCGCACACGGTCGGGTAGCGGTTGATCAGTGCCTGGACCGTGATGGTGTCAAGCACCTCACCGGTCTCGGTGGTCTCGATGCCCTCCTTGGCCTCGACCGCCGCCTGTAGGCCGTCCGGCCAGCGCTGCAGCGCGGCGATTCGTCCGCGAGAGGCGTTGATCAACTGAACGGCGCCGTCGCGGACGATGTAGTGCACATCGCGTTGCAACAGCACATGGGCATGCAGAGCCACGTTGACCTCGGTCAGCGTGGTCGCCACGTTCTCCTCGGCGTAGAGGTCGATGCCACCGAGTGCCTTCTCCAGCCACCGCGCGCCAGCGTCGGTCAGGTGCACGTTGCGACTGTCGTCGTCGGTGGCGAAATAACGGTCGGCATCCCGGTCTGCGACCAGTTGACCAACGAGCCGCACGATCTCGAGTTTGGGGGTCTCCCGATGCGAAGTGCCCGCCAGTACCAGCGGCACCAGTGCCTCGTCGACGAGGACCGAGTCGGCCTCGTCAACGATCGCGACATCGGGGTTGGGCGACACCAGATCAGCGACATCAGTGACGAGTTGGTCGCGCAGGACATCGAAGCCGATCTCGTTGACGGAGGCGTAGGTGACATCGCACTGGTAAGCGGCCCGACGTTCCTCGCGGGTCGAATCGGCGGTGATCCAGCCGACTGTCAGACCCATCGCCTCGATCAGCGGCCCCATCCATTCGGCGTCGCGGCGGGCCAGATAGTCATTGATGGTCACCACGTGGACGCTGCGCCCACCGAGTGCGTAGCCCGCCGCGGCGATCGCACCCGAGAGTGTCTTTCCCTCACCGGTGCCCATTTCGATGACATCCCCGGCCATCATCCGCAGCGCGCCGAGCAGTTGGACGTCGAAGGGACGCAGGCCGGTGGCCCGCTCGGCGGCCTCCCGCGCGATGGCCAGGAACTGAGGCGCATCCGCCGATTCGGCGAGGTCCGCGAGGTTCAGCAACCGGGCCGCCTTGGCCAGTTGCTCACCGTCGAGACCGGCGGCCTTGTCGGCGAACTCCTCCGACGCCGACACCTCCGCCATCGAATGCGCCGTGACCTTTTCGTCGGTCGCGCCGAGCAGTCGCCAGAATCCCCGGCTCAGCCGGCCCTGGCCGGAGGGACCGGTCTTGGAAATCTTCGCCACGGCGTCAACGGTACCGGCGGCAGGCCGGACCGCTAAGCACGTGCGTCGGTGGTGGCGCCGGTTCGCCGTTGGGGTAGCTTGCCGGGGACTGCCCCCGCAGGGAGGAGAGCGACGTTGGAGCCGTACAAGCCGTCAATGGACTGGGGCAACGAGCTGGTCCCGTCACTGCTGTGGATCCTGAAGGCTTGGGCGATCTCGGCGGTCCTGACCCTGATTGTGCTCGTACTGCTGGCCCGGTTCACCGTCTGGGGCCGGCAGTACTGGCGTGTCACCGGCGCCTACTTCACCGGCCGCTCGGCGGTCAAACTGTGGGTCTGGCTGGGCGTGCTGTTGCTCTCGGTGATGATCTCGGTCCGCATCAGCGTTCTGCTGAGCTACTTCAGCAATGACCTCTACACCTCGCTGCAGGTGGCCTTCGAGGCCACCAGCGCCAACGAGGAGGTGATGCGCGCCGACGCTATCCGCGGATTCTGGAACGCGCTGATCATCTTCGGAATTCTGGCGACCATCTACATCAGTCAGGTGATGCTCGACATCTACCTGACCCAGCGCTTCATCATCCGGTGGCGCACCTGGCTGACCGATCGTCTCACCGGTGACTGGCTGGGCGACCGCGCCTACTACCGCGGCCGGTTCACCGATTCCAAGACCGACAACCCGGATCAGCGCATCCAGGCAGACGTCGATATCTTCACCACCGGCACCGGCGGCTCGCCGAACTCGCCCACGGTCGGGACCGGGGCGATGCTGTTATTCGGTGCCATCTCCTCGGTCTCGACGGTGGTGGCCTTCATCCCGATCCTGTGGAATTTGTCGTTCGATGTGACGGTCTTCGGGGTGACCCTGCCGAAAGCGCTGTTCTGGGTGGCGTTCGTCTACGTGTTCTTCGCCACCGTGGTGGCGTTCTGGATCGGACGACCGCTGATCCGGTTGAGCTTTCGTAACGAGTTGACCAACGCGGCGTTCCGTTATGCGCTGGTGCGTCTTCGCGACGCGGCCGAGGCGGTGGGCTTCTACCGCGGTGAGCCCACCGAACGCGGTCTGCTGCGCACGAGGTACGACAACATCATCACGAACTACCGCGCCTATGTCCGCCGGACGTTGCAGTTCACCGGGTGGAACCTGGCGATGAGCCAGATCATCACCCCGTTGCCGTTGATCGTGCAGGCGCCCAACCTATTTAGCGGCAAAATGGATTTCGGCGACGTGACGCAATCGGCGAGCGCATTCTCCAACATCAGCGACTCACTATCGTTCTTTCGCAACGCCTACGACCAGTTCGCCGCCTACCGCGCCTCCATCATCCGCCTGCACGGACTGGTCGAAGCCAACCACCTCGCCCGGGAGATGCCGAGCCTGGAGACCGTTGACAGCGCGGATGGCTCGTTGGAGCTGCGCGGGGTCGAGGTCCGCACACCGAGTGGGAGCCAGCTGGTGGACCCGCTGGATCTGCGGCTGGAGCCGGGCGACTCCATGGTGGTGACCGGACGCGCCGGCACCGGCAAGACGACGCTGCTGCGAAGCCTGGCCCAGATGTGGCCGTACACCTCGGGCACGGTGCGTCGGCCTGTCACCGGGCACGAAACCATGTTCCTGTCCCAGATGCCGTACGTCCCGCTAGGCGACCTGCGCACAGTGATCTCCTATCCGGCCAAGTCCGGCGAGATCAGCGACGAGGATCTGCAACAGGTGCTGGCCAAGGTGGCACTGCCGCATCTGGCGAATCGGCTCAACGTGGAGGAGGACTGGGCCAAGGTGCTCTCCCCCGGCGAGCAGCAGCGGGTGGCATTCGCCCGAATCCTGCTCACCCGTCCCAAAGTGGCGTTGCTCGACGAAGCCACGTCGGCGCTCGACGAGGGTCTGGAGTGCGTGGTCTACGACCTGGTCCGCACCGAACTGCCCGACACGGTGCTGATCAGCGTCAGCCACCGGCCGACGATAGACCGCTACCACCAGCAGCACCTCGAGTTGCTCGGGGACGGTGCGTGGCGACTTGGCCGGGTCGACGATCCCGAACCGGCTCCGGTCTGAGCGAATGCCTGTAAGGCTGGGCCGCGATGGACACCTACGAGCCCTCCTTGGACTGGGCCAACGAGATTCCGGCCTCGCTGCTGTGGGCCGGCAAGGCCTGGCTGATCACCGCTGCGGCCACGCTCATCGTGCTGGTATTGCTGGCCCGCTACACCACCTGGGGCCGGCAGTTCTGGCGGGTCACCGGCGGGTACTTCCGGGGCCGCGACAGCGTCGTGGTGTGGGTCTGGCTCGCGGTGCTGCTGTTCTCCACGTTGATCGCGGTGCGACTCAACGTGCTGCTGAGTTACTTCAGCAACGATCTCTACTCATCGCTTCAGGTGGCCTTCGAGGGCCTCGGCGCCGGGAACGAGGTCGTGCGCCAGTCCGGTGTCAGCGGATTCTGGATCGCCATCGTCACCTTCATGCTCATCGCCGCGCTGTACATCAGCCGCGAGTTGATCGACATCTACCTGACCCAGCGCTTCATCATCCGCTGGCGGGTGTGGCTGACTGACCGGCTCACCGCGGATTGGTTGGACGACGAGGCGTTCTACCGCGGCCGCTTTCTGGACGAGCCGATCGACAACCCCGATCAACGCATCCAACTCGACATCGACTCCTTCACCACCGGAACCGGACAGGGCACCAACACCCCCAGCGTCGGAACGACGTCGACGCTGCTCTTCGGTGCGATCAACGCGATGGTCTCGGTGGTGGCCTTCACCCCGATCCTGTGGGAGCTGTCCGGACCACTGACCTTCTTCGGCTGGACGCTGGGTCACGCCCTGTTCTGGATCGCCCTGCTCTACGTGTTCGCCACCACGGTGGTCGCGTTCTGGATCGGCCGGCCGTTGATCAGGTTCAGCTTTCGCAACGAACTGACCAATGCGGCATTCCGCTACGCCCTGGTTCGCCTTCGCGACGCCGCCGAGTCAGTCAGCTTCTACCGCGGTGCTCGCGCCGAAAAACAAGTCCTGCGAACGCGTTTCATGGACATCATCGCCAACTACCGCCGGTTCGTGGTGCGAAGCCTGGCACTGCTCGGCTGGAACCAGTCAATCAGCCAATTGATCAATCCCCTGCCCCTGATCGTTCAGGCGCAGCGACTCTTCAAGGGCCAGATCACCTTCGGTGACGTGACGCAGTCGGCATCGGCATTCAGCAGCGTGCACGACTCACTGTCATTTTTCCGAGCGGTCTACGACTCCTTCGCCTCCTATCGCGCCACCATCATCCGTCTCGACGGGCTCGTCGACGCCGACCAGCGCGCCGTTGCGCTGCCCCGCCTGCAGGCGCAGGAAAGCACCGACGGCGCCCTTGAACTCTCCGATGTGCAGGTTCGCAACCCGAATGGCAGTGTCCTGATCACCGGCTTGGATCTGCGGCTGGAACCGGGCGAGTCGTTGGTCATCACCGGATCATCCGGATCCGGCAAAACCACCCTGCTGCGCAGCATCGCCCAACTGTGGCCGTATACCTCCGGCACCCTGCGGCGTCCCGACGGCGAGGGCGATGCGATGTTCCTCTCCCAGGTGCCGTACCTGCCGCTCGGTGATTTGCGCGCGGTGCTGTCCTACCCGAACGTCGAACGCGAGATCAGCGATGCCCAACTCGCCGCCGCACTCGAGGAGGTGGCGCTAGGCCATCTCGCCGACCGGCTCGACGAGAACAACGACTGGCCAAAGACGCTCTCACCCGGCGAGCAGCAGCGGATCGCGTTCGCCCGGGTTCTGCTGCACCGGCCCACAGTGCTGTTCCTCGACGAGTCCACGTCGGCGATCGACGAAGGCCAGGAATTCGCGCTCTACCGGCTGCTGCGGGACCGGCTGCCGGACACCATCACGGTGTCGGTCACCCACCGCGGCACGGTCAAACAGCATCACGACCACCACCTGCGCCTGCTCGGCGGGGGCGACTGGGAGTTGACCTCGGACTAGCCCGCCGCGGCGTGAGCTACACCGTCGACGCGCCCGCCGCGGCGTGCGCGCCGGCCCGGCGGCCGAAGAATGAGCCCTCGCCGAGTTGCGTCCCGCTGGAGTACCCCTTGCCGTCCTGGGCGATATTCGACGCGCACGTCCCCGCGGCGTACAGGCCGCTGATCACGCGGCCGTCCTCACCCAGCACCTCGCCGTCGACGCTGGTGGCCAGCCCGCCGACGGTGAAGCCCGAGTACATCGCCTTGCCCAGCGACAGATCGAAGACCGCCCACGGTCCGTTGTCCTGTGGCGCAAGGTATTCCGGTTGTTTATGAAATTCCGGATCCTCGCCGGCGGCAGCATGCGTGTTGTAGTTCTCCAGCGTGGTGGCGAGGTTTCCCGCCGGTATTCCCAAGGCCGTCTCCATCTCGGCAACAGTCTCGTAGCCGTCGATGAACTTGATCAGCGGGAAGTCGGGCCGCTGTAGGTGGTCCTCGTCGACGATGAGGAACGCGGCGTGGTCGGGCTGGTCCATCACGAAACCCGACGTGCGCGAGTGGTAGGAATCCTCGGCCACGAACCGTTTGCCGAGTTTGTTGACGATGAGTCCAGTCAGCAGGATCGCCGGCGGGTACACCGGTGCGGTGATGAACGACTGATCCATGTGTTTGGTGGCGCCGCCGACCGAGACACCCAGCCGAATGCCCAAGCCGTCGTCGTAGGTGTTGCCCAGGACGAACGGCTTCTCGGCGAGTTCCGGGGTGTAGGTGGCCACCATGTCGGGGTTCATCACGAATCCGCCCGCAGCGATCACCACGGCGCGGGCTCGGATGGCGCCGGTCTCGGCGAACCGTTTCCACGCCACCCCGACGACGCGCCCGTGCTCGGTCACCAGGTTCGTCGCGCCGGTCTCGTAGCGGATCTCGACCCCGAGTTCAGCCGCCCGCTTGACCAGCAGGTCGATCACCATGGCCGCGCCCTGAGTGTCACCGGGCACCGGAACCTTGTGGCCGCGCGGAGCGGGAACCGCCATGTCCTTGTACGGCCACACCTTCTCGTTGCCGGTGTACATCAGGCCCTCGGTGCCGGGTTGGATCACCGCTTTGTGCGGGAAGTAGCTGCGCTCGAAAGCGATGCCGAGATCCTCGAGCCAGTTGAAGTGCTCGACGCTGCCCTCGCAGTAGGCGCGGATCTTGTCGTGCTCGGGCTCCCGCGACATCGCGACCAGGTACTTGTACATCTCCTCGGCGGTGTCGGTGTGACCGGTGGCTTCCTGCACCGCGGTGCCACCGCCGAGATAGAAGTGCCCGCCGGCCAGAGCGGTCGTACCGCCGGCGACGGCGGCGCGTTCCAGAACGAGCACCCGGGCACCGGCCGCGGCCGCGGTCACCGCCGCACAGCCGCCCCCGATCCCGAAGCCGATCACCACGACATCGACCTCATCGGACCACTCGGTCACCGACTCGGCGTCGATTGTCGCGGGAATATCAAGGCCGCTCATGGGTGCCCGGCGGCGGGTTCGTGGTGTGTCATTCCGCTGAGGATATCTGCGGCGTCGGCACCTGGCTAGAACGTGTTCTAGTTCCCGGCGGTCCGGCCTGCGGTAGTGAGCAGATTGCCGAGCGCGGCGCCGTCGGCGGCAGCCTGCTGGTTCGTGGCCTGCCAGGAGACCGCGGCGGGCAACCGGCCCCAGGTGCTGTTGAAGATGCCGACCATCAGGGCGCGGCCGTCGGCGGTCAGCGTGTAAACCGGGCCGCCGGAGTCGCCCTTCTGGCTGACCACACCGTTGGTCATGGTGAACCAGCCGTTGTTGACCCGCTCCACGATCCCGCAACTCTCCCCGGTGCCCCTGCCGCACTGGCAGCCCGGCTGGCCGGCCGACAGCGGCGGGGCGGGATCGGCCACCAGCGGGCGACCGCCCGGGAGAACGTTGGTGATCGCGACATCGGCGGCCAGACTGATCGTCTCGTAGTCCGAGATCACCTGATCGACGCGGACCACCGAACCGTCGGGGGTGTTGTCCCGCGAACTCGTCACCACCCCGATGACGCGGCCGAGTCGGTCGGTGACTGGGCCGGCGCCGCGGCAGTGCCCCGCCGAGTAGCCCACCCGCGCGATCGGATCGACGAAGCCCAGCGTGCAGACCGTGGACTGCTGCCGAATCTCCATCCCGGGAGACACCGTGACGCCGACCCCGGTCGGCACCGGCAAAGCCCAGGTCACGTCGTCGTCGGCGGAGGCGACTGGGATCAGGACAGCAGCCATGGCGCCGGCGGCGAGGACGAGAGATCCTAGGAAACGGGCCAAGATACACCTCGATCGGTCTCGGACGCGCAAACGGCGCGGTCGCAACTACGTGTCGACTGTGTATCGGGGTTTCGTCCCGATCGTTACCGACCAGTGATTGCGGGTCCGCGCCGTCCGGCGTGAAGCGACCTTAGGTGCAGGTCAGGGGATATTGATGACCTGTCCGACCTCAATATGGTCGGGGTTGGCGATGTTGAACAGCGTGTCACCGCCGACGACGGTGTGGGTGCGGACCTCGGCGGCCACCGGGGCGATCTCCACCTTCTCCTCCACCAGTGGCGGCGGCGGGGCGTCGGTTTCGGTGCGCGAGGACCA
>SXGR01091301.1_pt1 | contig 13394 bp, 12 predicted proteins | sample 3174711 | NCBI WGS metagenome assembly SXGR01 (sample SAMN11356860, study PRJNA531348) | freshwater metagenome | isolation source: freshwater sample F1-60 | place: China: Fuxian Lake, Yuxi | collected 2017-12-25
CAGGCTCGTCGTCGAGATCGACGGCGCCGTCCACGACGACGCGGAGCGGGCCGAACGGGATGCGAGGCGCACGACGATCCTCGCGCGCCGTGGCCTCCGCGTCGTTCGCCTCGAGAACGCACGACTGAACCGGGAGACCCCGCGAGAGGCGATTCTCCCGTTCACATGCCCCCTCTCCCTTCAGGGAGAGGGGGACGGGGGGTGAGGTCTGCGCGGGCTCGCCCCACCGCCTCCACGGAACCTCTTCGCCTCCCCCATCGCGCGCGTAGCGCGCGATCGGGGGGAGGCCGGCGCGCGAAGCGCGACGGGTGGGGGCACCCTCGCTCCAACGAATGCCTTATCCGATCGGCATTGGGGCTAGACGTCGAGAACGAGGCCCTCGAAGGCAGCGCGCGATCGTTCGAAGATGCTCCGTGCCCGGCGCTCCTTCTCCCGCACCTGCGCGTCGCTCTGGATCGGGTCGTGATGGAAGAGGACGAGATCCCGGACGCTCGCCGCGCGGGCGAGCTTGATCCCCTCCTCGAAGGTGCTGTGGCCCCAGCCCCTCTTCGGCCCGCCGGTGCCCGCCGTCCCCGCATACTCCTCGGGCGTGTACTGCGAATCGTAGACGAGCACATCGGCGCCTTCGCTGATCCTGGCGAGGCGAGGATCGACCTCGGCGTAGTGCTCGGTGTCGGTCGCGTACACGACCGCGCGATCGCCATGATCGACGCGGTAGATCCACACGCCGTTCGGATGGTTGCCGCGAGCGGTCGTCACCTTGGCGGTCTTGCCGTCGCCCGTGTCGATCTCCACGGGGCGATCCTCGACCACATCGTGGAACGTCATGGTGGCGCCCATGTCGGTGAGGTGCACCGGAAAGCTCGGGTGGTCCATCTGCCCGGCCAGCGTCTCTTCGAGGGTGCGCGAGACGGTCGTACCCCCGTAGAGCTGGATGACGTTACCGGGTACGAACGCGGGATCGAAGAACGGAAAGCCCTGGATGTGATCCCAGTGGACGTGGCTGAAGAAGATGTGCGCGCGCACCGGCCCCCCCGCCTTCACGAGCTGCTTGCCGAGCACGCGGAGACCCGTCCCGCCGTCGAACACGAGCAGCGCCTGCCCCACGCGGACCTCGACGCAGCTCGTGTTGCCGCCAAACTCGACCGTGTCCGGTCCCGGCGACGGAATGCTGCCTCGCACTCCCCAGAACGTGATCCGCATCGTCTCTCCGTGGACCTCGAGGAGTGAGCCTACTTCAATTTCGGCGGAAAGCGCGCAGTTTTCTGGGAGCGTCACGTACGCCGCGCGCGGCCGCCGTAGTAGGATGCGTGGCCGATGTCGCGCGCTCTCGTACCTTCGACGGTCAGGGCCGGAGCCATGGTTGCGCTCATGGTGCTCGCCGCGTGCGGGCGAGGTGGCGACCCGAGGTCCACCGACGGTGCCGCTCCCGAGGCGGGCCTCGCGACCGCTCCGCTGCGCGACGCGACCCTCGGCGAGATCCGACGCGCCGAGGATCAGCGGAGGGCGGCCGCGATTCCCGGCCACACCCGTCGCAGTCCCGACGTCGAGATCCGCCGCGCTGCCAGCCGAGCGCTCGCGCGCATCGCCGATCACGCGGCGGCGGATCAACTCCTCGAGCTCCTGTCGGACGAGGATCGCGAGGTCGTCGCGTGGGCCGCCTACGGCCTCGGGTTTGCGTGCAAGGGGCGCGAGGAGAGCCACGTGCGCGCCCTCGCCGCGCGCCTCCCCACCTTGGCGTCGACGGGGCCCGCACCCGTCGATGCGAGGGACCCCGTCCTGCCGCTCGCGCGCGCGATCGGCCGGTGCGGGGGAGTGCTCGCCGAGGACGTGCTGGTGAGCTGGACGCGCAGCGCCGGGATGCGCTCGCGTGATGGCGGGCGAGTCTCCCACGCCGGCGTCGTCGGGCTGGGCGACCTGGCCTCGAGGAAGAAGGAGCTGGGGGAGGCGGCGGTGCTCGCGCTCCTCGCGCGCGCGGAGGATGCGAGCCCGGACGACATGGCCTTCTACGCGTTCTCCCGCGCGACGGTGCGCGAGCCGCTCTGCGCCCGCGTCCTCGCCGCGGCGAAGGCGTCCGTTGTACGCGTGCATGACACGCGGATCCTCGCGATCAAGGCCATGTCGCGCTGCGGGAAGGACGCGGCGGCGGAGCTCGGCCGCGTCGTGCTCTCCAAGGATCTGGGCCCGGCCGAGCGGGCCGAGGCGGCGCGCGGGCTCGGCACGCTCGGCGAAGCGGGGCGCGAGAGGGCAGCGTCCGCGCTCGCCACGCTCGTGCCCGACAAGGACCCTTTCGCGATCTCGCGGCTCGCCGGGGCGGACTTCGGGGTTCTCCAGACGCTGCTCGCCTCGCTCGGCGCCGAGCCACCGAGGAGCGCGGAGGCCGCCTTGCGCGCGCTCTCCACGATCGCCGCGCCCGGCGAACCGCCGCCGGTGCTCGCGCGGAGGCTCGCCGAGCTGAGGTGCCAGGCGGGCCTCGGCCTCGCTCGCGCAGCGCACGACGCCGAGGTCCTGAAGAAGTGCGCCGAACCGGGATCGTACGCCAGCGACCGCGCTCGGCTCGCCGCCCTCGTCCGGCGACCGCTCGCTGGAGAGCGCGCCACGCTCTGGAAGGCCTTCGCGCGAAGCGAGCACGTGAGGATCCGGGAGGCCGCTCTCGAGGCGTGGGACGGCCACCCCGAGCTGGGCGATGGCGCGCGCGCGGCCATCGCGGAGGCCCTCTCGAGCGAGAAGGCCGGCCTCGTCGCGACGGCCGCAGAGGCGATCCACGCGCACCCGGATCGCGTGCAGGTCCTCGCCGAGAAGGAGAAGCGTGCGGCCCTGGATCCGCGGGCCCCGCCCCCGACCGCCAACCCGGCCACGGAGCTCGACCGGGGGATCGAGAAGGCCCTGCGAGCCGCGCTCGCGCGGCAGTGGGCGCCCGATCTCTTCGAGACGCGGATGGCCCTCGTGGACGCCGCTGTCGCCGTCAACCTGCCGGGCGCGGCCGCCTTCGCTGACGCGGAGTGCAAGGATCCGAACGTGACGATGCGCGAGCACGCCGTGAAGGCGCTGCGCGCGCTCGGCGGCAAGGAGTCGGAGTGCGCGCTCCCGGAGGGGACGCCGCTCGCCATCGAGATTTCGCAGGCGAAGGTGGGCGCACGGAAGCTCACGTTCATGACGGACGCAGGCGAGCTCTCGATCCGGCTCGCCCCCGATCTCGCGCCGACGACCTCGGCGCGGATCTCGGCGCTCGTCGCGAGCGGGTTCTACAAGGGCATCGTGGTGCATCGGGTGGTGCCGGGCTTCGTGGTTCAGCTGGGCGATCCCGGAGGGGACGGCTTCGGCGGCTCCGGAACACCGCTCCGGTGCGAGACTTCCGCCGCCCCGTTCCTCCCCCTCGACGTGGGCATGGCCCTGTCGGGCCGGGACACGGGATCGAGCCAGATCTTCGTCACGCTCTCGCGTACGCCCCACCTCGACGGCGAGTACACGAAGATCGGCCACGCCGAGGGCGACTGGTTCGCGGTCGCCGAGGGCGACGTGATCCGCGAGGCACGCGTCGCGGAGTGACGGTGGGGGTGCGGCCGGCGCCCCGGGCCGCGTGTTAGCATCGGGCGCCATGTTGCTCGTCATCGACGTCGGGAACACCAACATCGTGTATGGCCTGTTCGACGGAACGCGCCTCGTGCACCAGTTTCGCGTCGAATCGAGCCGCGGCCGGACGGCGGACGAGTACGCCGTCGTCCTCGATCACCTCCTCGCGATGCACGGGATCTCGCGCGCGGACGTCACGGCCGCGATCGTCGCGAGCGTCGTCCCGTTGCTGACCGAGCCGGTCGTCGCCCTCGTGAGGCGCGCGTTCGGCCGCGAGACCCTCGTGGTCGGACCTGGCGTCAAGACCGGGATGGCGATCCTCTACGAGAACCCGCGCGAGGTCGGCGCCGACCGGATCGTGAACGCGGTCGCTGCGTACGAGCGCGTGAGGGGTGGCGTCGTGGTCGTCGACTTCGGCACCGCGACCACGTTCGACTGCGTCACGCCGAGGGGCGAGTACCTCGGCGGTGTCATCGCCCCCGGGATCCAGATCAGCGCCGACGCGCTCTTCTCCCGGGCCGCCAAGCTCCCGCGGGTCGAGATCACGAAGCCCCCCAAGGTCGTGGGACGCAACACGGTCGCCTCGATGCAGTCGGGGATCGTGTACGGCTACGTGGGTCTCGTCGACGGGCTCGTGGATCGGCTGGAGGCTGAGCTCGACTACCCGTTCGACGTGATCGCCACCGGCGGCCTCGCGCGGCTCATCGCGCCGCTGTCGCGCCGCATCCGCGAGGTCGACGACGAGCTCACCCTGACGGGCCTCCGCATCGTTTTCGAGCGCAACGAGAAGGAATGACGGAGACTCGCGCCGCCCGGCCCCGGACGCGCCCGATCGCTGTGGTCGCCGTGTCCGCGGTGTCGCTTCTCGGCGCGCTCTTCCTGGCGGTGTCGTTCGGCACCGAGCCGGTCTCGATCGCGCGCGCGGTGTCCGACGCCTCGTCGTTCGATCACAGGGCGCTGTTCGACGTGCGCCTGCCGCGTGCGCTCCTCGGCGCGCTCGCAGGCGCGGGGCTCGCAGGCGTGGGTGTGGCGCTCCAGACGGTCCTCCGTAACCCGCTCGCCGAACCGTACATGCTCGGCGTCTCTGGCGGCGCTGCGCTCGGCGCGACCTGCGTCATCGCCGCAGGCGCGACCACGGCATCCGTCCTCGGCGCGTCCCTGGTGCCGCTCGCCGCCCTCGCGGGGGGTGTGGGGGCCACCCTGCTCGTGTACGCGTTCGCGCGGGCGGGATCCGGATCGGGCGGCGCGCACATCCTCCTCGCGGGGGTGATCGTGAACGCCATCTGCGGCGCGCTGATCACGCTCGTGAAGACGCTCGTCACAGCTTCGAAGGCCCAGGAGCTGTTGTTCTGGCTGATGGGGTTCCTCGAGGTGCCGCCACCCGCCCTGCTCGGGTTCGTCGCGTTCTATGCTGCGCTCGGGCTGGCGATCCTGCTCGTCGACGCCGGGCGACTCAACGTGCTCGCCCTGGGGGAGGAGCCGGCGCGGCACCTCGGCGTGGATGTCGGCCGCCTCGAGCGGCGCACCCTGCTCGCCTGCTCGCTCGTGGTGGGCGCCATCACCAGTGCGACGGGGCTCATCGGCTTCGTCGGGCTGGTCGTGCCGCACGCGCTCCGTCGCGTCGTGGGCCCTGACACGCGCGTGCTCCTGCCAGCGTCGATCCTCGGGGGCGCGTCGGTCCTGGTTCTCTGCGATCTCGCCGGTCGCCTCACGTTCCGCGCCCTCCACACCGAGCCCCCCGTCGGGGCTGTGACGGCCCTCCTCGGCGGGCCGATCTTCCTCTTGATCCTGAGGAAGTCCCGGACCTGAGGTCAGACACAGTTCGGCTTGTACTTCTTCACGCCACCCTCGAAGTAATACGGCGGGTTGCAGTCGTTCGCGGGCGGCTGCGGCGCGGACGGCGGTGGCCTCGGAGGCGTGGCGCGTTTCGTCGTCGCGCGAGGAGGAGGGGTCTGCGGAGGGCTGACGGGGCCGCTCGTGGCGGGCGTGCCTGGACCCGGGAGGCCGAGGTTGATCGGGGGGGCGCCGGGCCCGACCTCGTCCGCATTGGATGTATCATGCATACGATTCGCGCCCGCGTCCGGGGTGGCGGGAGACTCCGTGGCGGCGCGCGGCGGGTTGGCTCGGTCCTGCTTCAGCAGCCTGGCTCCGAGTACGCCGGCGATGAGCAGCGTGCCGATCGCGATGGCCGCGAGAGCGTACACGGACAGGCGCGACCCAGGCCGCTCGGCCGCTGGGAGCGCCGCGTGGGCGACCGAGATCGAGGAAGGCTGCGTCACGGGATAGGCCGGCTCGATCGGCGCTGCGCGCGGGATCGGCTGCATCATGCGGACCGACGCGGGCATCGCGGGTAGAGACGCGGGCCCGCTCGCCGCGTAAGGCCCCGACTGGCTCGCGGAAAGCGCGATGTGCTGGATGAGCGCCTGGGAGTCCAGAGGCGGCGCCGCCGCGCCCTCGACCTCGGCGACCTTCGCCGCGCGCGCCGCGAGGACGTCGTGAGCGGTCCGCTCGACCCAGTCGCCGACCTCGGACGCCGTCGCGGGGGGCAGGGCGCGCTCGAGCTCGATCGCCAGCTCTCGCGCGGTCCTGAACCGCGCGGCAGGGTCGCGATCGAGCGCGCGCATGATCATGGGATCGAGCAGCGCGAGCCCGCGCATCTCGACGGCGTCGAGCGTCCGACGCTTGGCGTCGTCGAACAGGACCTGGCTCGGCGGCGAGACCTTGGCCTCGAGGACCTTCGTGACAATCACGCCCTCGTGGTCGCCCGAGAAGAGGCGGCGGCCCGTGATGAGCTCCCACAGGATGACGCCCGCCGCGTAGATGTCCGTCTGCCGCGAGACGTCGCCGCCCGTGAGCTGCTCGGGAGGCATGTAGGACAGCTTCCCCTTGATCTCGCCGTCCTTCGTCGTCTGCACACGGCCGGCCGCCTTGGCGACGCCGAAGTCGATGAGCTTCGCGACGCCGTCTGTCCCGACGAGGATGTTCTGCGGGGACACGTCGCGGTGGACGATGCCGAGCGCCTTGCCGCGCTCGTCCTTCGCCTCGTGGGCGGCGTGCAGTCCATGGAGCACGCCCGCCATCACGGCCGTGACGATCCGGAGCGACGGCCGCTCCCGGCGCGACCCCCGCGTGAGGCGCGCGAGCGACTCGCCCGGCGCATAGTCCATCACCAGGAACAGCTCGCCGGCCGTCGCGACCACGTCGAGCGTCTGCACGACGTTCGGGTGGCGGATGCGCGCCACGAGCCGCGCCTCGTCGAGGAACATCGAGACGAACTCGGGATCCGCCGCGAGCTGCGCGTGGAGCCGCTTGATCGCCACCGTGCGCGAGAACCCCACCGGGCCGAGCAGGCGACCGAGGTGCACCGTGGCCATCCCGCCCGAGGCGATCGCGCCGTGGAGCGCGTACCGCCCCACCACGCGTGACTCGCCGCCGGGACCCGGATCCATCGTGGCCGGAGCGTATCATCCCGCCCCGCCAGACCATGAACAGCTTGTTCGGAACGGAGCGCACGAGGGACCCGCCGGCCCCTCGCTCCAGGGCTACTTCGCCGCCGCCAGCGCTTCCTTCTGCTGCTGGAGCATCTGGGCGACCGCGCGGGATCGCTCGATCGCGAACTGCTTCACCTCGCGGTTCGACGACGTCGCGAGCTTGTTCAAGAGCTGCGTGATCTTGCCGAGATCGCGCGACTGGAAGAGGGCCTCGAAGTAGTTGTTCGCGATGCGGACGTCCTGCAGCATCATCGCCTCGTGCGGGGCCAGGAGCTTGATGATCTCGTCGAGCTTGCCCGACTGCCCGTACAGAGCCGAGAGGCACAGGAGGGCGAGCGGATCGCTCGGCGCGCGGTCGACGCCCTTCCGGGCGAGCGCGATCGCGCGATCGCGGGTGGCCTCGTCGCCAGCGAAGACGCCCTGGAGGGCGACGTACGGGGCCGCCGTCTTCGCGTTCACGGGAGTCGCGGCGAGCTCCTCGAGCTCGGACACGGCCTTCTCGACGTCGGACTGGTCCTTGACGAGGTTGAAGAGGTACGCCCAGGCGTCCACCGCGCCGGGCGTGATCTGGATGGCCCGCTCGACGTGGTCGCGCTCGGCCTTCGCGTCCTTGCGGGCGTGCGCGACCTTCGCGAGGTGCAGCGCCGGGTACGGGTTGTCCTTCATCAGGTTCTGCGCGCCCTTGAGCGTGAGCTCGGCCTTTTCGAGCTTCTCCTGCGCGAGCTGCACGACGCCGAGCGCGAGCCAGTCCTCGCCGTCGCCGCCCTTCGCGACCAGCTTCGCGAGCACCGTCTCGGCCTTGGCGTGCAGCGCGAACTTCATGAGCTCCTGCGCGTACACGCGCGCGCGGACGAGGTCGTTCGGGTCCTCCTGCCAGTGCTTCTCCAGGCCGGCGAGGAGGTCGTCGCGGCCGATGGTGATGGGGCGCCCCTGGTCGTCCTGGACCTGCACGGCGGGGCCGTTGAAGCCGAGGAGCTTCCAGACCTCGTCCATCTCGAGCGCGACGGGGCCCTCGACGATCTTCTTCTCGAGCGGCGTGCCCTGCGCGGAAAGCGGGATGAGCACGAGCGCGTTGCTCGGCACGCCGTTCGGGAAGGCGGTGATGGGCGCGAGGATGGCCGCGCCTCCCGACAGGGAGATCTGGGCGTCGTTCTTTCGGGGCTCGGTTTCGCTCATGGGGGTCTCGCTTCGGGGTGGGGGCGCGGAAGCTAACACATGGCGGCGGGGAGGGGGTAGGGGCCGCGGGGCGGGCGGCGGGCAATGGGCAATGGGCGGGGCCCGGGCTCACGGCCCGGCCTCGAGCGGCTCCGCGCGACATGGCGAGCGGGATCGCGCACACGGTCGTGGTCACCGCCACGAGCGCGGGCGAGACGAGCGCCGCGTCCGCGCCCGTCACGGCGACCGCGAACGGATCCACCCGGGGGCGCGTCGGCCGGACTCACTCGGGCGCGTTGGCCGGACCGAGGGAGAGTGCGAGCGCGAGCCCCGCGTCCACTGCGCGGCGCGCGCGCGGAGGGAGGCTGCCGACGAGGTCCGTCAGCATGTCCTTCTCCACCGTCACGACCTGACACACGAGCGCGATGGACGTGCGCGGGAGGCCAGTCTGCTGAGGCGTCAGCAGGACGTTGCCGATGGCCTCGCCCCGCCGCACGTTGCTCGTCAGCGGGACGACCATCACGGTGGCGAGCGCGCTCGCCGTCAACAGGTCGTCCTGAACGACGAGGACCGGGCGCCGGAGCGCGGGCGCCGAGCCGCGGGGCTGGCCGAGGTCGGCCCACCACACCTCGCCACGCCTCATCACCACTCCACGTCGTGCAGCGCGCGTCGCGCGGCCTCGCGGACGAATCTCGCGTCCCCTGTGTACGGCTCCGCGTCCGTCGGCGCGGCGAACGCGCGGTCGTACGAAGCCGTGACATCGCGTCCGCGCTCCTCCTCGAGGAACGCCCGCGCTGCGCGTGCGAGGAGCTCGCTGCGCGAGATGCCCCGGCGCTTCGCGGCGCGGTCGACCCGCCGGAAGAGATCGTCGGGCATCGAGATGGCCGTCTTCATCCCAACGAGTATTACCCTGGTATCACCTGGGGTCAAGGCGATCCCGCCGCGACGCGACCCCGGGGAGGCCCCCACTCCCCTACCGCTTCGGCATGATCTCCGTGAACGTCACCACCGCGATCAACGCCAGGAACATGAGCAGGCCCACGGCGTGAACCTTCGCCTCGATCTTCGCGTCGGCACGTCGCCGCGAAGCGGCTTCGAAGGCGAGGAAGATCAGCCTCCCGCCGTCGAGCGCCGGCACGGGCAGCAGGTTGAACCCGCCCAGGTACGCGCTGATGATGCCGAGCAGCCTGAACGCGTCGCCCGCGCCGCTGCGCACGGCGGCGGCGACCTCCCGCGTGATGCCGACGGGGCCTGCGAGCTCGGGCTTGTCCTGCCGGGTGATCATGCGGGCGAGGCCGCGGACGAGTGCGTAGACGACCTTGGGCGGCTCCTTCACGCTCAGGATCGCCGCCTCGCCCACGGACACCTTCACGACCTTCAGCTGCGGGCCGATCAGGATGCGTCCCTTGTTCTCGCCGTCGGCGGCAGGCTTCGGGCGGAAGTGGAGGCGCTGCCCCTTGCGCTCCACCTCGACGTCGATCTCCTCGCCGGGGTGGGCGCCGATGGCGCGCTTGAGGTTGTCCCAGTCGCTCATGCGCTCGCCGTTGACCGAGAGGATGTTGTCGCCGTCCAGGATGCCCGGGGCGACGCCGGGATCGGAGGCGACGGCGTGGGCCGCCGCGCCCTCCGGCGCGACCCGCACGCGCATCTCGTCCTGCACCGTGTTCCCGCCGAGGACGAAGCCGAAGAACATGAACACCGACGCGAAGAGGTAGTTCGCGAGGGAGCCCGCCGAGATCGTGACCACGCGCGCGAGTAGCGACGCGTTCGCGTAGCTCGCCGGATCCTTCTCGTCGTGCTCCTCGTACGGGTTCATGCCCGCGATCTGCACGTACGCGAGGAAGGGGATGATCGCGATCTGGAAGGTGGTGGGGCTGCCCTTCGGCTTGTGCTTGAAGAGCGTCGGCCCGAAGCCGATGGAGAACTTCGTCACCCGCATGCCGAACCGGCGCGCCGCCAGGTAGTGTCCGCCCTCGTGCACGACCATCAGGATCGCGAGCCCGAGGATCGCGAGCACGTAGGAGGCTACGGACATGCTCACGTCATTGTAGCAACGGAACCCCCAGGACGCCCATCTTCTTCGCCAGCCGCTCGTTCGACGGGGCGGACGGCCCCGTCGGGCTCACCGCTTCACACACCCATCTTCTTCGCCATCTGTTCGCCGAGGGTGGCGGCGCGGAGGGTGGCGGTCTCGACGGCGTCGATGAGCGTGCGGCGGAGACCGCCGGACTCGAGCGTGTGGAGGCCAGCGATCGCGGTTCCGCCCGGGCTCGTGACCATGTCCTTCAGGCGACCGGGGTGCTCGCCCGTCTCGAGGAGGAGCTTGGCGGAGCCGTACACCGTCTGCGCCGCGAGGAGGAGCGCCGTGTCGCGGTGGAGGCCCACCTTGACGCCGCCATCGGCGAGCGCCTCGATGATCAGCATGACGTAGGCGGGGCCGCTCCCGGAGAGGCCGGTCACCGCGTCGAGGAGCGTCTCGTCGAGCGTGACCACGCGGCCGACCGCAGCGAAGAGCGCCTCGGCCGTGGCCATGTCTGCGTCCGTGGCGAACGAGCCTCGCGAGATGGCCGTCGCGCCCGCGAGCGCCGTCGCGGGGGTGTTGGGCATGGAGCGAATGACGCGCGTGCCGGGCGGGAGGCGTGCCTCGATCGCCGCGAGCGGAACACCCGCGGCCACGGAGACGACGAGGTGCCCCTGATCGACGTCGCCCCGGATGGCGTCGAGCACCTTGTCGACGACCTGCGGCTTCACGGCGAGGACGACCACGTCGGCGAAGCGCACGAGCTCGTGGTTGTCGGTGGTCGTGCGGATGCCGTGTGTATCATACAGGTATCGAAGCCGCTCCGCCTTCACGTCGCTCGCCATGAGGTCCGACGGCGCGACCGCCTTCGACGAGCAGAGCCCGCGCACGAGGGCCGCGGCCATGTTGCCGCCGCCGAGGAAGCCGAGCTTCTTGCCGTCCATCACGATCCTCCAGGTCCGCTCTAGCCGACCCCTTGCGGGCCCCTTCCGGTTCCGGCCGCCCCGCCCCCGTCCGGCGCCCCCATCGGGAACGCCGCCGGCGCGAGCACGTCGGCCACCCACTCGTCGATCTGGGCGCGACAGCGGAGACCGTCCTCGCCGAGGTCGCTCGCGACGCGATCGTGGCGCGCCCGGAGGAGCGCTCGGCGCGCGACGGTCGGATCCTCGTGGAGCGCGGCGGCCCAAGCGAGGCCGAGCACGGCGACCTTGTCCTCCGACGAGAGATCCTTGTACCGCCGCGCGAGCTGCACGGGCGCGCCGTGCGCCACCTGCGCGAGCCCCTCCTCGCGGTAGCGCCGCGGGAGCATCAGGTGGCCCGCCTGCGCGCCGAGGCGGACCCCTGCGCCCGGCACGCGATCCATGAGCACGAAGCGCACGGCGTCGACCGCCGCGAGCCCGGAGAGGCGCCTCGCGTCGACGCGCGCGATCGCGTCCGCGCGCGCGGCCTCGAGCTCCTGCGGCGGGACCTGGATCTTGGTCGCGAGCGTCCGGACGACCTGCTCCTCCCGCGGATCGATCTGGTCCCACGCCGCGGCGAGCCAGCCGCCTCGGACGAGGGCCTTGGCGACCGGGGCCTCGATCTCGCCGTAGACGTCGAGCTTGTCCACCGTGATCGGCGCCTCGGAGTAGAGCGGGTTGGCGTCCTCGGGCGGCAGGCCGAGGGAGCCGATGAGCGCGGCGACCGTGCGCTGCTCCTCCACGTCGAGCGGGCCGTCCGCGGCGAACACGGCGCGGAGCAGCCGCACCGCGAGCGTGCCGAGACGCTTGACGCGCTGGACCTCCTTGTCGCTCGGCTTCGACGAGAAGATGGCGCGCAGGCCGCGCGCCCCGACCTCGAGCGTCACCTTCTCCTTGAGCACTTCGCCCATTGGCATCCAGAGGGGCGGCGAGACGGGCGCGAGCGCGCGCGTCATCTCGACGACCCAGTGGTCGAACTGGTTCATCATGCTGTTGAGCGTGTGCCCGGCGAGGATGGCGCCGTACGACTCACCGCGGCGCTTGGCCACACCCTCGAGCGCGGCGACGCCGGCGCCCGCTGCGAGCGTGAAGATCGCGTCCTCGGCCAGGGTCGACACCAGGCGGCTCAGCGCGAGGGTCTTCGGATCGGCGGCGGGCTCCGGGGCGTACGCGTCGGTCGTCATGCGCCGGCGATGGTAGCACCGAAAAGTTGGCCCGGCGCGGCCTGCCATGGGAAGCGTGTCGTGGAATGCAGCCCATGCGAGATTTCCTCCTCTCGACCGCCTTCGCGGCTCTGACCCTCGCCGGCTGCGCGGACATCTCGACGGGAGGGGCGGACGCGGGGGCGAGCGCCTCCTCACCCGACGCCGGCGAGGCGGGGGTGGTCGGGGCGGCGTGCGGGGCGACGGGTCCAAACCAGCTGTGCCGCGTCACCAGCGTCTGCCCCAAGGTCGTCGTCGACGCCGAGCGTTTTCCCAACTGCGGCTTCCGCATCCGCGGGAGCGTCGTGGACATCCAGTGCGTCTGCTTCGGCGAGTCGCTCTGCCCGCTCGGCACGCCGTCGACGTGCGCCGAGGCCACGCAGCTCCTCGCGAACCAGTCGGAGGCGGCCGCGTGCTCCCAGGTGATGGAGGGGCGATGCATCGCGCTCCCCGTCGCGCCTGCCAAGCCGTCCACGTGTGACAAGGTCTGCGCCGCGGACTGCCGCGGCGACACGACGTGCCGTCAGAGCTGCGGCTGCTGAGCGAAGAGCATCGCCGGAACGCGACGCCAGAGGGGGCGCCACGGTCGGCCGAACCTCGGCCGGAGCGCAACCCGGGGTAGAGCCAATGCCGTTCGGTCAGGCGCGATCCAGCGCAAGAGAAGGGGTGCCCCCACTCGCCGCGCTGCGCGCGTCGGTCTCCCCCAAATCGCGCGCTACGCGCGCTCAGGGGGAGACGAAGAGGTCCGGGAGCACCGCGCAGACCTCACCCTCCCGGCCTCGCTCTCCCTCAAGGGAGAGGGAGGAGCGCGCGTGCTCCGCGCAGACCTCACCCTCCCGGCGCGCGTGCTCCGCGCAGACCTCACCCTCCCGGCCTCCCTCTCCCTGAAGGGAGAGGGAGGAGCGCGGGCACGGATCGGTCTCAGGAAGGACCCTCAGGTGCGGTGGGGGGCAACGCGACGCGGGGCCGACTGATAGGGGCGCGCAGGAGCGAC
>SXGR01427911.1_pt1 | contig 13393 bp, 9 predicted proteins | sample 3174711 | NCBI WGS metagenome assembly SXGR01 (sample SAMN11356860, study PRJNA531348) | freshwater metagenome | isolation source: freshwater sample F1-60 | place: China: Fuxian Lake, Yuxi | collected 2017-12-25
GATCTCCTTGCCGAAAGCTCGGCGGGGCGGCCCCCCTTGCGTCCCCGAGCACGGGCAGCTTTGAGGCCAGCAAAGGTCCGTTCGCGGATCAGGATCTGAACAAAGCGCGGTTGTCGGGGAGGCGTATGCTTGAGGGTGAGGACACAAATGGGAAGTTTGGCGAAGGGAATACCGGACGCTGCATCGGTCGTGATGCCGAGGCTGTATTGTCGCGACATTGCGGCGGAGATCGATTTCTGCAAGGACACTTTTGGCGCCGTGGAGAAACTGCGGAGGCCTGGTCAGGACGGGGCCATAGCGCACGCGCTGATGACAATAGGGCCCGCGATGATTATGATCGAGGCCGAGTGGCCCGGACTTCCGAGCCGTGCGCCGAACCTCGATGGCAGTTCGCCGGTAGTGATCTTCGTGTACGTCGCGGACGTGGACAAGGCCATGGAGCGCGCCGTTGCGGGGGGCGCCAGCGTCTTGATGCCCCTGGCCGACCAGTTTTGGGGCGACCGAATGGGCGTGATGATGGATCCATCTGGACATGTTTAGACTGTCGCAACGCGAATCGAAGAGACTACGGAACAGGAGAGGCATGACCGTTGGTCTGCGGAGCTAGCGGAACTGCAGGGACCAGACTCTCGATAGCCCCGATGGAAAGCCCAGCCGGGTCCTTGTGAAATTCGCGAGGTCCCCGCGAAGGCGGAATCTTCCCGAGGATCATCCCACCGGATCTCCCACTGGTGTCTCCCCCTATAGAGATCTCCCATTTAGGTCGATAGTCTGCCGTGGACCAAGCGAACTACAGTCAACCTTACTACCTGCTAGGCAATCTCCTGCATGTGACTGGGCACTTCGAAGAAGCGGCCGACTGCTACCGGGAGGCCATCGCCGCCGCGCCCTCACCCGCATTGCACGCCCAGGCTTGGTATAACCTCGGCGTCACCCGCATGCGACAGGACCGCCTGGCGGAGTCGCGTGAAGCTTATCTTCAGGCCCTAACCCTGAACCCCGGCTACCCGGAGGCGTCGAACAACCTTGGGAGCGTGCTCTTCGCGCTTGGGAATCCGGAGGAAGCCGAATCCGCATGGCTGGAGGCCCTTCGCTTACGCCCTGGTTGGCCAGACCCGCTCTTTAACCTCGGTATCGTGCATCAGAAACGCGGAGATCTGGAACCAGCATGCGAATACTATTCATCTGTGCTTCGCCACAACCCGAGCCATGCGGAAGCCCGCATGAATCTCGGCAATACCCTGCTCGCCCTCGGCCGTCCCGCCGAAGCTTTTGAACGTTACAGGGAGACCCTGGAATACCAGCCTGAAAACGCCGATTTGCACACAAACATGGCGCTGTTGCGTCTGCTTCTGGGAGATTATCGGGCGGGTTGGGAGGAATATGAATGGCGATGGCGCCAGCCGAAAGCACTCGTCCGCTCGTTCCACAGCCCCGACTCTATGACATCCGAGATCCCTCTGTGGGACGGTTCGCCTCTCAACGGCAAGCGAATTCTCCTCCACGCGGAGCAGGGCTTCGGCGATACCATTCAATTCGTCCGTTTCGCCGCGGCCGTCAAGAGCAGGGGTGGCGAGGTGATCCTCGAGTGCCAGCCCGTTCTCGAATGTCTCCTTTCCGCCGCTCCAGGCGTAGACCAAACCATAGTCAGGGACAAGCCGCTACCCTTGTTTGACGTCCATGCCCCGCTGCTCAGCCTGCCCCGCCTCCTCAAGACGACACTTTCCACCATTCCAGCCCGAGTGCCCTACCTTACTCCGAAACCAGCTCTCGTCGCGAAGTTCGGGGACATCATCGGCACAGCCGCCCGTGGCAGGCGGACGGTGGGCCTGGTCTGGGCCGGCAATCCGGAAAATCCTAACGACCATAACCGGTCTCTGCCGTATGCGCTCGCGGAAGAACTTGCGTCGAACCCGGACATGGCGTTCTTTAACCTCCAAAAGGGATCGGCCGCCTTCATCCCCCTCGACGAACATCTCGCGGACTTCGCCGAAACCGCGGCCGCGATCTCCAATCTGGATCTCGTCATCTCCGTCGACACCGCCGTCGCGCACCTCGCTGGAGCGCTCGGCCGCCCCGTCTGGACGCTGTTGCCTTTCGCTCCGGATTGGCGCTGGCTGCTCGGCCGCGAGGACAGTCCCTGGTACCCCACAATGCGGCTCTTCCGCCAGCCCCGGCGCGGAGACTGGGGCGCGGTCATTCGCCAAGTCAAGCTCGCTCTTGAAGCTCATGTCTACGACTTCCGCTGTGCTCACTCGGGCCGTTAGTCTGCATCAGTCCGGGCGGCTTGAGGAGGCCTCGGACCTTTACCGGGGCATCCTCGCCCGCGACGCCTCCCAGGTCGACGCCCTGCATCTGCTGGGAGTCCTCGCGCACCAGCAGGGCCGTCACGCCGAAGCCGCCGAGACCATTCGACGAGCCGTTGAACTCGAGCCGCGCGCGGCTGATTTCCGCGTCAACCTCGCCTCTGTTCTGCTGGCGACTGGGGATCTTGAGGGAGCCGCGCGCGAAGCTGAGCAGGCCATCGCCCTTGATGCTTCCTCAGCCGTGGCACATTCGACTTTGAGTGCGATCTTGTTGAGGCAAAACCACCCGGAAGACGCGGCGGTCCATGCCCGCCGCGCAGTCCGTCTCGCGCCGGCTTATCCCGCCGCGCGCCACAACCTCGGCTGCGCATTGCACCGCCTGGAACGGAATTGGGAGGCGGTTCCCTGTTTTCGCGCCGCTCTCGAACTTGCGCCCAGCTATCTCGAAGCGCGCATCAACCTCGGTCGCGCCCTCGAAGAACTGGGCCGGATCGACGAAGCCGAAGCCTGCTACCGCGCGGCGCTGTCGCTCAAACCGGATTTCGCGGCCGCCCACTGGAACATCGCTCTACTGCAGTTGCGCCGGGGCGATTTCGAGAACGGCTGGAAAGGACATGAGTGGCGCTGGTCAAGACCGGGAGCGTCTCCCCACCGCTTTGTTCAACCCGGCTTCTCCCCGCCAATGTGGGATGGCTCGCCCCTTTGCGGCAGGCGCATCCTGCTTCATGCCGAGCAAGGGCTGGGCGATACGATTCAATTTGTCCGCTACGCCGCCTCGGTCGAACGACTGGGTGGCGAAGTTATCCTCGAGTGCCAGCTTCCCTTGTGCGGCATTCTTTCTACCGCGCCGGGCGTTCACCGGACCGTGGCAAGAGGTTCGGCGCTGCCGCCGTTCGACGTTCATGCTCCACTTCTGAGCCTGCCCCGGCTTGTTTCGGACACGTCCGAAGTTCCTTATCTGCGAGTGGATGCACGGCGCGTGGCCCATTGGCGCGAAGTGATGGACCGCAAGGCCGGAGGACGCCGGAAGATCGGTCTCGTGTGGGCGGGCAACCCAGAGCAGGAGAACGACTACAGGCGCTCCCTCACGCTCGACCGTCTCTCACCGCTGTCACGTCTTGACAGATTTGCCTTTTTTCGTTTGCAGCGAGGGTCCGCGGCCGCGCAACCTGGAATGGACTTGATTCCCCTCGAGAACGATCCCCCAACCATCGAAGACACCGCCGCCATGCTCATGAACCTTGACCTGCTCATCTCGACCGATACCATGCCTCCGCATCTTGCCGGCGCACTCGGAAGGCCGGTCTGGACGCTCGTTTCCTTCATGCCGGACTGGCGGTGGATGCTTGGCCGGGAAGACTGTCCGTGGTATCCCACAATGCGACTTTTCAGGCAGCCGGGACCGGGGGCGTGGAAACCGGTGATCGAGCGTGTGGCCGCGGAGCTGGCTCAATGGCGGCGCTAGTTTGCGGCGCCGGCGCTACCTCCTGCCTGCCGTGCGAAGCACGGCCTTCCCGCGCGGGACGCGGCGGAAGGCTGTCAGCCTGCCCTAACGTGTGTCTCGCGGAATCCTGGCGAAGCGAGGTGCTCAATGGCCGCTCTCGCTGAAATTCTCCAGACCGCCCGCGCGCATCATCAGGCAGGCCGCCTCCCGGAAGCCGCATCCTCTTACCGGCAAATTCTCGCGCGCGACCCGGCAAACGCGGCGGCGCTCGGGTTGCTCGGGGTTCTCTCCTGCCAGAACGGCCAGCCTGAAGAAGGCGTCAAATATCTCAAGCGGTCTCTGAAGATCCGCCCGTATCAGGCCCCGGGCGAGCGCGCCGAGGCGCTGAACAACCTGGGCAACGCTCTCCGCATGCTCGCCGGCTCGGACCCGCGATTACAAGCGGACGCCGCGGCGAACTACCGCGAGGCTCTCAGGCTCCATCCGTCATACCCCGAGGCGTGGAACAACCTGGGCAGGGCGCTCCTCGCCACGGGCGACGCCGCCGGATCTATCGAGGCGTTTGAACAGGCGCTGAGCGTCCGCCCCGATTCTCCGCAATCGCTCCACGGCCTTGCCTCCGCCCTGCGCGCCGCACGGCGCGATGCCGAGGCGGTGGGCTGTCTGGAACGGGCGTTGCAACTGTTGCCCCGGTTCCCTGAAGCGCTCAACGACTGGGGCCTCCTTACGGCGGACGCCGGCGAACTGGAGCAAGGCCTCTCCGCGATCGACCGCGCGCTAGTTTTCAATCCACGTCTTCCCGAGGCCCTCAACAACCGCGGACATGTTCTCCGGCTGCTCGGAAGACTCGATGAAGCGGCCCGGTCTTTTGACGCGGCGCTCCGTGCGCGTCCCCTTTTCCCCGACGCTCTCGCCAATCTCGCCACCGCATTCTCCGATTCCGGCCATCCCAAGGAAGCGGAACTCGTGCTTTCGAGAGCGCTCTGTGTCGACCCCTCGCATGCCGAGTCGCATTTCACGCTAGGGCTTTTGCGCTTGTTGCAGGGAGATTTCGCGAGCGGTTGGCAAGAGTACGAATGGCGGCTCAAGCGTAGAGACGCCCCTCCCACGCGTTTCAACGAGCCGCGGTGGGACGGCGCGCCGCTCAACGGCCGCTCGATTCTCCTCGTGGCGGAGCAAGGCTTGGGCGACACCTTGCAGTTCATCCGTTACGCGAAACACGTCAAGCACCGCGGCGGAAACGTAGTCGTCGAGTGTCAGCCTCGCCTGGAACGCGTTCTTAGCGGCATCGATGGAATTGACCGTATCGTCGCCGCGGGCGAAACGCTGCCGCGCTTCGATGTTTGGCTGCCGATGTTAAGTCTGCCGGCCGTTTTAGGAGAAATTCCAGCGGGAGAAATTCCAGCGGAAGTTCCCTACTTGCGCGTAAACGCCAGCCCCGTCCGCACGGATGGACCCATTCGCGTCGGCCTAGCCTGGGCTGGCAATCCCAAGTACAAAGGCGACCGCAGCCGTTCGCTTCCCCTTAGCCGCTTTGCGCCGCTTGCCAGGTTGGAAAGCGTGGAGTTCTATAGCCTGCAGCGTGGACCCGCTGCTGACCAAACGCCTCCGGACGGATTGCGGATCGTAAATATCGAACGTGAAGACGGCGGCGTCGAGGACACGGCGGCGGCGCTGATGAATCTGGACCTGCTGATCACCTCCGACAGCATGCCGGCCCACCTCGCCGGCGCGCTTGGCCGCCCGGTCTGGACGCTGCTGCCGTTCGCTCCCGATTTTCGCTGGATGCTCAACCGCGACGATAGCCCCTGGTATCCCACCATGCGGCTGTTCCGGCAGTCATCGCCCGGGGATTGGGAAGGCGTCATGGAAAGGGTAGCGTCCGCGCTCAGCGCGTGGATCGTTTCCACCCGCTCACTGCCTCGGAACGGCGCTTTCGAGCACGCCTGATCGCAAAACCGCGCCGGAAACGTCGCGGTACTTGACCCGGTAATAGACCGGCTGACTGGACGAGCTTGGAATTTGCACTGTGCATCCGCCGCTGCAGGGCACCGGGCTGGTGACCGCTCCCAGTTGACTCGTTCCCCCGTACTCAGCCACCACATTGTTCACCCCAAGCCCCGGCGGCGGGACCATCGCGACGGCAAGCGTACCTGCGACGCCGCCACCGGCAAGCGTCGTAAACGTTCCATTCGTGTTCTGATCCGATGGGAATGCCGGATGCAAGCTGTCATTGAACTGCTCGAAGTAGCAAAGGATACGGTAAGAATAAATGGCCGCCGGCAGCAGCCCTTGTAACGTCACTACTCTTGCCCGGTTTCCGCCGCCGTCGTGCGTCCGCGTGAAGGTCGCAAACTGATCCGCGCTCGTTTCCACCCAGCAACCCCTGCCGTCGGGCGCTGTGTACGAAAACGTTGCGCTGCCCGATCCGGCCACAACAGGCGCGACGTTCGTCACGATGCCCATCGCAGCTTCCAACTCATCCTGGTTGACCCCGATATCCTTACCGTTCGTCGCCGGGTTTGCGCCCCCTGCCCGGTAAGGGCTGTCCGGGCGCAGCCGGTAGTTGTTCCGCGCCACGTCCGTGAACTTCACAACCGCCTCCCTCTGCGCTTTCGTCGCCCCGTCCGGAAACAGATTCCCGCCTGGGTATTGCACCTTGTACGTCGTCAACTCGCTTGCGGTAATATCGGTCAACGCGGCTGCCGACGCTCCCTTTACGCCGCCGACAATCACGTTATTCGTGAACGTGTAGCTCAGCTCCACCGCCGCTCCGATGCGAATGTACGCCTTGTCCAGATTGTTCTTGTAGGTTCCCTGCGTCATCGCCGGAATGTATGGAAAAAACGAATCAGTGGAGGGATCGACTGTCAGACCGCCCGAGTTGAATTCCCCAAGATTCAGGTATAGCAGGTTGTCCACGAACGCCAGGCCTTCGTTCCACAGCCCCGCCCCGCTTACCAGCTGCGTCGGCCTTTTCCCGATGTTGCTTCCAAACGTATTGTTCCTCACCGCCACATCGTGGCATCCGTTAAGAATTCTAATGTTGTCTCCAATCCCGTTGGGACTGCTCGCATTCTGCTCGAACTGATTGATCCCGTACATCAGGTTGTTGGCGATCAGCACCGGGCCCGTCGAGGGCGGACTGTTCACTACCTCGCTCGTCCCTTGGCAGTAAAGCCCAGCGCTTGAGTTCCGGATGATATTGTTTTTGACCGTTACATCCCACACTCCCTGCTCCCAACTTGCCTTTGTAGACGGACGACTGCTGATATTTATAGTGGATCCCTGATTCACATTCGACCAATTTCCCTCAAACAGGTTTCCTGCAATCAATACCCGGGCGCCGCGCTTTATCTCCCACAGGTTTCTTACCGAGTAGTTAAATCCATTCGAGGTCGCGGATGTAATCCGGTGATCCTGGTTCCAGAACATATGATTGTAACGGAAGACGATGTCGGAAGGGTTTGGCGAGGCCTGGCCCCCGTCAATGAAATAGGCGATCCCGTACGCTTCCACGTGATTATTCTCTACGAGGTAAGGGCCTGCTCCATCGGTCCCGTATATGCCGGTGCTTCCCTCCGTGGCGTATAAGCTTGTCTCCCAAGGCGCGTAGCGCGTAACCGTTATCGTGAACAGCCCGCCCGTAAACGTGCCTGCAAACCAGTAGTAACGGTTGTAGGGGACGGCTGGCGGCGTCTTCTTAACCGCGTTGCAGTTCGTACACGTGATTGTGGCCAGAGCGCTGTCGGTGTACTCAATCGTCAGCCCGTCCGGACCCACGTACCCCACAAACGACCCAGTGTACGAAGGATCGGCCTGAAGTTGCGCCGTGGCCACGCCCCCCATCGTCCACGGACTGTCGTTCTGGTTGCGTCTGTAGCTTTTCGATGGAGCGGTCAAGGTAAGACGGTCAGCCGAAAGAACCGGCGGCGCGTCGGGCCATTGGTAAGGCCGCCAATAATCCACCTTATCGATGTAGCTATTCGTCAGCGCTACATATTTTCCGTTGAGCCACATCCCGTTCCTCAGCCTCGCCGGAAAACCCAGACCATGAATGTAAAGCCGGTCAAAGATAAAGTAGTTGGGAATCGTCGTGGGAGGGGTTAAATGGGCCCACAACGTGATGAGCGAGTTCATCGGTGCCGGGTCCACGCCGTCCGGCGGGAACAATTCCGTGGATCCCGTATGCGTAATCTCCAGAGCCTCGATCCGGTAGTGATGCGGAACGGTGGTGTAGTGATCTGAAAAAAACACTTCTCCGCCGGTTCCCGCCGCTTTCTGTGCCACCAGTTTTGCGAATGGCCCGGCCGTCTGCGGCGTGACTCGCACCCCGGAAGGAGTTAGATCCACCGGACTGTTCGCCGTGCGGATAATGATCCACCTGTGATTCGGCGAATTGATGTCGCCCCCTGCATTGGGATCGAGAGGCTTCCCCCGCAAGCCAAACCCGCGTCTATCGTTCGCGGGAGTATTATCTGTAAAACAAACCATTCCCTGAGGCAGTTCGATGATTGTGCCGTAGGAAGCACCGTCGATCAACTGCTGAAGATTGCACTTCCCCTCGGGAAGTTGCGACACCGTCAAGGTGACGTAGCCAGAGGTATCGGGTTGATTGGCATTGAATGACAGCGGTTGAGCCGGTGGCGCCGGATGCTCCGCCGGTTCCGGCAGAGTGGTGAAACTCAACTCGGTGGAGCCGCACGCATCGGTCTCGCAAATATCCGTGTTGTTATTCGCGAATGGCCGCGCTACCACACGCAGAAAAAACGTTGTCGCTGGCTTCAACGCGTTGAGCGCCAGGGCGCCTTCCTTATTCGACGGAGTTAGTGTATAGGACCGGTACGGATAACTCCCGCTGGAGGTCCCGAACTTGATCTGCATTTTCGATATCGCACTCGACGTGAACAGCACCCGCGCACTCGTGTGGGTAATATCGCCGACCGACAAGTCGGACAGGGTCGGCTGTACTCCCCAGAGCGAGCCCGCCATAACCAGCAGAATAGGTATTAAGTTTCGCATACACCCTCCCGTTGTCGCGCTTCTTCTCCCATTTTTACATACCCGCTCCGCTGCCTGCGTCATCGCGTCAATCCCGTCATCTGGAGCGCCATCCAGTCCACATCCATGGTATTCGAGGACGCGCTCGTGTTTTGCGCCGTGTGAAACAGGCTCATCACGACCGTGGATCCGGGAACATTCGCGCTCGAGGTAATCGCCGTCTCGTTGTCAATCGCGAACCTGACCGTTCCCGCCACCGTCATTTCAAGCGTTATAAGATACCAGGTGCTGGCCGCGGCTGTTATTGTCGAATTCGTATTAGTGCACGAGAATGAAGCGCAGGTCGTGAGGCGCCATTTCGTGGACGCACTCGAATCGTAAATGGCATATATGCCGTTTGACCCCGGCGTTCCTACCCCTGCGGAATATTTCCCCTGGCTGGTGCTCCCGATACGAACCAGCGCCTGATACTTCCAGCCGCCGTGCTGACCTACGCCGTAAAGCCCCGTCCCCTGATAGATGCTGCACAAGTCGTTATTTACCGCGGATGTCACGCACCTGAAGATGCCGGGGTGCTGGTTCTCGCTCGCCGGGTAACTCATTGTCGGTGCAGTGTTGTTGAATGCACGCAGCCATCCATTGCTGCCCAGGGTCCCGCTTGTGGTGTTACCGCTCATCCAATCTTCCTGCAGCGTGTAAACGGCTCTGTCGAAGATATTGCGATCGACAGCAATCTTTCCGGCCGTCGAGGTGTTGATCTTCGTCAACGTCCCGTCCTGCCATTGACGCGAATTCTGAAGCGCCCCGGTCTCGTCATTCGCCGTCGTGTAGGTCGCCGTCGTTGACGACCCTCCTCCCCCTCCCCCTCCCTCGATCCCCGGAGAGAACATCGTAATTGCGTAGGTCCCGGCCGAGACGTTCGTGCTCAGCACGCGCCCGATCACCTGCCCGCTTGATGGGTAGCCTGCGCCCGCATCGTGACATTTTCCCGCGACCGTGGCCGACGCCTGTACGTAGTTTCCCGACGTTGTCGCACCGTCAAACTGGCAGGAGGCCTGCCCCGCCTGAGCAAGTTGCGCGCTCCCCGTAGTCCCGCAGTTTGCAAGGCAAATGCCCGCTATGCCTGTAGTATCGGACGTGCCGATGGTCACGGCGGTTGCGGGGGCTCCCGTCAGTTTCGCCAGCAGATTCGTACCAGTACCCGTCGATGACGCGTTCTGGATTTCGGATAGCCTTGCATTCGCGCCGAGATTGAAGTTGCTGCCGATGGCGCCGGAAAAACTGGGCGTCGTCAACGCCGGCGATACCGCTCTCGCCACCGCTCCCGTTCCCGTGGAGCCTTCCGCGATCGCTGAAACCGGAAGCGTTCCCGATATCTGCGAAAATGCATAGTCGCCGTACTCCGCGGTTATGCCCCCGATTCTTCCGAACGCGCTCGTCACACCCGCGCTCATCTGCGTCCAGGTCCCCGGATTTCCCGGCGTGGTGCAGAAGTACAGGTTCGTCCCCGCCGTGGCGTTCGTCGAAAAATATATCTGTCCGGCGCTGCATGCCGCGGGTATCTGCGCGGATGTCCCGTGTCCATACGCGGTCTGTTCCCACGTATTCGTCGACGCGCAGGCGTACAGCCGGCGGTTTGCCTCCCCGGTTGAAAGAAAGAAAAACTCGCCTTGCGAACACGAAGCCGGCAGCGAAGCCCCGGATTTTAGCGGTTTCGTGCTGGCAGCCGAGCTCGCATCCCAGGCGCCGAGAATCGACCGGCTACCGTTAATCACCGTTTGTCCGTCGAGAAGTGCGGCCCCTGTCAGAGAGACCAGCCACGGCACGAGAACTGCTTGGTTCATAAGATTGACATTTCCTTTTCTTGTAGCGGCCTGGCGCGAAATGCCCGGCACCAACATTCTAGAGTGGTTTCCAAACGTCCCTCGAAGCGAAAGCGCCTAAGTTATTGAAACAACGGATATGACGTTTTTTTGAAAGTTTGTGACCGTATGCCCGACATGCCGCTCCCAAGTACACCCGTAACATAGCCCTCGGGTATCTTTCCATTCGAATTCAGGTCCGTTCCCGATACACATCCTGCTTCATCCGGCGCATGATGAAAACGACCACAAAAAACAATTCGACCGGTCGCACCCCGGAAATAAAGTGCGTTGCATAAAGGCATCATCCAGTAGGGTGAACTAATGCTACCGTGTGGATGCTGGGTGCGGGCTTTGTGCAAGAAGAGGGTCCATGCTCCGCTTTCGCGATGCGGTTGTCTACGCTATAGCCTCGTCCGCGCTTCCTGCCTTCTCGCAGGAGCTTGCCGAACTCGCCGCGCTCGAATTTAAGCCATCCCCCAAGGCATTGGAACAAAAGGCTGCTCGCCGTGGACGGCTCACTTTTGAGATGGCCGCGAAGGCTCCCGTCAGGCGAACTCTCCAGGCCCCCGACAGCGGCGATTGGGAGGCTCTGAGGGGCCGGCCGGGAGCAACCTTGCTTGGCATCGAGCGGGAAACCGGGGACTTGGCGGCAACTGCCGGGGAATGGGTCTCTCTCGCCGATGGCCGCCGGGCGTGGCGGATGGCGGTGCAGGCGCCAGGCGCCACCGGCATCCGTGTTCGATTCTCAAACTTCCTTGCAACGAGCGGCATGGTTTGGGTCTACAGCGGAGCGAACGATCAGGTCTTCGGCCCCTACACCGGAACCGGCATCGACGAGACGGGAGAGTTCTGGAGCAACACGATCTTCGATGACACTGCCGTCGTCGAGTATCAACCCAATGGCGCTGAAGACACCACCTTGGAGGCGGCGGGAGACGAGCCGCCGTTCACGATCTCGCGTATTTCGCAATTGGCGGAGCCCGAACGAACTCTCGCAGCGAGTGGCCCAGGCGCTTCCGGCGCCTGCCAACTCGACGTCAACTGCTACAACGACTGGAATCCGAGCGGCGTGGGACAGATGATCTTCCAATCGAATGGGGGCTCTTATCTTTGCACCGGCAGCCTGCTCAACAACAGCAATAAAGATTTCAAACCGTACTTCCTGACGGCGAATCACTGCATCTCGGACGCAGCCTCGGCGCAGAGCCTCGAGGTCTACTGGAACTATCAGACGAAATCCTGCAACGGAGAACCCCTAGGTCTTGCGTCGTCGTCGCGGTCGCTAGGCGCGAAATACCTGATAAGCAAAGGCATCGGACAGGGAGATTTCAGTCTGGTCCTGTTGAACGGCCTACCGAATCTACCCTTGACGTTCTACGGGTGGACCTCGGCTGCCGATGCGTTGGCGCCTGGCGCGAAGACAGCTGGTATTCACCACCCCAAAGGCGACTACACGAAGATCTCTTTCGGACACCGCGTGGCGGACCAGACCGTATCGGTTGGCGGCGAAATCGCCCCGCCGGAATCGTACTATCGCGTGCTGCACAACCAGGGGCGTATCGAGCCTGGGTCCTCCGGATCGGCGCTGTTTAACGAAGCGAAGCTGGTTGTGGGGATCGCAAGTCATGCGCCGGGGGGCGACGCCTGTTCGATCGATCCGTTCGTCGCCGGCTACGGCCGTTTCAGCGCGGTTGCTGAGGCGGTAAGGCCGTACCTGAATCCCTGGTCCGCTCCGGCCCCGCCCGCGCCTGCTCCAATCACCACAACGGTGGGGCCCGCGCTTTTGAAATTTACCGGCAAGCTTTCCGGTACTGTGGTGTCGATCGACCAGACCAGCCTGCCCGTTTCGATCAAAACCACCTCAACTTCCGTCATCGCCTTCACCTCTTCGACGGCCGCCACCTGGCTGAAGCTTTCCGCGGCGTCCGGTTCAGCGAGCGCCGCTGCGCCGGGCGGATTCACCGTCTCCGCGATCCCGGCTTCGGTTACGAAGGCGGGAACGTACAAAGGTTCGGTTGTGGTTACCGCAGGCGGGTCGATTCAACTGGTCCAGGTTCAGTTGGACATTACGGCCGCACCGCCGGTTCCTCCGCGCTCGCCAACGTTCAGGATTGGCACCGTCGCCGATGGTGCTGGCCTCTTCTCGACAATCACCCTCGTGAACCCAAGTCAAACGGTGATGACTACGGAGATCACCTTCACTGGCGCTAATAATGCCGCTGTCACACTGCCCATCACCGGTGGCGAGCCCGCAAGCAAATTGACGCGATCGATCCCCGCGGGGGGCACGGTGATTATCGAGACTGCCGGGACGTCTAGGACGTTGACCTTGGCGACAGCCTCGCTGAAGCTGACCGGAACAGCAACTTCACTCAAGGTGACGATCGGGTACGCATACAAGCCAAAGAACTGAGGCGCTCTCTTGCCCCCGCCGCCGGGAACGCCACTCAAGAACCGCCGGTCGAGATGCGGACGTCCGGGCGGCGGCCGCTTCGGATGGGGGTTTCCACTCGCGCGTGCTGTTTGTGCCGATGCTGGAGGCATGTCGGTCAGCCTGGCTTTCGGCGGCCACTCTACGCCGTCAACAATCACGTTGTTCGCGAACATGTGAGGCTGCAATTTCGGGAGGTTCGGGAAAAACCACTGGCGCCACCGGTATGCTAGTGTCTAGTTGCATTAGTTCTGGTACTACTGTATGTTGAGTCATGCGCCGAAAGTCCGCGAAATTTCAGCTCAGCGACGAAGAGATGAAGACCTTAGAGGGATGGACCCGCCAA
>SXGR01336524.1_pt1 | contig 13390 bp, 13 predicted proteins | sample 3174711 | NCBI WGS metagenome assembly SXGR01 (sample SAMN11356860, study PRJNA531348) | freshwater metagenome | isolation source: freshwater sample F1-60 | place: China: Fuxian Lake, Yuxi | collected 2017-12-25
CCAAACACCTTGCCGGCCTCGCCTTGATTTCCCTCCACGATTACGAGGCCGCCGTCGCTGAAGTGCGCCGCGTGGCAAAACTCGGCTTTCAAGGCGTCATCATCCCCATCTCCCGTCCCTACGATACCGGCTATGACGATCCGGGCCTCGACCCCTTTTGGCGCGCCTGCGTGGATACAGGCATGGTCGTCGGCATCCACACCTCTGCGGTCGCCTGGTGGCCCGTCGATAAGATTCCCACCATGCGCGTCGGCATCGGCTGCGCTGACTTCCCCGTCCGCCGCTCCCTCACCGAGATGATCTTTGGCGGCGTCTTCGATCGCTTCCCTCAGCTGAAAGTCGTCGTTGCTGAGTTCGAGATCGGCTGGATCCCCCACTTCCTCTGGTGGTCCGACCACCGCTACAAACTGCGCCCCGCCGCCACGGCGCCCATTAAGATGCTGCCGAGCGAATATGCAAAGAAGCACGTCTGGGCAACCGTCTCGGAAGACCCGCTCCTCTCAACCGTCGCCGCCGCCTTCGGCGAAGACCGCCTCCTCTGGGCCAGCGACTACCCCCACGTCGAAAGCACCTGGCCCAAGTCCCGCGAATATATCGACCGGGTTTTCAAAGGCACATCGCCGAAGTTCCGCGACATGGCGACGAGAGAGAACGCCCGCAAGCTCTATCGCTACAGCCTCGAATAAGCCGCACCTGCGCCGGGGCGCCCTTGCAGAATCAGCGAGCATTCCCTATGCTCCCTGTCGCCCTCGGGCATCCTTCTGCCGGCAGAAAGGCCGTCACCAGATGAAAAAGTCGCCCGTTGACTTTGGGATGTTTCTCCAGCAGGAGATGATGCCCTGGAACGAGTATGCCTCTCGCGTCATCCACGCCGACCGCGCAGGCTTCCACTCTGCCTGGATGATGGACCACCTCTACCCGCCAGGCTCGCCCGCTGGCCCGTCCTATGAGGCATGGATTGCTGCCACCGCCCTCGCAACTCAGACGGAACGCATCCGCCTCGGCCACATGGTCCTCTGCAACTCCTTCCGCCACCCGGCGCTCCTGGCCAAGATGGTGACGACCCTCGATGTCATCAGCAAGGGGCGCGTAAACGTCGGCATCGGCAGCGGCTCTGTCGAGCAGGAGCACAAGGTCTTCGGCATCCCCTTCCCCAAAGTCTCCGAGCGCACAAGCCTTCTCGAAGAGTCGGTGCGCCTGCTCAAGCTGTTCTTTACCCAGGAGTCCATCACCTTCGCTGGCAAGCACTTCACCATTCAAGGCGCCAGCGCCGAGCCGAAGCCCCTGCAAAAACCCCATCCGCCCATCTATGTTGGAGGCGGCGGCGAGCGCTTCACCCTTCCCCTTGTGGCGCGTCACGCCGATGCCTGGAATTGCAATCCCGCCTTCATCGCCGCCATGGAGCAGAAGATCGCAGTGCTGAAAAGCGAATGCGCAAAGGCTGGCCGCGACTTCTCTTCTCTCAAGCTGACCATGCTTGCGCCAGTCGTCATCGTCGCAAAGAGACGGGATCTCCAGCCCGCGCTGGATGAGGCGAAAAAGAAGTTCGGCGGTCCTGGCTGGGGCATGGAGGCGGCGCGCTTCTATGGCACGCCCGACGATGTCATCAAAGCCATCAAGCGCTTCCAAGACAAAGGCGTCACCGGCTTCATGCTGCGCTTCACGGATGGCGGGGACCCGCGCTCCCTCAGCCTCTTCGCCAAAGAAGTCATCCCCGCGTTCACGTAACAGCGCAAGCTAAGTCTGCGCCCGCCTGCTTCTGGCCTCAGGGTCTCGCACCGTCCCGGTGGCCAGCGCCGCCAGCGCCGCCAGCGTCACGATTCCCGCGGAGAGGAAAAAGACCTCGAAGTTCGTCGCATCCAAGACCGCCCCCAGCGCCGTGATGCCTACGATAAGGCCCAGGTCCATCCCGATGGCAAAGGTAGCCGATGCGCCGCCCAGGTTCTTCCCCTTCGCCCGGTCAATCGTCACCGCCTGCAATCCAGGCTGCGCCATGCCGGAGCCGGCGCCCATCATCACCCCTGTGAAGAAGATCACCCACGGCTCATGCACAAGGGCCAGCAGCACCGTTCCCATCGCCATCATCCCCAGCCCCGGCATGATCGTATAAGCCCGCGGGTACCTGTCCAGCAGTGGGCCGCCCCACAGGCGCGAGGCGAAGATCGCGATGGCGAAGACCGTGTAGTACAGGCCGATGTTCGACCACAAGCGCTCCTGCTCGTTGAACACAGGCAGAAAGACGTTCAGCGTCGCCACGTTGATGACCGTTCCGGCGTGCAGAATGGAGGGAAAAATCGCGGGGCGGCTGACGGAGTGTCGCACCATCGCCCGCAGGCCTTCGCTCTGCCGCTTCACCGGCTTGTGGGCCTCCCACAGCCGCCGCGTAAAGGCGGCCGATCCCAGGGCGAAGAGGCACCCCAGCGCGAACACCACCGCGAAATTGTACCGGTCGCTCACATCGCTTCCTGTGCCCGGCATCCATCGCCGCAGGTGCTCATTCAGGCCGCGGAACGATCCGCTCGTCAGGATCCACGAGCCGATGGCCGGCCCGGTGGCGATCCCCAGCGTGGTGAACATCCCATAAAAGCTCATCGTCCTCCCCCGCTTCCCCGGGGGCGCGATGTCTCCGATGTACGCCATGGCGGCCGTGAAATAAAAGCCCATGGCCACCCCGGCCATGATACGCGCGGGCCACAGCGCCGCCAGGGTGCCGGCAAGCTCGTAGCTCAGGCTGCTCATGGCCATCAGCAGTGCCCCGAACATCAGGAACCGCGTGCGCCCCATGGACTCGACGAAGCTGCCTGTGAACGGACGGATCACCAGCGAAACGAGGCTCGCCCCGCCGATCAGCACGCCGATGAACGACGCGCTGCCTCCAAACTCCTTGATGAAGAGCGGCAGCGTGGGAAAGAACATCACGAACGAGATCGTGAAGAGGAAGCCCGCGCCGCACGCATAGACGAAGTTACGCGTGAGGATGCGGTCGGAGCCGCCTGGAGCACCTGGCGTTGGAACAGGCGGCGCGCTGCTCATGGAGCTAGGGCTTCCCGGGCCTGCTGCGCGTGAAGGTCAGTCGTAGGCAACGGCGCCTCTACCCAAGGCCCACGGCGTCGCGCCCGATCTTCGCGAACATCTCGTCCTCGGCCTCGATCCCGCCGCCCACGCCGATCGCCCCCAGCACGGAGCGCATCTTCGTCACCGGGTCTATCCTCCGGCCGATGCATACCCCTCCGCCAACCGTCGTCCGGCGCGGGTCCCCCGTCGGCGCATGGTCCCCGGACGCCTTGAGCGACTTCTTGTAGTCCGCCGTGTCGTTCCGCACCCAGGCGGCGGTATATGCCTTGTTCATGGCGCTGCTGATCGCCGCCAGCGTCGCGCCGTTCATCCGTGTGAACTGCACCAGGTCGCCGTGGTCGTCCACCACCGCCACGCACAGCGCCAGCTTCTTCTTCGCCGCCGCTACGATGACAGCCTTTGTCGCCTTCTCCGCCTCTTCCAGTCCCAGCACTTCCTTCTGATACATGGACGGTTCTCTCCTTTGCTGCGTTCCGGGCGCGCGAGGTGCGTTTGGAGCACACCGTCGCGAGTCATCTGAAAGATATGCCTTCGCTCATAGGCCAGCGGCCCATGATACAAAACGCGCTATCCTTGGACATGTGCAAGTCAAAATATTTTGGCCTTTGACATGTTGGGTAGTATTATACCTAGCTCCCAACAAACCCCCTTGAGTGATAATTAAGGCAAAGCTCCCCCCAGCCTGCCTCTTGTCCTATTGCGGAAGGAGTCTCTCTCCATATGAGCCAGCGCGCCCTTGAAGGCATCCGCGTTCTCGATTTTGGACGCTACATCGCGGCGCCCTACTGCTGCCAGTTGCTTGCCGATTTGGGGGCCGAAGTCATCCGCATCGAACGCCCCGGCGGCGAGCCCGATCGTCAGCGTGGCCCTGTCCACAGATCCGGCCAGAGCATCTACTTCGCCACCATCAACCGCAATAAGAAAGGCATCACCCTCAATATCCGCTCCGAGGAAGGCTATGGCATCCTCAAACAACTCATCGCAAAGTCGGACGTCCTGGTCCACAACCTCCCTGTCCAGCGCGCCGAAAAACTAGGCCTAGGCTATGCCGCCATCAAATCTGCGAATCCCTCCCTCGTCTACTTGAGCATCTCCGGCTTCGGCACCATCGGTCCCTATAGCGAGCGTACCGCCTTCGATGGCATCATCCAGGGCGTCTCCGGAGCCATGTCCATGACAGGCCGCCCCGGCCAGCCCATGCTCTCCCACATCCCCTATATCGATTTCAGCACAGGACTCTTCGGCGCCCTCGCCGTCTCCTCCGCGCTGGTCGAGCGCAGCCGGACCGGCAAGGGCCAGATGCTCGATCAGTCCCTCTTCGGCAGCGCTGTCTCCTTCATCGCATCTTATGGCGTCCTGGCGGAAAACGTCCTCAACGGCGTCAACCGCCGTGGCCTGGGGAACGCCCTTGTCTACGGCGTCGGCGGCAGCTATCTCACCAAGGACGGCGCTATCGTCCTCAACTGCCTCTCCAATGAGATGTGGCAGACGCTCTGTAAGACGATTGGGCGGGAAGATTTGCTTGCAGACCCGTCCCTCGCCACTGACGTTGCCCGCTACCGCCAGCGCATCCACATCGATCACGAGATCGGCATGTGGATCAGGGGCCGCGCCACTGCTGAAGCCGTTGCGACCCTTGCCGCGGCAGGCATCCCCGTTGGTCCCATCTCCAATCCCGAAGCGCTGCTCACCGACCCCCATGTCAAAGCCCAGGGCCTCCTGACAACCGTCGAACAGCCGGGCATGGGCCCGATTCCCGTCGCCGCGTCGCCTATCCGCGCTCCTGGCGAACCCCACCATGAAAAGCGCCCAGCCCCGCTCCTAGGCGCTGATAATAAAGAGGTCTACGGCAGCTTGCTCGGCATGAGCAGCGCAACAGTCGACGCCCTGGCCGGCAAAGGCGTTGTCTAAACCTAGCCCTCTGTTCCCGGCTCGCGCTAGCTCCTGATAACCGGCAACCGTATGTGCGAAGGATGCTTCGCGCCGTGGAAGACCGTCTGCATCGCCGGGCGAAGCTCCGTCTCTTTGCTAATCACCGTCCCCGTGTTCGGGTTGCGGTCGAAGCGCGGGAAGTTGCTGCTCGATATGTCGAGGCGGATCCGGTGGCCCTTCTTGAACACATTGCTGATGCTATAGAGGTCAATCGTATATTCGTAGACCTCGCCAGGCTGGATGAGCTTTTGCTTCGTCAGGCCCTCCCGGTAGCGCGCCCTGATGATATTGTCGGCGATGTTCATGGAAAGGCCGCTGGGAAAAACGTCCGTCAGCTTGGCGGTGAAGTCCGTGTCCTTCGCCGTCGATGCCGCCCAAAAGGTCACGCTTACTGGTCCGGTGACCTCCATGTCATCCGTCAACGGCGCTGAAGTGTAGACCAGGATATCGTTGCGCTCTTCGATGTGCTCCTGCTCCCACGCGCCGCCGAAAAGGAATGCGCCGCCGCGCGTCGGCACAGGGTTCCGCGGGTCGTAGATATACGTATCCTGCGGCTCATCCCCAGGTGCGTTCGGCGAAAGCGCGCCGTTCTGGTAGATCCATCCGTTGTGATAGTCGCAGCTGGTGAAGGACGGGATGATCGTCTTGAGGTGCGGCGGCGGCGGCCATCCACTGCGTCACCCCAAGGTAGGACGTCCCGAACATGCCGATGCTGCCCGTGGACCACTTCTGGCTCGCCGCCCACTCCACACTATCGTAGCCGTCCTGCATCTCGTCCAGGAACGGATAAAACACGCCGTCGGAGGCATTGCGCCCGCGACAGTCCTGCACGAGGACGATATATCCTCTGTCGGCAAAAAGCTGCCATGGCCGGTAGGGGTCGTAGAGTTGTTTGTTATACGGCGTGCGCCCCAAAATAACAGGGTAGGCGTTGCCGTCGTCAGGGCGGTACATAGATCGTGCCGTCCCGCATCGGCATCTCTATATTCGGAATGAACTTTACCGGCCTTGTCAGCGCCATGGCGGCCCTTTCTCAAAGCAAGCTGCTGGCTGCCCTGATGAGGAACGATAGCTAGGCCACCCTCGGTAGACCGGGCAATCCTACCATATCCTCACAACTCCAAACGGTTCTGTCACCAAAGTGTTCTAGACTTGACGTTTCCAGCATTTAGGGGTACCCTCCCTGCTGACCGCACTTCCACATTTGCCGGGGCGTTTTGTGGCTACGAGACCGATAACCTTCAGCGTCACCATCACCTCCACCTATGACCGCTGGGGCAGCATGGAGGCGATTGGCGAGGCTGCGAAACTCGCGGACCAAGCCGGCATCCACGCCATCGAATTCGGCGAGCACATCGTCCGTCCCCTTCTCGATGACGGCACAGCTCCCGCCGCTGGCGTTGTCTGGTATGACACCTTCGTCATGGCCTCCTACCTCGCCGCCATCACCAAGCGCATCCGCCTCATGACCAGCGTGCTCGTCCTGCCCTATCGTCCCCCGGTCCTCACCGCAAAGCTCGTCTCCACCCTTGATACCCTCTCCCGCGGCCGCGTCACCCTTGGCATCGGCAGCGGCGCACTCGCCCCCGAGTTCAAGGCCCTCGGCATCCCCTTCGAAGAGCGCGGGCCCATGACGGACGAATATCTGAAAATCATGCGCGTCCTCTGGACCCAGGACAGGCCCTCGTTCAAGGGCAGGTATGCGAATTTCGCCAACATCGCCTTCGAGCCGAAGTGCGTCCAAACGCCCCATGTCCCCATCTGGATTGGTGGCGTTGGCCCGCCTGCCCTGCGCCGCGTCGCCGAGTTTGGCAATGGCTGGGTGCCCAACCACGGCACCCTGGACTTCCTTGCGGAGAACATCAAAAAGATCAAGGGCATGGCCCGCGCCGCAGGCAGAAACCCTGACTCCCTCGATTTTGCCTTTCGCCTTCGCGTCGGCGAGATCGACGAGCGGATGGAGGCGGTGCTCAAAGCCTCCCACGGCGCGTCACACGTCTTCCAGCCCGCCTATGTCACTCCCGACGAAGTCATCAACGCCATCAACCACTATCGCTCCCTGGGCTTGACCCATCTCCTGCTCATGTTCAACTGGCGGAACGAGAAAGACTATATGAACCGCCTCGAATGGCTCGCGAAACACATCCTGCCTGCATTCAGGGAAGCTCCCGTGGCTGCAGGCAAAGCTGGCGGGGCATAAGCGCATGACCACACTACAGCGCGGTTTCGCACCCACGTCCTTTGGCGGCCAGATCCACTACGCCACGGAGGGCAAAGGCGAAGTCATCGTCCTCATCCCGCAGAACCCTCGCAGCTGGCGCGCCAACCGCCCCTTGATGCGTGAGCTTTCCAGGAGCCACCGCGTCATCGCCATAGACCTGCCCGGCTTCGGCGATTCAACGCCGCTGAAAGAGCCCTATAGGATCGAAGACTTCGCCCGCTGCGTGAAAGACCTCCTCGATGGCCTAGGCCTCAAAAAGGCCAGCATCTTCGGCAGGCACACAGGCGCCCTCGTCGCCGGCGAGATGGGCGCCGCCTACCCCTCTCGCGTCCACTGCCTCTTCTTCTCCGGCTATCCCTTCATCATGGACGAAAAAGAGCGCGCCGAGCTTCTCAAGTCGGCCCGCGCTCCCATCGGCACCCCTGGCGGCCGCGCCATCACCGTCGCCGATGCCAGCGGCTCCCACCTCACCAAACTCTGGCACCGCGCCTCCACCCGCCTCTGGGAGGCAAAAGGCACTGTGCCTGCGCTGACGATGTCCGAGGACGATATCACCTTCGTCGAAGACCTGATGATGGACTCCTTGCGCACCCGCCGCAGCGTCTCCGCCTCCTTCGAAGCTGCCTTTAGTTATAATGCCCAAAAGCGGCTGCCCCTCATCAAAGCTCCTACCCTTCTCCTTTGGCCCAAGGACAGCAAATATGAGCTCGGCATCGCACAGCGCGCCCCGGAGGCAAAACCCTTCATCAAAGGCGCAAAGATGATCGCCATCGAGAATGAGGACGTCTACACCCAGTACTGGCGGCCTAAGGAAATGTCGGAGCCGATGTTGAAGTTCCTGAAAGACCCCAAAGGATTCAAGGGCTGATGAAAGAGGCGGATAGCGGCGACCCTGGCAACACGAGAACGCGCACCAGCGCGATGGTGAAGCATCAAGACGAAAGGAAATTTCAAAGGAGTATCACATGGTGAAAGAAGCAACAAAACCTGCAGCGACTGCGAAAGAGGCCTGGAGAACAACCCAGAACTCCACGATCTACGCCCCCCTTCTCCGCTGGCGTCCCTTCCCCGTGGCGAACAGCTCGGGCATCGCCTGGATCAAGGTCCTCGCCAAGAACCGCGAGACCGGCGCCAAGACGGCTCTCATCAAGTTCGACCCTGGCTTCAAGGCTCCCGCCTCCACAGCCGAATGGCCCATGGACATATACGTCCTCGAAGGCGAGATGACCGCAGGAAATCGGAAGTACCAAGAGGGCACCTATCACTACCGCCCTCGCGGCGCAAAGGTCGGCCCCATCGAGACGTCCCAGGGATGCACCCGCCTCATCTTCACCTCGGAGACCAAGGAAAAGTCGTCCCCCAACGAAGTGTGGGTCCAGGACACCAAGGTCTTCCCCTGGAGCAAGTCCTACTCCGACCCGACAGGCACCACGCGCATGCTCAAAGACCTGCGCCAGGACCCCATCGCCAACATGTCCGTCCTCATCCACTCCAGCTTTGTCCCCGGCCTTCGCGCCGTCCAGGGCAACATGCACGCCCACAACCACCTGGAGGAATACTACGTCCTCAAGGGTGAGTTCCATGACTTCCTTGAAGAGGTCGATACCCACATCATCTCCGTCCCCGGCGTCTACGTCTGCCGCCCGCCCTACCAGAGCATGCACGGCGATACCCTCTCCATCCAGTCTCCCGGCATGACCTTCGTCCGCCGCGGCTGGGTTGGCAAGGCCGATACCTTCTACGATAATCTCCAAGAGCACAGCCCCGATCACAAGATCGTTCCCATCGCCTTCGTGGAGTAACACGCCCGTTCCTGGACACAAACACCCCTTCCCGGTTACACATCGGGAAAGGGTGTTCCTTTTCCCATCACACCCCGGAGGAGCCTCATGAAAGCCGCCGTTTTGCACAAAGCCCGCGACCCCCTCGTCGTCACCAACGTCGATCTCGATAAGCCCAAGCGCGAGGAGGTCCTCGTCCGCATCGCCGCCAGCGGCATCTGCGCAAGCGACCTCCATGTCATCGATGGCCACAGCACGCCGCCAATGCCCCTTGTCCTGGGCCATGAAGGCGCTGGCGTCGTGGAGGCCGTCGGCGAAGGTGTCACCACCCTGCAAAAAGGCGACCATGTCGTCATCTGCCTCACGCCATCCTGCGGCCGGTGCTTCTTCTGCGCAAAAGGCCGGCCCAACCTCTGCGAGCGCATGCCCAACAAGCCCAAGGGCCTCCTCATGGATGGCACCAGCCGCCTCCATCTCCCGGGCGCTCCCCGCAAGGACCTCTACCACTACAACTTCTCCTCCTCCTTCGCCGAATACGCCGTCAGCCCAGAGCACGCCTGCATGAAGATCAGCAAAGAAGCCCCCTTCGAATGGGCCTGCCTCGTCGGCTGCGGCGTTCTCACGGGCATCGGCGCGGTCCTGAACACCGCGAAGGTTGAGCCGGGCAGCAGTGTCGCCGTCTTCGGCTGCGGCGGCGTCGGTCTCAGCGCCGTCCAGGGCGCGGTCCTCTCCGGCGCCAACCCCGTCATCGCCGTGGACATCGTCCCTTCCAAGCTCGGCTATGCGAAAAAGATGGGCGCGACCCATGTCGTCAACAGCGCCACTGAAGACCCCGTCGCGGCCATCCACAAGATCACCGGTCGCGGCGCCGATTACGCCTTCGAAGTCATCGGCGTGCCCAAGGTCATCCAGCAGATGTTCGCCTCCACCCGCCAGGGTGGCACAGGCGTCATCGTCGGCTCTCCCCCTGCAGATAGCTCCATCCCGCTGGACCTTCGCTTTATCATGGCAGGCGAGCGCCGCCTCCTCGGCTGCAACTACGGCACCGCCAAGCCCTGGACGGACATCCCCATGATCGTTGACCTTGCCGTGGCCGGAAAGCTGAAGCTCAATGAGCTCGTCACCCACACCGCGCCCCTGGACGCCATCAACGATTCCATCGCCCTCGTCAAAGCGGGGAAGGTCGCTCGCTCCGTCATCGTGAACCGCTAGCGGGCGCAGCGCTCCTCAGGAACGCACACCATGACCGCCAAGCTCCCCTTCGCCGACGCCTACGTCCACTACATCGACCACTCGCGCAAGGACCTCGTCTACGAATGGCTGCTGCCTGAGGCCCGCGACCCCAACATCGGCCCGGGCCTGGAGCGCCTGAAGAAAAAGAGCTGGCTCGTCGATGAGTTCCTGCGCGATGCCCGCAGCTCCAACATCGTCGCCTCCGTCCACTCCGAAGCCTGGGCTGGGCGCGTCCACGACCCGGTGAGCGAGACGTCCTGGCTGCAGTCGGAGGCCCGTCGCACCGGGTATCCCCAGGCCGTCGTCGCCTTTGCCAACCTCCTCGCCCCCAACGCCCAAGACGTCCTTGAACGCCACTCCCGCCACGCCAATCTCCGCGCCGTCCGCCACTTCTCCCCAGGCGACTTCCTCAGCGACCCTGCCTTCCACGCGCGCTTCGCCCTCCTCCGCGCCTTTGGCCTGAGCTATGAGCTCAGCGCGCGCCCCCGCACCATGCAGGCCGCCTATGACTTTGCCAAACGCTTTCCAGATGTCCCAATGGCCCTCGTCCACTGCGGCTTCCCCTGGTACCTCTCCATGGAAAACGCCCTCGCATGGCGGCGCGGCATGCAGCAGCTTGCCCGGGCTCAGAACGTCGTCTGCAAGATCTCAGGCCTCCCCGTGGGCGATCATCACTGGACCGTCGCCTCCTTGCGCCCCTGGGTCCTCCACTGCATAGAGGCCTTTGGCACAAAGCGCGTCATGTTCGGCTCCCACTGGCCCGTCGATACCCTCTACACCAGCTACGAAACCCTCATCGATGCGTTCAGGGAAATCATCAAGGACTTCAGCCTTGATGAGCAGAAAGACCTGCTCGCCGGGAACTGCCTGCGCTTCTATCGCATCGCTGCGTGATGGCCCGCTGGAAACGGAGAGCGGAATCGGAGTTCGTGTCTTCCACTTCCCTAACCATGTGCTCGTTTGTCAGCGATTGACGGGGCGCGTAAACTTGCTGGCGGCGCGGCAATCCGTCAAGTCCCAAAGTCTTTGGATTCCAAAGGGTCCCGGCCAAGAGGAGTCCTCTGCATAATATCCGCCTCCTGCTCCCAGAACAGAAATGCCGGCGCGGCATCCCATGACCCTCCTCTACGATCCCCTCCCCAATCTGAAGCTCATCGATTGCCACGTCCATTGTCTCCCCACCTACCAGGAGGCCAAGGACTACTCAGTCTGGGCAAAGCAACCGGTGACGGCCCCTTTGGCCACCTTCGACGAGCTGATGCAGTCTCGGGCGGGCTCCGGCATCGTCAAGACCAACATCGTGATGCTCACCCCGTCAGGCCTCTACTATCAGAAATTCCACGATGCTATCCCCAAAGACGCGCCGAACAAGCCCGCCAGGGAAAAGGCCGCTCTCGCGAAGTATTTCGAGGCGATGGAAGCCCACAACTCCTGGGGCGATGGCCTTCTTCGCGCCCGCGATGAGGTCACCTATTACTGCGGCGTGGATGTCGCCCGCATGCCTGAAAAACAGATGCTCCAAAGCCTCGATCGCCATATCGCCGCCGGCGCCACTGGCGTCAAAATCTCCCCTCCCAACATGCGCCTCTTCGGCGACGACCCAAGGCTCCTCCCCCTCTTCGATTACTGCCAGTCCCGCGACATCCCCATCCTCTCCGCCGCTGGAAATCCCAGGCACAATGCCGACCTCGTCTGGGATCACGTCCCTCCCTTCGCAAAGGCCCTCAAGCGCTTCCCCGGCCTCCGCATCATCTTCGCCCACATGGGCCACTTCCAGCACATGCCCGATGGCGGCGCAAGCGAGCTGGTGGAAACCCTGGCCGGGTACGAGAACGCCTGCGCCGATCTCTCACTCCTCCTGGAGCCCGTCGCCCTCGGCGAGCGCGACCCCAAGGCCCTCGTCTCCCTCATCCGTAAGGTCGGCGCATCCCGCGTCCTCTTCGGCACCAACTACCCCTTCGGCGATGTGAAGCTCGCGCTCCAGGGCTTCTGGCGGCTTCCCCTCTCCGATCATGAGCTCGATCTCATCGCATCGAAAAACTACCTGCGGCTCAACACGAAAGAAAAGGAAAGAGGAACAAGGAGCAGCCGATGACCCGCAAGACCAATCAGACCTTCCTCTACAGCCACCTGATGCGCTGGGAGCCTCTCGCCATCAAAGGCAGCCAGGGCAACGCCTGGATCAAGACCCTCGCCAAGGATGCCTCCTCTGGGGCGCGCACCATGCTGGTGCGGTTCGACCCAGGTTTTTCCCAAAAGAAGGCCGTCGCCCAATGGCCCGCCGATATCTACCTCCTTGAAGGCGGCATGACCTCCGGCAATCGCGTCTACGAGCAGGGGACCTACCACTACCGCCCTGGCGGGACGGCCTTTGGCCCTATAGAAACCGCCACTGGCATCACACGCCTCATCTTCACAGCAGACTCCAAAACCAAGTCCTCGAACAAAGAAATCTTCATCCAAAACACCAACAAGATGCCCTGGTCGCCCTCCTACTCCGACCCGGATGTTCGCAAGAAAGGCGTCAAAGTCCTCCGAGAAGACAAAGCGGAGCCCGTCAGCATCCTCATCCACGGTCACTTCGTCCCCGGGCGCGACCTCCCCGGCGAAAAGCACTTCCATGACCACCATGAAGAGGCCTACACCCTGGCCGGCGAGACGGAAGATTACCTGGCCGATGTCGATGGCCACATGTTCTGGGTCCCCGGCACCTACATCTGCCGCAACATCGGCGCAAGCGCCCATGGCGATGCGATGAAAACCACCGTGCCGAACATGCAGATCATCCGTCGCAACTGGGTGGGCGATACCGTGAACTTCCACAGATCCAAGAGCAACATCCGCAGCAAGATTCCGGTCGTCGTCGAACTGGCCGAATAAGCCCCTCGCACAGAACCCAAGGACAAACCCATGAAAGCAGCCATCTTTCACAAGGTGAACGAGCCTCTCGCCATCGAAGACGTCGATATCGATACGCCCGTCGACCGCGAGGTCCTCGTCCGCACCATGGCCTCCGGCGTCTGCCATAGCGATCTTCATATCGCGGAAGGCGTCACCGTCCAGCCTGCCCCATTCCTCCTGGGCCACGAGTCTTCGGGCGTCGTCGAGTCCGTCGGCCCGGGCGTCACCTATGTGAAGCCCGGCGACC
>SXGR01624141.1_pt1 | contig 13389 bp, 8 predicted proteins | sample 3174711 | NCBI WGS metagenome assembly SXGR01 (sample SAMN11356860, study PRJNA531348) | freshwater metagenome | isolation source: freshwater sample F1-60 | place: China: Fuxian Lake, Yuxi | collected 2017-12-25
ACCCGCGCGCCGCTGCGCCAGCCACGTCTCCAAACTCTCACGCACGACTTGATACGCCGCACTCCGTTCCGGCCGCCGGCATTGATACACCACGGACCCGCTTCATTCTACAATTACTACCTAAGCGTGTCCTTGGCACACCAGCAGCGCCGCTCATAATCAAGTCCCAATCTGAAATTCCAGCAGCCGGGCGCGGTCTTCAATAACCTCACCCGCGCCCGCTTCCACGGCAACGCGCATCTGTGGTTCCGGCGGGTGCAATCTACCCTTGAGCCGCAGACACGGCCGATGACGGTTCAGGACCTTTATTCTCTGTTATTTTTTATCCACTCACTTCAATGCCACTATTTTTGCAGCCAACTGGCTAGATTTCCCCACTCTGGCACTCTACTGAGCTTGTCCGCTACTTCACCTACGGGCGCTCCATCGGCGGGGTAGCGCTCTCAATACGTTTTGCTTTCTTGGTTGGATTATTAGTTCTTGGACTTCAACTAGCTTCAAAGAACTTCACAAAGAGGTTAAGTAAATGATTGCTAAAGACGCTGTTGCAATTGCTGAAGTAAGACTCGGCAAACTGCTTGAACTGTACTTCGCAGGTAGAGTACGAGCTCCGTTGCAACGTAGTTTCATGGCATTCAAATCTTCCGCTTGGCTGGTTGTGTTATCTGGTTTTGTCGAACCAGTTCTCTACCTCTTTTCATTTGGCTTCGGAGTGGGAGCCTTTATTGGTGGTATGATTGGAGCAGACGGCTCCACTATTTCATATGCCGCTAATATTGCGCTGGGATTGCTCACTTCCAGCGCAATCAATGGAGCAATTTATGAGATCAGCCACCACCGTTACAAGGCCATAGAAACATAAACCTCTGTCGACCTAATACGCATCATTTTTATTACAAAGTAAACTTGAAACAGGACAGTACTACCGCCTTCCACCTTCCACCGGGTATCTGAGTAGTTACCACCCTTAGCCGCTCCTCAACAAACAACCGGAGTAAGTCCTAATGCAAAGCACCGCATCACGCATCACGTTTCGGGACGGTACACAACCGGGCGCCAGGCACATGTCCGGACGCCTGGTGGTCGACGAGGCGTTTCTCGGGGGGCGCCTGGTCACGCGCTATTGGAATCCCAACGGCCAGGTCTGGCCGGAAACGCATTTCGGGAATCTGAAATGGGGCGCAGACCAACCGGCCGATGCCTTCCGCCTCGCCATCAACAAGCAGGAACTGGCGGGCGGCTTCACCTGGGCTGGAGCGGAACTGACTCCGGATCCGTCCGCCTGGCGGGCGCGGCGCGACACTAAAAGCAAAGCCAGCCCGGTGGCGCACAGCGTCATCGCGCTGACGCACCGGAACGCGGGCATCAGCGTCAACGTGCATACACGAGTGGACGACAGTGCGTTCCTTATTCGCTGGCTGGAGATCAGCAACCGGGGCAAAAGCGCCGTCGGCATCACGGGCGTGTCGCCCTTTGCCGGCATGCTGTGGAACCATCGCTTTGAGGAACACCTGCCGAAGGGCTTCGTCAGCCCGTTCGAGCTTGGCTACAATCACCAGTTCGAGTGGGGACGCGAGGGGGACTTCTGGTATGAACCGCTCGCCGACGGCCGCAAGGTGGTCAATGGCGGCAAGAAGGGGCGCAGCGGCTGGGGACGCCCCGCCTTCTGGGCTCGGAATCTCTGTAACGGCCAGACCTTTGTCTGCGAACTCGCCTGGGGCGGCAACTATGAATTCGAGCTCGACTGCCGGCTCCGCGGCGGTACTTGGGGCAGCAACCAACTGGTCCCCGCCAACCAGCAGGCGGAATTATTCTTCCGCATGGGGCTGAGCGGCCAGGACGACGTGCTGCGTGTCCTCGACCCCGGCGAGGCCGTCACCACTCCCGCGGTCCACATCGCGCTGTTCCAGGACAACACCGACACCATCGTCCAGGCCACGCACGAACACGTGCGACACGTCGTCATGCCGGCGCAGCTCCCCGGGCGGCAGGTGGAGATCGAGGCCAACCACCGCGGCTATCTCTGCGACCGCGAAAACGTGGCGGACATCATCAAGGACGTCGACGTGGCGGCAGCGGTCGGCGCCGAGATGTACGTGATCGACGCCGGCTGGTACGGCAATGAACCGAACCAGTGGTGGAACAACGTCGGCGACTGGTTTGACGGCAAGTGGATGAAAAAAGGCGGCGGCCTGAAGGCGGTCGCCGATCACGCGCACCTGCGGGGCATGACCTTCGGTCTCTGGGTGGAAATCGAGGCAACCGGCGCCAACAGCGACCTCAAGAAGCAGCATCCCGACTGGCTGCTAAAGCGCAACGGGGAAGCGATAGCCAACTCCCGTGCCCTGGATTTCACCCAGCCGGCCGTGGCGAAGTTTGCCGAAGCGGAAATCGCGCGCCTCATCCGCACGCTGAAGCTCGACACGTATCGCATCGACCACAACCATTGTCTGCAGCCCGCCGGCAACCGGGAGTACCGTGGTTTCACCGAGGACCTCATCTGGCGCTACTACGACAACCTCTACGCCATGTTCGACCGCCTCCGCGCCCGGTTCCCCAAGGTCGTCTTCCAAAACTGCGCCGGCGGCGGCGGGCGGCTTGACTGGGGCACTCTGGCCCGCTTCCACAACACCGAACTCTCGGACTGGATGCGCATGCCGCGGGGCTTGAAGATCCTCAACAACATCACCCTCTCGCTGCCCCCGGAGATCCTGCTGCGCACCTTCGGCACGGAGGTGCCCGAGCACGTGCTCGAAGGTGATGTGGACACCCAGCTCCGGCTCTGCTTCAGCAGCATCATCTTCCGCGGCATCGCGCCGTCGCTCGATGAACTCGCCCCCTACCTGCGGGAACGCGTGGAGCACTACGTCACCCTATATAAATCCGTGATCCGGCCGACCCTGATCGATGGGAAAGTCTACCATCACACGCCGTTCCTGCCGCTGGCGGAAGCGACCCCTTGGTGCGTGCTGGAGTATGCAAAAACCGACCGCTCAACGGCCGTCGCCGCCGTCTTCCGGACCAGTTGCAACGCGACCGGGACACCGCCCGACGTGTATCTCTTCAAGCCCCGCGGCATCGATCCGGCGAAGCGCTACGAGGTGGTGCTTGACAACCAGGGCCTCCGGTTCACCACCGCGGGCGAAACCCTCCTGCGCGACGGTGTCGCCATCCGTCTTGAACAACCGCAGACCAGCGAGCTTCTGGTAATGAAATCAATTGATTAGGGAGGCATGCTTCAAAAGTAGTTGACACTATTGCGTTCGGCTTATGCATTCAGCCCCAAAGGGGCGACTTCATCGTAGCCCACGCCAACGGCCTGGGTACCTTGGGCGATGTGTTTGTGCCCTGAAGGGGCACTTCATTAAGCCTAAATCCGGCAGTTACAGTTGATCACGGATTACACTGATATCACGGATAGAGAGCGCTACGACGCCGTAAGCCACTCGTAGGGGCTCACCCGCTGGGTGACCTGTTGCGGTTGCGCCAAATATGCCCCTCTGATCTGATAGGCCATGCGGTTCTGCATCCGCCAAGGAAAGGGGCAGAACTCCCACATGGCGCGACATTCTTCACTAGCCCTCGTTCGGCGATTAAGCTCTGCACCAGAAAGGGTCCAGTCGCACCGAAGTCGTACTTCTCCCGTGTGAGAATTTCATCGGCCCAGCTCGCGAGCTCGGCCATGCGCGGGTCGCCGGTCTTGCACCAAAAGCTGATCCCGAGTAGCTTTCATGAGTGTGCGCTGGCCGCCTTTGGCGCCATGCCTATCATTGCGCCAGAAAAAAAGGTGTTTCTGCAGTACACCACCACCAGCCCTAAACTCCACAAGGCACTGGGCGTTGAAAGCCCGGAGTTCGACTAAACCCGCCTGGTGCGCCCCCAGGCCAGCTGCGCCCTGTTGCAGCTGGACATCTGGTCAGGTCGAAAACCTCTTCCGGGTTTGCAAAGCCTCGGCGCTCACTGCGCCAGAAAACCGCCATCGATAGCCAAGGTGTGGCCGGTGACCATGGCAGCCGCAGGGCTTGCAAGAAAAATCACGGCACCCACAATGTCTTCAACTTCAGCAATGCGGCCAAGCGGCGTCATTGCCTGGATGCGGTCCAGCAGTTCCGGCTGCTGCAACAGGGGCTTGATGAAATCGGTGCGTACCCAGGTCGGGGCAATCGCATTGACCCGAATACCATGAGCAGCCCACTCCACGGCCAATGCCCGCGTCAGGTTGACCACTGCGCCTTTGCTCGATTGGTAGGAGATATTCGGGTACAGACCTCCGCCCGAGAGTCCCATGATGGAGGCGGTGTTGACGATCACCCCCTGGCAGTTTGGAATCATGTGGCGCGCCGCTGCCCGAGCGCATAAAAACACCCCGGTCAGATTAACGTTGAGCACAGCCTCCCAGTCGGCCAGGCTCAACTCGAGCGAGGGCCGCCGGATCGCAAGGCCGGCATTGTTGACCAGGGTGTCAATGCGGCCCTCACTGCTGGCAATCGCTGCCATGGCAGCTTCGACCGCAGGCTCATCGCTGACATCAACACCATGTGCCGCCGCACAAAGCCCCTGCGCCTTAATCAGTCCGGCCACCGTGCTGGCAGCGTTTGAATCACGGTCCAACACATGCACCCGGGCACCGGCCCGCGCCATGCCTATGGCAATGCCCTTCCCTATCCCGTTGCCGCCACCAGTGATCACAGCAACGTTGCCGCCCAGCGCAAAAGCGCGCTGTGGATCAAAGCCTGCCAATGTCGCCTCCACGGGCTAATGTCCCATCAAAAGGGTATCGCGTGGCAAGGATGTCAATGCCCGCCGCCTCCGCCGCGCGCGCAGTGTTGTAATCGGCGGCATTGGTCATCACCAGCTTGCGTTTGCCCTTCGCCCCAAACAAGTCCTTCATCGTCATTTTCGTTTTCAAGGTGTTGCCTCCAAAGCGTAAAACCAGAGTAACTGCCCAGCCGCATGCGCGTTTGAACGCTGAACACGCTGATAAGCACTGATTTTCGCGGGTGCGTTTAATCAAACTGTCAGCGCCATCAGCGGTTTTCAGCGAAATCAGCGTTCCAGGCACTGGTCCGTTACAAACCAGACACGGATTTCACCAATGGTCACAAATTATTATTGAAACAATTCGTGGTCGTTCGTGCACTTCGTGTCGCAGGTGTTATCTCATCAAGCCTTACGCTTACAGCAAAACGTGCAACGAGCGCAGAAGCCGCGAATTGGGTTTGCCGATGTCCCAATCCGGCTCTGGATTGACCAGCCGTAGCGTGGGCATTCGGCGCAAGACGGTGGCTATCGCTATCGGGCCTTCGAGCCGCGACAGGGGTGCACCAATACAAAAGTGAATGCCGTTCCCAAACGCCAGATGGCGGTTGTTCTGCCGCTGAATGTCGAACCCGTCAGGGTCAGGAAAATGGGCCGGGTCACGATTGGCCGCGTTGAGGAACTGAAAGGCGATTTGCCCCTCGCGCAGGCGTTGGCCGCCCAGCGTGACCTCATGTTTGATGCGGCGGGGCTGACGCGCCACCGGACTCTCGTACCGCAAAATTTCTTCGGTGGCGCTCGTTATCAACGTGGGGGCGTCACGGAGTTTCTGAAGTTGGTCGGGGTGCCGAAGCAAGGTGAACAAACCATTGCCAATCAGGCTCAGAGTCGTTTCGTGGCCAGCCACCAGTAAGGTCACGCAAGTGGCGAGCAATTCCGATTCGGAAAGGGGCTCGGACTCGGCGGCGACCATGAGGCTGAGTAGGTCGTCGCGCGGCTGTTGGCGTCGGTCGTCAATCAGGTCATTCAGGTAAGCGCGCATGTCCATCAGCCCGCGCTGAGACCGTTCCAAGACGGCCACGCTGGGCCGATTGATGCCCTGGAAGGCCAGGATATCGTCGGCCCAGTGTTTGAAGCGCGGGACATCGTTGGGCGAGGCCCCAAAAATTTCGGCTATGACCAGGGCAGGCAGTGGGTAAGCGAGGTCACGAATCAAATCCACCGAGCCTGCCGCTAAAGCTTTGTCCAGCAGTTCATCCACAATCGTTTGAATGCGGGGCCGCATGGCCTCGACCACGCGCGGCGTAAAGGCTTTGGTCATCAGCGAGCGCAGGCGCGTGTGGTCGGGTGGGTCGGAGTGCAAGAGGCTTTTGGTAGCGTAGTGATTTTGAAACGGGCCAAAGTGGGCGCGCTGCACCGGCGGCAAATAATCTATCGCCCGCCCCAGCCGCCCCTCGTTGGAAAAGTGCCCAACATCGCGGAAGGTCACGAGGACATCGTCGTAGCGAGTCACAATCCAAGCGCCTACCGATTCGCTCCAATAGACGGGGGCCTCGGCTTGCAGTTGGCGCAGTAGGGGATACGGGTCGCGCAGAAAGGTATCGGAAATGAGAGTAGTCTCGAGCGTTTCAGGGGGGGTGGTTTTCATTTTGTACTGAGAAATTCGGATTGGTCGTGACGCCTGCAAGCAGGCCCCGCGACCGCGTTTCTAGGATCTTGTAAGATTCGAATTGTCGAGATAAAGATCCATGACGTTTTACTCCGCCGCGAACTTTACGTTTCAAAAAAAGATGTCAGTCTAGTCCGTCACTTCGCAAAGCAGCAGGCGCGAGGTGAGGGGGGTGTCAAGCCGGAGGGTCAACCCCTGCTGCGCGAGAACCCAGCCCTCGACGCACATGACGGCGCCCTCGGGTTCGATAGTAACACGATAGCGCCGGCCGGGATCGACGCCGCGCAGGCGCAGGCAGAATTCATCCTGAGTTGCATTCACCAGCCGGAAGACGGCGGCCACGACGCGGCTGCGGTCGGGGGCCGCGTTCTCGATGGCGCACCAGCCACTGCCGTCGGCGCCCGGCAGCACCGGGGTGTGATGATAGACCCGGGCCTCCAGATGGAACGGGCGGATGAAGTCGCGGTAAATGGCCAGGTATTTCTTCGCCAGCCACAGCAGCTCCGGGTTGGCCTCGTTCAGGCTCGGGGTCAGACCGCTGACTGCGGGATGGGCGAGCAGGATCGCGTGCAACTGGGTTTCAGGGTTGCCGCGATAGCTGCCGTTCATGGTAACCCCAAAGAGCCGGTCGATTCGCTCGGGTGGCAAGGCCATGGACATGCCGTTGAAGATGCGCACCGTGCGCGGCATGCGCATCCAGTCGGAGATCCAGAAGGTAGTAAAGCGGCTGTTCATGCCCAGGTCGGTGCGGGCGCCGCCGCTGGAGCAGTTCTCGAGCTGCAGCTGCGGATAGCGGGCGCGGACCTTGTCGAAGATCGCGTAGATCGCCTCGACGTGGCGCCACAGCGTATTCTCCTGGCGGCCGTCGCGTTCGTTGAAGCCACCTTCCCACGCGTCGAGGTTGTAGTCGAGGCGGAACATGTCGAGCCGGTAGCGATCGATGAGCCGGAAGATGGTGGCTTCGACGTAGTCGCGCACCACCGGCCTGGCCAGGTCAAGCACGCGCTCGACCGGCTGGCCATAGCGGGTGATGAACCAGTCCGGGTGCTCCCGGGCGAGTTTCGACGCCTTGCCGGCGCTCTCGATCTCCACCCACAGGCCGCAGAGCAGCCCCTTGCTCCGGGCGTAGTCAAAGACCGGGAAGAGGTCATTGGGCAGGCGGTTGCCGGCCTGCCAGTCGCCGCTGGTGTCGGGCCAGGGGGTGTTGGCGTCGGCATACCAGCCGGCGTCAACCATGAACAGCTCGGCGCCGACTTCGACGGCGATGTCGACCTCGCGGCGCAGCCCGGCCTCACTCAGCTCGTGCTGCATGTAGCCCCAGTGGTTGTAGATGATGGGTTGGTGGCCGTCGCCGACGCGGTAGAGCACATGCCGGCGCAGGTACGCGTGCCAGCACTGGAGGGTGTCGTCGAAACTCACATGGTTCAGGCCGAAATGCACCTCAGGGAGCGTCACGCTTTCACCGGGCGCGATCAGGCGCATGGGCGCCGGCCCTGTTGGCAAGGCGGCAAAGACCAGCCTGCTCGAACCGTTGGCGCGCGCATAATCGCAGCGGAAGCTCATGCGCCAGTTGGCAGACCAGGCGAGGCTGACCACGAGGTAGCCGCCATAGACATTGTTGTGCGCGACGGCAAATGGGGTGGTATAGCCGCTGCGGCCGCGCAGCGAGCCAAAGCCGAGCTCGGCGTTGAGCGGCACCTCCTGCCATTGGAAATTGCCCTCGTAGCCCCATTCATTGTCCTGCATCCAACCCACGCGATAGGGCGCCCCGCCGCTGTCGTGGAGGTTCTCGCGGAGATTATCGATCATGGGCCAGACCACGCCTGCCAACGGGGACACCGAGGTCAGCCCCAGCGTCGCGGTTGGCGACGTGTTGGTCAGCCGGAGCTGGCGCCGGAAGAAACCGTCGCCGCCTGCCAGCGTGACGATCTCGAGCTCCACCGGCTTGAACGTGTGGCGCAGGAGCAGGCGCGTGCCTGGCCCGTCGGCAGTTGCCTCGGTGACGCCGGCTTCGGCCAGCTCCCAGCCGAAGCTGAGCGACTCGCCGTCGACCTGCAGATCGAAGGCCGGCGTGCCGGTGTCCTCATCCTCAGCGTAGTAGGGCACACCTGTGTCTTGCAGCGACGCCGCAATGAGACGGCCGTCGCGCAAGCGTTCGGTGTAGATCGCCGTGCCGGAGTGATACCGCCAGCCGCGTACCGGTTCGGATAGTTCAGTTACCTTGCTTATCATACGTGTTGTCTCCAATTGCTGACCGGATACACAGCAGCTAACCCCACCCCAACCCTCCCCTGATCGGGGAGGGTTAGGGTGGGGTGAAACAGATCGTCCGCCAGCTCAAGCAAATAGCTGGTAATACATTCTTGGTAGGCCTGGTAAAAGCCCGGTGACAGGCAGTAGAACTCCTCGCGGCAGATGAACTGCCCGTCGGCGTTCCGCCGCCCGACGAACGCAAAGCTGAAGTTGTGGAAGAGCGCGTCGTGGGCGGAAGGTCGGTCAGCGTCAGATTGGCGGATGCAGTCGCGGGCGAAGGCCGACCCGGCTGCGGCTTCCCGTTGGGCGTAGGCCAGCGAGTCTTGCCACCAGCGGCCAAACAGAGCCGGATGGTAATCGGCCAGCACCTCGGCGAAGAGCAACTGCAGGTTGGGCGACACCTTGAAATGGTTGCGCCCCGCGGTGGCCCGGCCGATGGCCTGCCGAGCCGCTGCACTTAAGTCGTCGCCCGAGTGGAAGTCGGCCATGACGCCGAGTTCAGCGGCGATGCGGCACAAAGTGTGTGCGCGCGCTTCAAAGCCAGGCAAGCCGTCGGCCCCGCGGTAGTCCGTCCCCTTCTCCACGCCGAAGTTGGGCGCGACATGGGTCAGCGGGATTCCGCGGCGCTGCGCCTCCAACAGCACGAAGATCAGCTCTGTCTCGGAGGTCAGGCAGTCGAAGGTAGGGATCTCGTTGGGATGCTCGTCGATGCTCAGCTCCAGATCAAAAGGAGTTCCAGCCTTGAAGCCGGCAATGTGCTCGAGCATCGCACCGACTGCATCCAACGCAACCCAGTATTTCCCCACCAGCCGGCCCAGCGTTTCGTCGTCCGGCCGGTTGTCGAAGCCGCCGACTCGCCGCGGCTGCCGGTGATAGGCGATCAGATCGCGGCGGAGCGCCGGGTCTGGGATCCGGGCTGCAAGCGAGACGCCACCCGCAGCGGTCAGCGCGCCATAGTCCAACACATCCGAGACGTCAAGCCTATAGAACGAGTAGTAGCGGGTCGCCTCTAGCAATCGCTTTGCCCTTGCCAGCCCGTCGGCGCCCCGCTTGACCTGGATATGGTCGGCGTCCGCGCCGTAGGGCAACTGGACCCCATGCTGGAGTGCGTTGAGCACGCCCGCCACCCATAGCCCCTCGTAGGTGCTGCCGGTGTAGCCGTTCTCGATGGCGCCGAAGCCGAAGGCGATGTTTCTCTCGGCGGGCCGGCCTCCAGCAGCGTTTTCAGGAAGTTCAGCTCGCGCACGGAGTTCTGAATCGCGTTGGCAGCGAAACCGCGCTGCCCCTTGGCTGCCCAGATCGCGGGCCAGACTGCCGTGGTCATGCGCGTGCCGATGCCCAGCCGCGGCACTGGACCCAACGCCCGCGGGCCTTCTTTCGGGCGCCAGGCTGCGAAAGAAGCGATCGATGACTGCAGCATCCGTGGGATACAGCGCAAACAGCCCGTATGGCATGGCCGGGGTCGCGGGCAGCGTCTTGATCCCAAGCAGTGTTCCAAGCGCGACATCCGGCGCCTGGGGGCCGATGGCCAGGAAGACCTGCTGCCCATCGGCCAAGCCGGCCAAGCAAACCAGTGTTTCACCGTGCCATGCGCTTTAGGACATGCACGGCGTCAAGTTGCCGCCGGCAGGCGGCTGCCTGCCAGACCCCGCAGCAGCAGCCTACGCCAGCCAGTAGGCATCATCGACCGCCTGCACTCCGGCCCAGGCCACATCCCAGTCCTAGGTTGCCGTGTCCAGGATGCCCGGGTTCAGCGCCGGGGTGATTTCCAGCTTTCCGGATCTCATTTGCTGCCTTCGCTATTGCCGACGATATCGCAGCAGGATGCTCCCGGGGGCATCCGGGATGGAGAGGCTCAGCTGCGCCAGCTCTGCGCCGGACATTTGTTGGCTGGGCGCCTGCGCATAGCCCGGGCTCAAGCTCACCTCATACTGCGCATCCGGGACGATACGCTTCAGGGGCGCCGCGTTCGTTGGGAAGGGGCTGCGATGGCGGCGCAGGAACACTGCGATGCCTGCCCCCAGGTCCTCCCGGTGCAACTGCCACGCGCACCAGTCGTGGTAGGCGATCGTCAACGGGAGCAAGTGATGGAAATCACCCAGGAAAAAGGGCCGGATGCTGCGCCATTCGGCAATGGCTGCGGTCGCATCTGCCAGCGGAAAGTCATCGTCCAGCAGCGTCTTGCCTTTTGCCATCACCTCTAACGGCTTGCTGAGCGAGGGGTGATCGTCGGTATAGAAGTGCTCGTGGTCGATGTGGAAGCCAAAGGTGAAGCCCCCAATGATCTCGCTGCGGGTGCTGTAGGGGGTGAAGTTCCAAACCCCACCGCCGAACAGGGGCACCCACCGGGCCAGTCCGGCATTGATGCACTGATCGCCTACGTGCAACCCCAGGCCGGTGGCCAGACCGATGGTGTCGTGGAAATCACTGGGCCACAGGGGCAAGGAGCGCGCCAGGGTCTCCAGATCGATGCGCCGCCCGCCGCTGGCGCAGTTGTCAATCCAGAGGCCAGGATGGCGCTGGCGCAGTTCATCCCACATGGCATAGAGCCCTTCGACATAGCGAATCTCGGTCATCCCGATCCGGTCGGGTGTGTCCACAGCCTGCCAGTAGGGCAGCGGATCGAAGTTGTGATCCTGTCGATAGATGTCTACGCCGTGCTCGGCGATGTTTGCCGAGAGCAGCTCCGTGATGTAGCGCCGGGCCGCGGGCAGCCCAAGGTTGAAGAGCAAGTTGTCCGGATCCTGTGCGCTGGCCACCAGGTATTCGGGGTGCTCGCGGTGGATCTGCGCGCCGCTGCGAACCCGCTCCGGTTCAAACCAGAGGACGAATTTCAGCCCGGCTGCATGCGCTGCGTCACTGATCGGCCGCAGCCCCCGCGGAAACTTCTTTGGGTTGACCGTCCAAGTGCCGACCTCTTGCCACCACTCGCCCTGCCCACCGAACCAGCAGGCATCGATCCAGTGCACCTCTGCACCGACGGCAGCCGTCCTGGGGAGGGCTTTCATCTCATACTGCTCGCCGGCGTTCCCGGTGAGATAGAAGTACATTTGCAGGAACTGCCCCACCGGGGGGAGGACGAGTTGATCGTCCACGCGCGGGAGATAGTGGGCCAGAAGCAGCTGGCGCAGCAGGTTGTTGCCCGTCTCCATATCCTGCCCTTCCCAATCCAACAGCAGGATGCGCGGCGTGCGGATTTTCTCGCCTGGGTGAAGGCGCAGGTGGGTTCGCTCCATGCCGGCGGCAATGCGCAGCGACTCCGGCCCGCGCTCAAACCAGGCGCCCCATTGTCCCGACCAGCCTACTGCCACGACAAGGCCGCAACCGTCGCGCTGCAAGTTCATGAAGGGGAAGACGCCGTTGGAGGAGCGCCCCCCAATGGGGGAGAGTACCTTCTGGTTGCCTGGGCGCAGCTCCGTCACCAGGGGCAGGAAGTCATCCATCTGGCATAAGCTGCCATTGGCATGATGCAAGCGGAGCCGCTCCTGCGGCGGAAACACGAGTGAAAGATCCAGCGGCAGGATGTCATCCAGGATGGGGCTATCGGCTGGTCCCAGGTTCTCGAAGTCCACCACCCATTCCACGGCCGGAAAGGCAGTGAAGCGACGGCGCGTCGCGGTCACCTTCAGGCCCGTGGGCGATTCCTGGTAGGTGCGGTGGGTGACTTCGGCGTCAGGGGAACTGACCGTAGCTGTCGCTTTCTGCCAGGCCGGCAACAATTCCAGCGCGGATCTGCCGCCATACCGAAAGGAAAGGCCTGGGGTGTCGGTAGTTCCAAGGAATGACATAGGACTATGACCGCTTTCGATAGAACCAGATGGCGCCGCTGCGCGCGGGCAGCACAAAGGTGAAGCCGTCACGCAGCAACGCTGCGCCTGCGACGTCCCTTGTTTCCCCGCTTTCCACATTCTCAAAGGTATATTGCGCGTCGGCGCGAATGCCTTTCAGGTGGACGGTGGTGCTCTCCTGGGGCGCGGCCTGGAGCCGGATGCCCTGGACCAGCCCGTGGCCCGCGATCGGGTCGTCGAACTGGCGCACGACCCATTCCTGCGCACTGCGGTGGAAGGGCGTATGAGGGTAGTAGTCGCCGTACAGCATCAGGGGGGCCACCCTGCGCCAGATGTCAATCATTTTTATCGCGAGCGCGAAGTCGTAATCATCGCGGCGGATGTCGAGCGTTGCAAACAACATTGGCGCCATGCCGCAGTGGTAGGAGAAGCTGTCGACCCGAACATCGAATCTCTCCCGCGCGACGACGACGGAGGTCGAGCCACCCGTCCCGCCATCATGGCCAACAACACCGCTGGCCTGGCTTTCCTGACTGCTGACATCCCAAGAAATTGTGAACTCCTTGAAGTAGGGGATCCAATCGTAGAGCGTGCGGTGGAAGGCCAGCTTTACCGGATGCTCCCCATAGCCGTAGTCGGTGTAGTGGAGCGGGACCGAGCGGCGCATGGTCTCCAGGTCGTTGCGGCGCCCGCCGCTCGCGCAGGAATCGATCCACAGGCCGGGGTTGCGGGCTAACAGGTCATCCCAGAACTGCAAGTAACCCTGCACATGGAGGTTTTCGTTCAGCCCCTGGCGATCTTCGGCCTCATTGGTGCGCCAGTGATCCAGCGGTGGGAAGTTGTGATCCTGCCTGTAGATCTTGACGCCATTGTCTTGGATCAGCTGGCAGTAATGGTCAGTGAGCCATTGGCGGCATTCCG
>SXGR01322671.1_pt1 | contig 13385 bp, 13 predicted proteins | sample 3174711 | NCBI WGS metagenome assembly SXGR01 (sample SAMN11356860, study PRJNA531348) | freshwater metagenome | isolation source: freshwater sample F1-60 | place: China: Fuxian Lake, Yuxi | collected 2017-12-25
CGGACCACTTTCCGGGGCGCCGCGTCTGGTGCGTCGGCCGCAACTACGTCGAACATGCCAAGGAAATGGGCTTTACCGGCCGCGAGCCACCGTTCTTTTTTGCCAAGCCCGCCGATGCGCTCGTGGTGATCGCCGATGGCGCCACCGGCGACATGCCCTATCCCCCAGGTACCGAAGACCTGCACCATGAAATCGAGCTGGTGGTGGCGATTGGCGTGGGCGGGCGCGCGATTGCGGCCGCCCACGCCGGGCGGCATGTCTACGGCTATGCGGTTGGCCTTGACATGACCCGGCGTGACCTGCAGATGGTGGCGCGCAAGGCGGGACGGCCGTGGGAGGTCGGAAAGGCGTTCGATGCGAGCGCACCAATCGGCCCGATCCACCGCGCAACCAGCGCCTCGCCCATGGCAGCAGGCGCGATTTCGCTTGAGGTGAACGGTGCCGTCCGCCAATCAAGCGATGTGTTCAAGCTCATCTGGAATATCGGCGAGATCATCGAGCACCTGTCCGCACTCTGGGAGCTTGCGCCCGGCGACCTGATCTACAGCGGCACGCCCGAGGGTGTGGCTGCCGTGGTACGCGGGGACCTGATGGTGGGCCGCGTCGCAGGACTGGGCGAACTGCGCGTACGCGTGGTCTGAGGGGGACAACATGGCCGAGCACCTGATCCCCACGGTCGCCCTCCACAGCTGGGTGGTCGATCTGTTTCGTGCCGCGGGCTCGTACGAGGTCGAGGCGCGGCTCACCGCCGATCATCTGGTGGGCGCCAACCTTGCCGGCCACGATTCGCATGGCGTGGGCATGGCGCCCAAGTATGTGGCCTCGCTTCTCAACAACGAGCTTCAGCTCAATCAGCGGGTGACGCTCGCGACCGATTCGGCAAGTCTCATCGTGGTCGACGGCCGGCGCGGCATGGGCCAGTCGGTCACGCATCAGGCCATGGATATCGCGATCGGGCGGGCGCGCGAACACGGCACCTGCGTGATGGCGCTCAAGAATTCGCACCACCTCGGCCGCGTGGGTCACTGGGCCGAGCAGGCGATTGCCGCCGGGATGGTCTCGATTCACTTCACCAATGCAGTGAGCCACATGCCAATGGTAGCCCCGCATGGCGGCGGCCGGGCTCGTTATCTCACCAATCCGTTCACCGTTGGCATCCCGATCCCGGGCGGCGAGCCGATCGTGCTTGATTTCGCCACCAGCGCCATCGCGCACGGCAAGGCTCGCGTAGCCTACAACAAGCGGGTTCGCGTCCCCGCGGGAAGCCTGCTCGACGCAGGCGGCCGACCCACCGACGACCCGGCGGTAATGTTCGAACCCGAAGGCGGGCCCTTTGGCGCGCTTCGTACCGCGGGCGGCCACAAGGGCCATGCGCTTGCCATGGTGTGCGAGCTACTGGGCGCTGCGCTCTCGGGCGGTGAAACCGTACAGCCCACCACCCGTCTGCCGGTGCACGGGGTCTGGAACAACATGCTTGCGATCATCTTTGACCCCAGCCGGCTGGGTACCGGGCAGTGGTTCGAGGCCCAGGCACGCGAATTCATCGACTGGGTACGATCGGCCCCGCCCTCGTCAGACAACACCGATGGGCCGGTGCTGGTGCCGGGTGACCCCGAGCGCGCCGCTCGGCGCGCGCGCTCTCAAATGATCCCGATCGATTCTGGCACCCTTACCCAGCTCGATCAGGCCTCAGCCGCCATCACCGCCCGCTTCGGCCAATCTCCCGGACCGCTCTCCGCACTCGCGCGTGGCTGCTAACGGCATCGCCATGACAACCCCGCGCGAATTCATCCTGCCGGTACGGATCGCGTTTGGCGACTGCGACCCGGCCGGTATCGTCTATTTTCCTAATTTTTTCCGCTGGTTCGATGCCGGCATGCACGAGATGTTCGCCTCGGTGGGCTTGTCTGCGGAGAAGGTCAGCCGCGAGACCGGGCTGGTGGTCTGGCCGTCGATCGATGCCAAAGCCACCTTCCGTGCGCCCGCCCGCTACGGGGAGTCGGTCGAGGTGAGGACCTCGATTACCGAGTGGCGAAGCCGCACCTTTGTGATGACACATCGTATTGTCCGGGGCGAGACGCTGATCTGCGATGGCACGGTGCTGCGCTTCGTAGGCGAGCGTCAGCCCGGCGATGAAAATGTGAAGCTGCGCGCCGTACCGGTCCCTGACTGGATGCGCAAGCCCTTCGATTAAACCGCGCCCATGTCGGCACGCCACGCCCCCGTCCTGCTCGACTCGATCGCGCTGGTGTCAACGCTCGGCGAGCACTCGGCCGGTACGGTGATCGTTTCAGGCTCACACGGAGGCGTCTCGGCAGCAAGCTTCGTGGTTGATCACCCGCATCGGCCACTGATCGTTTTTTTCAACGATGCCGGCATTGGCAAAGACGACGCGGGCATTGCCGGCCTCCCCATGCTCGAGGCGATCGGCGTGGCGGGCTGCGCCTACTCGCATGTCTCGGCCCGAATCGGCGAAGCTGCCGACGGTCTCGCAAACGGCGTCGTGAGCCATGTCAACGGCCCCGCGCGAGCGATGGGTATCCAGGCCGGCGACCGGGTGGGGGCGCGCGTCGCCGAGCGCTGTGGCTCGCCAGCGGCTGCCGCGCGCACCGGCCGACCTGACGAACCATAAACACCCAGCGCACACTGCACCGCTTGCGCGAACCCGGCGCAGCTTCGGGCATCATTCTCTTCTGGTCAATCTGGACGATCGCCCGACGGGCGGCCGCCTTCCTCGGACGGTTCTGATGGCTGTGCATCCATTTCACCTGGCTTTTCCGGTGCACGACCTGGCGGCGGCGCGCGCGTTTTATGGCGAGCTTCTGGGCTGCCCTGAAGGCCGCAGCAGCCACGAATGGGTCGACTTCGATCTCTACGGCCACCAGGTGGTGGCTCACCTTGCTCCGCAGGAGACTGGTCGTGCAGCCACCAACGCGGTCGATGGCGACAACGTTCCGGTGAGCCACTTCGGGGTGGTGCTACCCATGAACGAATGGGAATCCCTTGCTGCGAAACTTCAGGCGGTCGGTCAGCGCTTTATCATCGAACCCCATATTCGCTTCAAGGGTGAAGCGGGCGAGCAGGCAACCATGTTTTTTCTTGACCCCTCGGGTAACGCACTCGAATTCAAAGCGTTTCGCGACCTCGCGTCGCTGTTTGCAAAATAAGGCCCCCCGCGAAGCACCTGCTTCCGCTCGAGGCGCACGGGTTGATTCATCAGAACCCCAATGCGCTTTTCATCGACTGCCGCAGTGACGCGGAATATTTTTTTGTCGGCCACGCGCTCGGGTCGATCCATATTGCCTGGTGCGAGGCGCCCGACTGGGAATTGAACCCACATTTCACGGCCGAGGTACGAAAGCTCGCCGCCCACGTCACCGATCGACCGGTCGTACTGATCTGCCGTAGCGGTCGCCGCTCAGCCGAGGCGGGACAGGCGCTCGAAGCCGCAGGTTTTTCTCAGGTCTACAACGTGACGCACGGCTTTGAAGGTTTCCTGAACACCGACCGTCAGCGCAGCAAGGTGAATGGCTGGCGTTTTGACGCGCTGCCCTGGGAGCAGTTCTGACGGTAGCGCGCGACGCGCGTCTTGCGAGGCGTGGCAACCGGGCTAACCGCCGTCTTGGCGGGGTGAACCTCAGCAGTGCTCAGGCAAGCGCGCGAGCGAGCGGCCAAGGCCCGAGCCTCAGCTCAGTGAAGCGCCAGGGGCTGCTGCATCAGCCCCTGATACTGGCTGATGAAATGGTCGATCGCCTCGACGCTGGGTTCGCCCGATACGATCTGCGCAACGCCGCTTTTGAACGCCTCGGCAAGCGGGCCCTCCAGATAAATTTCGCGGCGCGCGAGCTTGTCGAGAATTTCCACGCCGCGCGGCGCGCCGTCAAAGCCGGCAATTTCCATGACGCAGTAAACAGGGCTGTTGTAGATCATATGCATGACGTGATTCCAAGCACCTTAACACCCACTATCTGGGGATCCCGCTCCCGCTTTCAAGGCCCTCCTCGTTCGCAGGCGTTCAGACAATCGGCGAACGCGGCAAGGGGCGCTTGCACGCTCGCCAGCCGGTCGGGCTCGATGCTGAGCGATACCCGGCTGTCACGCCGCCACAGGTCGGGCGCCCAGCGTCCCGCCTGATAGCGGTACCAGTCGCGCTCGGTACGCAGCACCGCAGCCATGTCGGCCCACTCATGCGCGATCGCGGCGACCACCTCAATCAGGCGGGGACGGTCAAACACCTTGTCAGGCGGGGCGCGCCAGCGCCAGTGCCAGCGGGACACCACGCCAGGCGTCGCCGAAAGCAGCACCGATGCCTGTTCGCCCGGACATGCGGCGGGCGCCGCCGAGGCGTACTCACCTGGCATCGTCGGTACCGGGGGCCATCGCTCTCGTGCGTGAATCGGGGGCGGCGACGTGCCATCGCGCCAGACCTGGATCTCGGGCACAAAGCGGGGATCAACCGCGAGCCCAAGCAACTGCCCAACCTGCGCATCGATCTCAGCGGGCAGCATCGCTGCCGGCACCCACAACACCACTCGGTCAGCGCTTTGCACCTGCTCAACGAGCCAGCGCCGCGGGGGTCCTGCGAGCCGCGCGGAGAGCCTCCCGGCATCGATCACGCTCACAAGCTCCGCCAGACGCACCCCTCCCGCGAGCGGCGGCGCGCGCAGTGCATCGACAAACGACGCTGGATGCGCCCCACCGTTCAGGTCAACCAGAAGATGCGCCCACGCGCCTCGACGCGACAGCTTTCTCAGTGAAGCCCCAAGCGCCGCGAGGCCTGTACAGCAAACGCAGCCACCGACCCGCTCGAGCCCGGGATCGGTCGCAGTGGCCTCGTCGGCGCGGTCACCCGCGCGCGGAAACTTGAAGTCATCACCCCGGTCGATCACCAGCGCAGCCGGTTGGGGGGCGGCTGCGCGCCAGCGCTCGATCAGGCCCGCCTTGCAGGGCCCTGCGAGTCCCGCGAGCACAGTCACCGGCAGGCGCACGCGCTCAGCGCCTCCAGAAAGCCGGCGTGATCACCGCGAAGAAGGTGAGCAGTTCGAGCCGGCCAGCCAGCATCGCGGTCGCGAGCAGCACCGCCTGAAAGTCGGTGAGCGATGAAAAGTTCTCCGCTGGCCCGAATCGCCCGAGCGCAGGCCCGAGGTTGTTCACCGACGCCACCACCGCCGACAGCGCCGAATCAAAATCAACGCCGGTCAGCACCATCGCGAAGGTGAGAATCAGCTGGGTGGCCCCCCACAACAGCATGAAGCCGAAGACCGAATAGATCACGCGCTCATCAACTGGATTGCCGTTGATCGACAGTGGGAAAACCGCGCGCGGATGAACCAGCCGCTTGAGTTCGCGCCCCGCCTGCTTGACGAGGATGAGGGCGCGAACCATCTTGATGCCACCGCCAGTCGATCCGGCGGAGGAGGCGATGCAGGCAAGGAAAATCATCCAGAGCGGCGCAAACACAGGCCACTGCGCGTAATCGCGGGTCACGAAGCCAGTGGAGGTTGCCACCGAAATGGTGTTGAAGACGCCATGCCTGAGCGCCTCGGCGGCGCTGTCGAAGACCTGCTCCCAGACGAGAAGTGCAGTAATGCCGGCCGCGCTCACCAGGATGAGAAGTACGGAGGAGGAGGCCTCAAGATCGCGAAGATAGACCGCGGGCGAGCGGCTTCGCAGCGCAAGAAAATGGGTGCCGAAGTTGATCGTGGATAGCACCATGAAGACCGCGAGCACCAGTTCAATACGGAGCGAATCGAACGCACCGATACTGGCATCACGGGTGGAAAAGCCACCCAACGAGACGGTGGAGAGCGCATGACACACCGCATCAAACGGGGTCATGCCAGCCGCCCAAAGCGCCAGACCGCAAAGGAGCGTGAGCAGCACATACCCGGCCCACATCATTTTTGCGGTCTGCGTGATTCGCGGCGTGAGCTTGCCCTCTTTCATCGGCCCGGGGGTTTCGGCGCGGAAAAGCTGCATCCCGCCCACGCCAAGAAGTGGCAACACCGCAACCACCATGACGATGATGCCCATGCCGCCAAACCATTGCAGCGTATGTCGCCAGAGGTTGACCGACTGAGGCAGCGCGTCCAGACCCGAGAGCACGGTAGCCCCCGTGGTAGTGAGCCCGGAGAGCGTCTCCATGAACACCTTGGCAAACGAGAGCTGCGGGCAGGCCACCAGCAGCGGTGGCATCGACGCAAACGCAACCAGCAGCCAGCCAAACACCACCAGCAGCGGGCCATCTCGGGGCTGTACCTCGCGGTGGCCGCGACGGGTGGCCCACCACACGGTCAGACCCACGACAAAGCATCCGATGGCCGATCCGGCAAAAGCCGTGTGCATGCCGTCATCAGCGGCGAGCGACCAGGCAAAGGCCGGCAGAAACGCGATCGAGAACAGCATCAGCAGGCTGCCCAGCACGGGCGCAACGATAAGCAATCGCAACACGTCAGAAGAACCCGACGCCGACCTGGAACAGCTTCTCAACGCGGGGCAACAGACGTTTGTTGCTCACGAAGACGATCAGATGGTCTTCAGGCTTGATTACCGTGTCGTGGTGCCCCATGATGACTTCGAAACCCCCGGCATCGTCTTCAGAGAGCGGATCAGCAGGCGCCACCGCGCGCACGATCGCGCCAATGGTCGCGCCCTGCGGCAGTTCGAGTTGTTCGATTCGTCGGCCGACTATTCGCGAGGACTTCGGGTCGCCATGGGCAATCGCTTCAAGCGCTTCGGCCGCGCCCCGGCGAAGCGAGTGCACCGCCACCACATCGCCGCGGCGCACATGCTTGAGGAGACTGCCTATCGTGGCCTGAGAGGGTACGATCGCGACATCGATCCGATTGCCCTGCACCAGGTCGGCATACGCCTGACGGTTGATGAGCGCGATGGTGCGTCGTGCACCCATCCGCTTGGCGAGCATGCACGACATGATGTTGTTTTCATCGTCGGATGTGAGCGCAACGAACAGGTCCATCTCATCGACGCCCTCCTCGCCGAGCAGATCCTCGTCGGTGCAGTCACCATTCAGGACTAGCGCGTGATTGGGATCAAGCTGAGAGGCGAGATAGTTACAGCGCTGGGCATCAGCCTCGATCAGCTTCACCTGGTAATGATCACGTAAGCCGCGCGCAAGGCGCAGCCCGATATTGCCGCCCCCCGCGATCATGACGCGACGAACCGGCTGATCCATTCGCCGCAGATCGGACAGGGCGGTGCGGATGTGCTCAGCGGCGGCAAGAATGAACACCTCGTCGCCTGGCTGGATCAAGGTGTCGCCCTCGGGCGGCAGCGCGCGGTCATTGCGAAAGATCGCCACGATCCGCATGTCGATGCTGGGGTGCGCGGCTCGCAGGTCGCGAATCGGATGCGAGACCAGCGGCCCCCCCTCGTAGGCGCGAACCGCGATCAGGCTTGCGCGACCGCCAGCGAACTCCAGCACCTGCAGCGCCTCGGGGAACTCGATCAGCTTCATCACATAATCGGTCACGGTCTGCTCGGGGCAGATCAGATGGTCGACCTGAAACCCGTCAACACCGGTGAGCTCGGGATGCTCGAGAAACTCCGGCGCGCGGATCCGCGCGATGCGGGTAGGGATATTGAACAGCCGTGCCGCGAGTTGACAAGCGACCAGATTGGTCTCGTCACGCGCAGTCGTTGCAATCAGCATGTCGGCATCTTCGGCGCCTGCCTGCGCGAGCACGGGCGGATGCGTGCCGTTGCCAGCCAGCGTTCTCAGATCGAGCCGGTCTTGAAGCGCAGCCAGCTGCGTGACGTCGGTGTCGACCACCGTGATGTCGTTTCGCTCCGAAACCAGGCTTTCAGCCACTGAGCCGCCGACCCGTCCGGCGCCAAGAATGATGATCTTCAATTGGTCGGGGGTTTGCGCCAGAGGCCGCGCGAGAGGTCAATGCCGAGCTGCTTGAGCTTGCGATAAAGATGGGTGCGCTCGAGTCCGGTGCGCTCGGCGACCCGGGTCATGCTGCCTTGCTCGCGCATCAGGTGATGCTCAAAATAAGCGCGTTCAAATGCATCGCGCGCATCGCGAAGCGGCGCATCGAGCGGCAGTTCGCGCAGCAGCAGCCGCGCTGCAGGCGAATCGGGAACCGCCAGCGTCACCGCAAGCGGCGCGGTCACGGGCTCGCCGAACGCCGCGGGCGGCTCAACCGCGTTCGCAGCCGGCATCACGCCGGCAGGCCCGGCGTCGCGAGGCACGGGCGCGACCGGGGTGCCCGCCGACGGCGCAGGCACACCCGCGGGCTTTTGTGCCGGCCGCCTAAGGCCGTTTTGCACCGCACGCAGCAGCTTTTGCAGCGTGATCGGCTTTTCCAGAAAGTCGCTCGCACCGATTCGCGAGGCCTCGGCCGCGGTATCGATGGTTGCATGACCCGACATCATGATGACCGGCATGGTAAGCCGCCCGCCAGAGGCCCACTCACGCAATAGCGTGATGCCATCGGTATCGGGCATCCAGATGTCGAGCAACACCAGATCGACCCGCTGACGCTCACGAACGGCGCGCGCCTCGCGTGCGCTGTCGGCGAGCAAGATGGTGTGACCTTCGTCACCCAGGATTTCGGATAACAATTCGCGGATGCCGATTTCATCATCGACCACGAGGATCTCGGCCATTCGTGAAGCTCTCTAGGCGGTGTTGGCTGCAGACACATGGGGATTTTCCCCGCTTTTTGCGATCTTCGTAAAGAGTAATGCGATCTGGGCACCCAGAATCGTACCGCTTTCGTCGATCCGGTTGCCCAGATCGATGCGCGCGCCGTGCTCATCGACGATCTTACGAACAATAGCAAGCCCCAACCCTGTGCCGCGCGGCTTGCTGGTGACATAGGGCTCAAAAGCTCGTGCGAGCATCGAGGGCGTAAAGCCAGGACCGTTATCGCGAACCACCAGGCGCACCGCCAATTCCCCATCGGCAAGCTGCACCACACCGGTGAGGAGCTCTACCCGCGGCGCAGGTACCCGTTCGGTGGCCTCGCTCGCGTTACCGATCAGGTTGAGGACCACCTGGCGAAGCTGCGCGGCATCAGCCATCACCAGCGGACAGTTGGGAGCAAGCTGCGTGTGCAGGCGCCCGCCCGCCGAAAACAGGGGTGCAATCTCATCGATCAGCTGGTTGAAATCGAGCGGCGCAAGCCGTGCCGCCGGTAATCGGGCGTACTCCCGGAACTCATCGACCAGATGCTTGAGCGCAGCCACCTGGTCGACGATGGTCTGCGAGCTCCGATTGAGGAGATCGGCGTCGGACCCGGAAAGCTTGTCGTGGAGCCGCAGCTTCAGGCGTTCGGCTGAGAGCTGAATGGGGGTGAGCGGATTCTTGATCTCATGGGCAAGCCGCCGGGCGACCTCCGCCCAGGCCATGGTGCGCTGCGCCGAGATCACCTCGGTGAGATCGTCAAAGACCATCACAAATCCCTCACCCGGCAGCACCGAGCCGCGCGCAAGGAGCGTTTTGCCTACGCTTGCCGCTGACGCCGGCTCGGCCGAGGGCGGGGTATCGCGCGATCGCAGTACAAACTGCCGCTGCCAACTGCCGGGTCCGCTCGCCTGAAGCTCGACAAAAGCCTGACGAATTTCGTCGGAAAAAGGGGCCAGCGGCGCAATCATGGAAATCGGCATGGCCAGGCTCTGGTCAAGCGGCTGACCAAGAATCTGCTCGGCGCCGGGGTTGGCGAGCGTGATCCGCCAGTGAGCATCGAGCACCATCACGCCCGCGGTGAGATTGGCGAGCACACTCACCAGCCGCGCATGCGCTTGCTCGATTTCACGCTGGTTGCGCTCGACCAGCGTGCGCGCATCTTCGAGCTGGCGGGTCATCATGTTGAATGACTGAGTGAGCACCCCCAGCTCATCGCGCCCCGAGTAGGCCTTCACCGGCCGGTAGTCGCCCTCGGCCACCGCGCGCGTGCCGGCCGCCAACATCGACAGAGGCCCGGTGAGCCACCCCGACAACAGGAATGCAGCCGCCACAGCCGAAAACACGGTCAAGATGAAAATCAGCGTTAGCGTGACATTGAAGATGCGCGACAAGCTCTCGCGCGAAAGCGCGAGCTGCTGGAAGTCCCGGCGTCCCTGCTCCAGGGCATCGGTATGCTCGGCAAGCAGTGCTGGCACTTCCTGGATCAGTTGCAGATACGCACCCTCTTCGAAGCGCAAGCCCTCGGCGTTGATGGGCACGATCACCCGCATCAGCAGACCCCGGAACGACTGCCCGGCCACCTCCCGGGTTTCAAACGTCGAATAAAGGCGCGTTAGACGCGCCTGGCGAAGCGCAGCCGGCGTTGGCAGGTCGGGCACCAGGGCCGACAGCCGTCCCCCCACCGCCACGATCAGGTTACGCCCGCCGCTCACCACCAGCGCATCCTGAAGATCGAGTTGTTCGCGCAGTCGGTTCAATTGCGCCGACCAGCCCGCTGGGGGCGTATCGCCAAGCGACCCGGACACGGCGCGAGCCTTGTAGAGGAGGTCAGAGAGCTGAGCGTCCAGTGTCGCGCGGCCCAGGCTCATGCCGGAGTCGAGTGCTCGCTCGACCGGCACCGCGAACCAGGACTCCACCGAGCGGCCGATGAAATGCACCGACACCAGATAGATGAGCGAAACCGGAACCACCGTCATGACGGTGAAGGACAGCGCGAGCCGCGCCATCAACCGGGTGCCAAATAGCCCCCGCCGATAGCGCTGGATCAGCCGCCGGACGAGTTCCGCCACCAGCACCAACAGCGCAAGCGCCATGACCGCGGTGGTGACCAGAAGCGCGGGATAGTGCCGCTCGAAAATCGAGGTGTTCGCGCTTGCCCCTGCGAGCAGCACCAGGAGCACCACGGCGAAACCAACCGATGCGATCAGCGCAAAGCGCAGCAGCCGGCCTATCGCGCGTTTGTCGGTGTCGGGGGCAGCGTAAAGTTCGCGCGCGTCCATTCGACCTGTGGATTCCAGTCTCGGTTGGTGAGGGCATCGACCTGGAGTGCCCGGGGTAGCTGGGTGGCGTCGAGCCGGATGCGGGCCTGGACAAGGTAGTCGCCCGGTGCGATCGCCTCGCCCGGATTGATACGCCAGTTACGCACCTGAACCACCCCGGCCAGTGCCGCCTCGAATGATTCATGAAGGGTTGACGGGCCTTCGTCGCGGGTGACGCGGAACTCGCGTGCGAGCGCGTGATAGGTCAGTCGCACGCGGCTGCTTGCCTGGGCTACGCGCTGGTCCCGCCAGTACCAGCGCGGCCGCAGCAATTCGATCTCCACCACGAAATGGAGTGGCACGCCTTTCATCACTGCGTCCTCAAGCCGCGGTGTACGCGGCGGCTCAAGGTCGGCCGACAGCACCCAGGCGCGCCCGTCGGTTGCAGGCTCGAGCCGCACCGATCCGTCCTGCGCGCCCGCAACAGGCAGACTCAGGAGTAGCGCGATCAGCACTGCAAGCAGTTGGGCAGTCAGGGTCACGGGCGACGTTTCTCGATCAGGCAATAGAAAAATCCGTCGTGGTCTTCGGATGGCATGCTGGTGGGCAAAAGCTGGAAACCCGGCCCAAGGGAGTCAGTGCGGACGGCTGCATGCGAGCCACCGGGCAGGGCCAGCTCACGGGCATCTTTGTGGCGCTTCAAAAAGGACTCGATGATGTCCTGCCCCTCTGCCCTGAACACCGAACAGGTGGCATAGAGCAATTTACCACCGGGTTTCAGCAAGGGCCAAAGCGCGTCGATGATCCGCGTCTGGGCTGCCGCCAGTGTCGTGAGATCGCCACGGCGGCGCAGCCACCGCGAGTCGGGCGCGCGCCGGACGATGCCCGATGCCGTGCAGGGCGCATCGACCAGGATCCGGTCAAAGGGCACCCGGTCCCACCAACGCCGAGGAGTCGCTGCATCGCCGCAGAGCAGCGTGCCGGCGAGGCCCAGCCGCTCGAGCCCCTCGCGCACCCGTTCGAGACGCCTGGGCTTGAGGTCGAGCGCGGTGAGATGTACCGCCGCTTCTTCCAGGATATGGGCACTTTTGCCACCCGGTGCCGCGCAGGCATCAAGCACCCGCTGACCGTCCTGCAAATCGAGCCATAACGCGGCACGCTGGGCTCCCTCATCCTGCACCGACACCAGCCCCTCAGCCCAACCCGGAAGCGCTAGCACCGACCCGGCCGGCTCCACGATGACCGCTGCCGGACCCACCACGCGGCAGGTGTAACCCTGCGCCTCCAGGCGTGCCACATAGTCAGCAAGCGCGATACGACGGCGGTTCACGCGCAGCGTGAGCGGCGGGTGCCAGTCCGCCGATTCGGTGATCGCCTGCCAGGCGTTCGGGTAATCGATTCGCAACACGTCGAGCCACCAATCCGGGTGATTCCAGCGCGCCTCGGGATGGCGCCTTGCCGCATCCAGCAACGCCGCTGGCGAGCGGAGAAACGCGCGTAGCGTCGCGTTGATGAAGCCGGCAGCGCCCTCGGTTTGCGGATCGGCGCGCGCTGCCCGAACCGCCTGGTTAACGATGGTGGCAGGGTGGCGCTGCGGCGCGATCAGCTGAGAGAGCGCAAGCCATTGCAGCGCCGCGACTGGCGCGGCTGGCTCGCGCATGTTCAGGCCTCGCGCGAGCGCCTGGCAAAGGCCGAGCACCCGGGTTGCTGAGTAGGCGAGATCGCGGACCACCGGTCGGGAGGCCGGCGCGAGGTCGTGGTCGTGCTCGGCCTGCTCGAGCGCGTAGTCGAGCCGCTCTCCCGCGGCAAGCGCGCCGAGTGCCTGGGCAGCCGAGCGCATTTCATCGGCAAGCGCCGACCGCAAAGTGGTGGACATCGTCGTCTTCAGCGCGGGGGCACTTGAAATGGCTCGCCGGCCGCGATCGGCTGCCCGCGAAGGAAGGCCGCTGCCGGTTGACGGGTGCCGCCGGGGCGTTGCAGCTCGGTGATCTCGAGTGCCCCCTGCCCGCAGGCCACGCGCAAAACGCCCTCGGGCGAACGCAGTACCGTGCCGGGGGGCGCACTCTCAGGGTTGGCCTCAGTCACTGGCTGGGCCCGCCAGACCTTGAGCATCGCCCCATTTTCGGCGGCGAGCACGGCACGACATCCCGGCACCGGGTCGAACGCGCGGATTTGCCGGGCGAGCGTCTGCGCATCCTGTTGCCAGTCAAGCACAGCGTCGTCGCGGTTAATCTTGCGCGCGTAGCAGACGCCGGCTTCGGGTTGGAGGGTTGCGGCCAAAGGGCCTGCGACCAGCCGATCGAGCGCCCGGACCGCCAGCCGCGCACCGACCGTTGCCAGCCGATCGTGAAGACTGCCGCCCGTATCGAGATCAGTGATGGGCACGACCTCGCGCAGCAACATCGGACCGGTATCGAGGCCCACTTCCATCTGCAGGATGGTGATGCCAGTCTCGTGGACGCCCGCTTCGA
>SXGR01056916.1_pt1 | contig 13383 bp, 12 predicted proteins | sample 3174711 | NCBI WGS metagenome assembly SXGR01 (sample SAMN11356860, study PRJNA531348) | freshwater metagenome | isolation source: freshwater sample F1-60 | place: China: Fuxian Lake, Yuxi | collected 2017-12-25
CGCGTTTCACACAGCCGGTGGTTTTATGTTGCGCCCAAGCAGCAGCAAACCAGATTCGCAATTGCCGCCAGTTGACTTGTTCATCTTCAACGAGTTCGGCAAACACTCGACACCACTGACTACGTATCCGGTGCATTCGGTTTTCGAAGATCTCACATGGGATAAATCTTCGGTGATGGGTGGTGCCGGCGATGACTGGGCGTATGACCATCTCGGTGTCTATTCATGGACAACTGAATTTTGGGACGCCGTTTTTCACGCCACTGGCGAACATTCATCAACCGACATTTGGTATGTCGGACCAACTGTCGAACAAGATCTCGCCGTGTGTAGATGGTCAGACACACACGCACCAGATAGTTACGTGAAGTGGTACAAGTTTGATCACCCGCAACTCGGCAAAGTCGAACTCGGTGGCGCCGATGCATTTCGCATCTGGACAAACGCGCCGTCATCAAAGTTACGCGCCGAGATCGCGGCTCACGCCGAAGTCGCCGTGTATCAAGCGATGGCGTCACCAAGGCTTGAAATTAAGCACGCCAAAGCCGAATCATTAGGTGATGATGTTTGGCGAGTCGAGCTCGGCGTTGCCAACACGGGTTGGTTGGGCACTGAAATTACACGACTCGCCCACGACCATAAAATGGTGTTGCCGATTACGGTCGAATTGTCCGGGGCGTCAACTGTTGGCTGTGCAGCCAAAGAAAAAGTTGGTCAGCTAGCAGGTCGATCAATGCTTTTATTGAACGGCGGCGCAATGTCGGATGGCACACCAGATCGCTTGATGCATTCGTGGGTCGTGCGAGCAAGTCGCGGCTCTGAAGTTGCACTAACCGTTCGACACCCACGCTGCGGAGAAATCGCAACAACACTCAAACTAAATTAGTTTGCTGATATCTCTGCGGGGGCTTGATATTTTTGGTGTGATTTGACTGCGCGAACCCAGATATAAAAAGCGCCGAATGTTCCGATGATGTTTGGCAATGAAACAAACCAGTCGTCGATCATTGCGCCGTAGATCAACCATGTCAGGCAACAAAAAGAGAGCAACCCGTACATCGCCGCCGACACACCGTAAAGATGCTCGGTTCGATAAACGCGCACTACCTGCGGGATAATCGCCGGTGCGCCGATCGCCACGGTGCACCAACCCATCAGCGTGATCGAATAGTTTGCGATAACCGTTCCGGCAATGAATACGGCAATCAGAGTAAAAACCGGAATTGACCAATTGATTTTTTTGTGTTTTACACAAACAAAAAGAATCAATGAGAGTGCAATTACCAATAGCCCATTGGAAAGTGCTACCTGGCCTTCAGGTTTGTTGAGTCCATAAATTGTCCACATCAGCGAACCGCTGCAACCTTGCAAAAAAGATTGAGGTGAAATACCTTCGGTTGAATTCTTGACAAAGACCCGAACTACTTGCGGCCAAATGAATGCGACAGATGTGGCGGTTGCAAAGAAGCCGACCATCGTTGTAAATGACACTTTTTCACACTAGTTCAACGAATTCGCACTAAATCGTCTATTGGTAGCGTTCATGCCGTGATCACGACCTACGGCTTTTCGATTGCGACACCGAACAAAGAGTTGCGACAAGCCGCAATCGATGCAGTGTTTCGTTGGCTCGACGATGTTCATCCACATGAGAAGCGAACAAACTCAACTCCGGTAAACATTCGCCACAGTGCCAGCGACCCGATTTTTCGTGTCGATGTTCTCGAGCAAGATCCACGTCAGGCAGCGGCGCGTGGTACAACAGCAACTCTTATCGTCTCGAAGAGCGAACTCTATTTTGATTTACGTCGCACACTTCGACCGACCAAGGCTGCACTACTTCCGCGCCGAACAATTGATCGCCCAGAGCCGCGCCTCAGCCAACTGGTTATCGAAATCGTCGATCTTTTTAAATCTCGCGATGCAAGTCAAGTGATCAGCCCGAAAATCATCATCGCCAATGATCAACTGACTGGTCAATCACTGGCTGCTTTTGCTGAGGCACCAGGTCGACGACTACCGATAGTTATTGAGACCATTGTTGGCAAACCTCGCGCGATAACAAACTTGACTACGGCAACACAACTTGCTGGTATCGCTCATCTTGCACATATCGCGTCACACGCAGCAGAAGAAGCATTCAATAGCTTGCATGGCGCACGAATTATCTCATCAAGTTGGATCACAGTCGTCTGGCCACCAGGCGCTGAAGTTGAAAACTTTCATCAACAAGATGATGACGAGCTCGTCAAACAATTAATTGCTGCATCAATCGGCTCACTCGCCACGCTTGTCTTGGCGCCACCCAAAAAGCGGGTGGTTGACGAAGTCAAAAAAGTAGAGACGACAGCACAGACAACAGGTCCAAAAATAAATTCGGCAATCGAGCTCGAAGAATTACGCAAGATCAACCGTGAACTGCTAGAAGAAAATGCTGGCTTACTTGAAAATGCGACATTAACTTTCATGCTCAGCGCACAAAAAGCCGAAGAACGTGACCGGGCCTACGATCAACTCGCAACGTTCTTATTGATGGACGAAGACAAGAGTTACCTCGACAAAATTGCAGATGCTGTGGCCTATGCCCAAAAGAATCTCGCGAACCTAGTGTTTCACGATCGGGCGATTGTCTCGGCAAACAATTCGCACTTAATGAACGGGCGTCGTGTCTATTCGAACCTAGTTGAACTGAATAACCTGGCGGCACGATTGCAACGCGGTGATTTTGCGCCAAATGTCTTCAACATCTATTGCAATCAACAACTCAGCAACTTCGCCGCTTCTATTAGCGATGAGGCAGAAAACCGCTATGCGCAAGATTATGCCATCGAATGGAAGGGAGTAAATGTTTTAGCAAAGCCCCATATTCGCTGTGGTGACGCGCGAATTCACTTTTATCACGACACAACCACAAACGAGATTGTCATCGCCTATGTCGGTCGCCATCTACGCGACAAGTCAACTAATTAGTCGAAATTCATTTTCTTCTGGTTGTGCGTTGCCAAATTGTTTGCGCAACCCTAGAACCAAGAAATGGTCTTGCCAAACGATAAATCGCGCCTGGCACGACGACACTTTTATTTTTACGTAGACCTCGTAAAGCAGCATCTACCACCACTTCTGGATTAATCCAAAGCCATTTCGGTACTCGCTCGCGCAAATGCGAGAGCCCAGCATTTCGATGCAACTCGGTACGCACGTACCCCGGACAAACAACACAAACTCTCACACCAGATTTGCGAACTTCAAGATTCAAACTGCGCCCATAAGAAGTCACATAACTTTTTGCTGCGGCGTAAAGCGCCGACTTGGGCATCGGTGTAAACGCAGCAATGCTCGAGACAATTACGACGCTACCCATCTTGCGCTCCATCATCTTCGGCACTATCGCTTCGCAAACTTCAACAACACCCGTTGCCAATAACATATTGAGTCTTGAAATTTCATCGTTAGATGTCGAGCCAACTCGTGCGGCCAAAGTTACACCGGCATTCAACACTAAAAAATCAGCATCACTCGCAGCAGTAATGACGCTTTGCACATCAACACTTGTACTTAGATCAGCAACAACAACTTTCGTATGTGCGCCAAAGACTTGAAGTTCGCTAGCTAGAGACTCGAGAAGATCACGGCGCCGCGCAACTGCGATTATGTCGTATCCACTTTTTGCCAGCGCAATAGCAAACTCGCGACCGATGCCCGATGAAGCACCCGTAATTAATGCAAGTTGTCGATTCGACACACTTTGAGCATTGCACGAAAACTGCGTAGGGTAAAGCCATGACTTCATCGCAAACTCCACAACAACTTTCACCCGTTTACCAACTTTCAGATCAGTACATCGAACAACTTGCCAATAGCGACCCGGGTCTCGCCACTGCACTCGGTATTGCTGGTCACGACCACGAGATGACCGATTTCAGCCCACAGGGGCACGAGCAACGCCACCAAATAACTAAAGCGACTTTCAACAAATTGAATTCACTCGACACAACATCAGATCGTGATCGACTCGCAGCTGGGGTATTGCGAAATTCACTCGAGATGTCGACACTCGAATACGATGCGGGAGAACACCTGCGATCAATTCGCGTGCTTGCGGGCGATGTCGATTCAGCACGAGCAATCTTTGACTTGATGCCAACTGCAACCGCCGATAATTGGAAGACGATTGCAGAGCGAATGCAAGCGGTACCAACTGCATTTGCGGGTATGCGAGAGAGTTGGAGTCTCGGTGTTTCACGAAAAGTAGTGGCGCCACGTCGCCAAGTGATCGTTGTGGCAGAACAGCTTGAAATTTGGGCAGGCACACCGAAATCACCAGGATTTTTCACTCAGCTCGCTGAAAGTGCGAGCGCCGTAGACGGCGCACCGCTTGAAAAACTGCGTCGTGCCGCGATTGACGCATCAAACTCAATGGCAGAAACCGCAAAGTTTTTGCGACAAACATATGCCCCAGCAGCCGACCCACGCAACGGCGTTGGCCCTGAGCGACATGCTCTAGCGCGCCGCAGATTCATGGGCATGAATGTCGACGCGCAAGAAGCATACGAGTGGGGCTTTGCTGAAGTGTTACGTCTCGATGCCGAACTAGTGAAAACCGCAAAAGAGATTAGACCAAACGCGGCGCTTGACGAGGTTCGCCACTTTCTTGACACCGACCCGAAGCACAGCATCGAGGGTGAAGAGAATTTGCGTGAATGGTTACAAAAATTGATGGACGATGCAATGTCATTTTTGATTCGCGAAAATCATTTCGACATTCCAAAAGAAATCCACCGGGTCGAGGCGATGATTTCGCCACCAGGTGGTGCAGCCGCGATGTACTACACCCCACCAAGCGAAGATCTTTCACGACCGGGTCGCACTTGGTACCCAGCGAATGGGCGAACACGATTTCCGCTTTGGAGCGAGCCGACAACGGCGTACCACGAGGGCGTGCCCGGTCATCACCTGCAAATTGGCATGGCAACGGTCAACTCCGAAAAACTCTCACGCTTTCAACGCAACGAGTTCGTCAGTGGCCACGGTGAAGGTTGGGCACTTTACGCCGAACGCTTGATGGATGAGTTGGGCTTCTTAGGCAAACCCGAATATCGGCTCGGCTATTTATACGCACAAGCGTTTCGTGCAGCACGAATAGTTGTCGACATTGGTATGCATTGCGAATTTGCAATTCCGAAGGAGTCAAAATGGCACGGAGGCGAAGCATGGACTCCAGAGTTGGCACTCGAATTTTTGTCGGCTCGCTCTTCAAGCGATGACGAGTTCAACAAATCAGAAATCAACCGCTATTTGGGTTGGCCAGCACAGGCCATCTCATACAAACTTGGCGAAAGAGTTTGGTTGTCGTTGCGCGAAGATGCAAAACGCAAGCATGGTGCAAACTTTGACTTGCGCGCTTGGCACGCATACGCTCTCGACCTCGGCAATTTGGGTCTTGACTTGCTAAAAACCGAACTCGCCCGTTTCTAGTTCAGAACTTTTAAGGCAGCACGACAACTTTCGTGCCGGGTTTAGCGAAGTCAAAAATAAATTTTGCATCGGCGGGGCTCATTCGTATGCAACCACTGCCCTGAAAAGTGCCGAGTTGATCTTCGGTCTGCATGACCTTGCCGTTTTTCTTCGGTATGTCATGAAATCCAATGTTGCCACCGGCCGGACCTAGCGCAAAACGGGTCATGTTATTGAACCACACGCCTTCGAAGTCGAGACTGTACGAACGCAAAGATTGACTATTGACTTTGTATTCACCTGGCGTCGGCACCCCACGGCGACCTGACACAGGCATCACACGCACAACGTTATTTTGGTTGTCGACAACCCACACCCACTGCAAATTAATTTTATAAATGACCCTGCGCCCGCTGCCAGATTTATTCGGCAACTGTGGAGGATTCAAACGCGTGTATGGCGGAAACCTCAGCGCACGAGTCGGATATTGCGAGGCGGTTTGCGCGGCAGTCGGAGCCGGCACAACCGTCGAAGTCGTAGATGTACTCGCTGATCCGCCCGTATTGGTGTTTATCGATGGCGTTGTAGTTGTTGTCGAGTCGTTGGCAGCAGCTTGTGCATGCACGCTAAGCAATAACGAGCTGCAAGCGACAAGTATCGCAAAACTAGTTTTATTCAATTTATGCATATTATTTTTTGAAAATCTTTCTCTTGCCCGATGACTTTTTAGCAGTCACTCCGACGAGTGGATCATTGATAATCTCGAACCGTCGGCCCCAGTTGCCTACGATGCCCTGCACCATTGCCGCAAAAGGTAACGCCAAAACTGCACCAATCGGACCGAGTATTGCGCCACCGGCAATCGCGGCGCCGAAGGCAACGGCCGCATGAAGTTCAAGCGTCTGCGCAGTAATTTTTGGTGCCAACAAAAAGTTTTCAAGTTGTTGATAAACGGCAATAAAGACAATCACGATCAACGCTTTTACTGGCGAGTCTAAAAACGCCAACAACACTGGCAACACGCCCGCAAGATATGTGCCAACTACCGGCAAGAATTGCGAAATCAAGCCAACCCAAACAGCAAGTGCGACCGGCGCAGGTGTGCCGATTGATTGAAACACGATCCAATGGAAAAATGCCGACACTACTGCGAGTAGGGCGCGCGAATAGATATATCCACCGGTTTTCTGTACGGCTAGGTTCCAAACAGCAAGAACAGTTTTTTGTTTGTCAGCACTAAGTCGACTGCAAATCGCTCGACGCAGACGAGGCCCATCAGCGATCAAATAGAACGCGAATAACGTAATAGAAAACACTTGCAGCAACCCGCTTAATGCACCAAGCGAGACATCAACAACTCGGTCTTGCTGATTCTCGAAAAAGTTTTGCACCGAGCCGTTCGGATCACTGATTGATTCGACCCAGTCTTGCGCATTAATCGAAGTGCCTAGATTGTCATTAAGAAATTCAACCGTGTCAATTACGTACTGCTCTCGATTGTCGTAGAGGTCTTGGGCTTGGGTCGCGACAAGAGTGCCGATCGCCGCCCCAAATGAAGCCACTGCGACAAAAACACTGACAAGCAATAAACCCGTTGCCGCGCCACGAGACCAACCACGCGCCGCGAGACGATTTACAGCAGGTTCGATCGCCAACGCAAAAAATAGCGAAATCAGCAACAAAATTAAGAAATTGGTCAACTGATGAAATAGCTCGCGGACGACCAGAGTCGCTATAAAACCAACCCAAAACAACAAAATTGCCCGTGGTACCCACCGTGGCATTTTGGCGTTTTCGGTCAAGTCATCAGATTCGGCATGACTCATGTCATCTATCGTACTTGTCGTTTACATGGACAAATGTCCACTCAAGATGCCACGATATAACGAACCTTTATGAAGCTTTTCGGCAAAACAGTTTCAATTGAAAAAATTCGCGAGAAGGTCGCCAACGAATTGCGCTCTCGAGTTGTCGGACCAAACGCAAGTCAACGCACGCACGAGATAATGGAGGCACCAGGCGAGCGTTGGTTTGCCGAAGATCGCCCAATTCGACTCGTTCACGGTGACGCTTCGATGTTCATCGGCGGGTTACGGGCGTTACTGTTGCAATCGTTGCACCCACTAGCAATGGCTGGCGTTGCGAATTATTCAGACTACAGAAAAGATCCGTGGGGTCGTCTTCAGCGCACAGCCGACTTTTTAGCCGCAACAAGTTTTGGTCCTGCGCACGAAGCACAACGAATAGTTGATCGTGTCAAAGCAGTTCACGTCAAAGTAAACGGTGTCGCCAGTGACGGTCGAAAATATTCAGCAACCGATCCGCACCTTTTGAAGTGGGTACACATCGCCGAAATCGATTCGTTTTTGTATACCTACCAAAAATTCAGCAAAGCACCCCTCGACCAAGCAGGTCGTGACGGTTACGTAAAAGATGCTGCGTTTGTCGCACGCGCAGTTGGCGTAATTGATCCGCCTGAAACCGAAGCAGAAATGCGCGCGATGATCAATTCATATCGTCCTGAACTAAAGAGCACCCGTGAGTCACGAGATGCGACAAAATATCTCTTATTCAAACCGCCCCTACCTGGTGCAGCAAAAATTGGCTACTGGCTGTTAATGGTTGCAACTGTCTCGACCTTGCCGGCATGGACGCGAATTCCGTTGCGCGTTGGCTATATACCGATCGTCGAACAAGTAGTTTTTCGACCACTTGGCTATTTGATGACCAGCATCATTCGCTGGATAACAAGCACACCAATCGACAAACTAAGTAACTCGTGACGAGATTTCAGTAATCTCAAGATATTTTTTTGACGCTACCAAATCACGAATTTTCGCAAAGCCGTCGAAGACCTCGACATAACTAGTTGCTAACGGCGAGATCGCCAATCTGATGCAATCAGGCTGTCGATAATCGCCGATCACATTGCCAAAAATTCTCATCGCTTCAGAAATTTGACGGGCATATTGATGGCGCACAGAGATATGGCCACCTCGCCGAGTGGCATCACGAGGTGTGACAACTGAAAATCCGAGCGGTGCCAGCCATGCGTCATGCAAAGCAATCATCAAGTCGGTGCCAATGGCCGCCTTTTTGGCAATTGCTGGTAGTCCCGCTTTCTCAATCATCGAGATTGCAGTCTCGACACATCGCATACCGATAATGCTCGGGCTGGCGATTTGAAAACCCCGCATATCTTGTGAGCGGTCAAAACCTTGACCCATCGCAAATTGGTCACGTTGGGCGAACCACCCCTGTATTGGCACCTGCAACTCAGATTGCACTGACTTGCTGACGTAAAGCCACGCCGGCGAGCCTGGCCCTGAGTTGCAATATTTATAAGTGCAACCAACTGCAAGATCAACTTTGTCACGCTCAAACTGCATCGGCACAACGCCAACAGCATGACTTGCATCCCAAACAAAAAATGCACCTGCGTCACGAGTGAGTTGAGTCAGTTTGGCAATGTCATGCAAAACGCCTGAGCGGTATTGAATTACCGACAAAGTAACGAGAGCAACATCGTCATTGAGCACAGCAGCAAGCATCTCTTGTGAGACATACTCTTCACCTGAATCGTCGTCTATCAAAATCAGTTTCAGACCACGTTGCCTACAAATACCTTCCAAAATGTAGCGATCAGTCGGAAAGTTCGCCGTATCAGTGATTACTGTTTTGCGATTCGGTCTAGCATCAACGGCTGCGCTGCAAAGTTGATAAAAATTAACACTTGTCGTGTCGACACAAAGTGTTTGGCCACCTGAAACACCAAGAGTTGTACGACCAACGAGATCGCCGACAGTTTGTGCTTCGTCAATCCAATCTGACCAACCAGTCACAAGTTTTGCACCCCACTCGTCTCGCAAATAGTCTTCGACAACTTTGGCCGTCGCCTTTGGCATTCGTCCGAGCGAATTGCCGTCAAGATAACTAAGTTCAGGGTCGGCAATGACAAATTCTCCGCGAAACGCCGACAATGGGTCTTTGGCATCAAGTTCCTCGGCGTAACTTCGCGAAGTCAAATCGTTTGGCATACGCTCACCGTATATGACTTCTGGGGAAAATACGAAAAAATTTGACTCGGCCATCACATATTCGTCGTATCTGAAGGTTGATGAACTTTTGAAACTACAGAACCCACGCTCGGCTGGGCCAGAGCATGACGAAATGTTGTTCATCATCGTTCATCAGACTTATGAACTGTGGTTCAAATGCGTTTTGCACGAACTATCTCGTGCCCAACAATTGCTTGAACTCGGCGACACACATGCTTCGCTACCTGTACTGGGCCGTGTCCGCACAATTTTTAAAGTTTTAGTCAGCCAAGTCGACATTTTAGAGACAATGACGCCACTGCAATTCAATTCTTTTCGCGATCGACTTGAAGCAGCAAGTGGTTTTCAGTCAGTTCAATTTCGTGAACTTGAAGCAGTCCTCGGTAGGCGCGATGCAGCGATCGTTGATCACCTCGAACCAAATAGCGAGCCGCAACGCCGAGTGCAGAACGCGATGAATCGCCCTGCACTGTTCGACTCGGTATTGGTTTATCTGACCAAACGCAACCACAAGATGCCAATTGAAGTGATGCAACGCAATTTCAGTGAGAGTTATTCAGCTAACGAACTCGTGCAAGAGTCGTTGGCGAATGCATATCGCAATGACCCCGAGGCAGCGATGCTGCTTGAGAAACTGATCGACATCGACGAAGGTCTTCAAGAATGGCGTTACCGCCACGTCAAAATGGTCGAGCGCACAATCGGCATGAAGCATGGCACCGGTGGTTCAAGTGGTGCTGCCTATTTGGCATCAACTCTGTTCAAGCCAGTGTTTCCCGATCTTTGGGCAGTTCGTTCGCGCTTTTAGAACTTCGCCTCGAACAGGTTCAGGTCAGTAGCGTTGTCACCCAATGGGCACCGTACGTCGTCATGCTTTCGTCGATTGCAACGCCGACAAGGTTTGGTCTTTCGTCGGTGCTCCCGAACGCTTGCACGAGTGGTTTCCTATTACAGAATGTCGCGTTGAAGGCAACAAACGATGGATAACTCTGGCCGCGGGCATCGTTTTCGAGGAAGACATAATCACTCTCGATCAAGACTTGCGTAGATTTCAATACAAAATTGTTAATAACTCGTTGATCAAATTTCATTTAGGCACAGTTGACGTAATCCCCGACGGTGACAAAAGATGTCTAGTGATGTACTCAACCGATATGGATCCTGAAGTTTTGGCGCTTCCGATTGCTGGTGCCGCAAGCCTCGGCCTAGAAAAAGTCAAGCAAATGTTCGACGGCAAATAAACATGGGACGCAAAATTTTATTTATCACCACCGACCAGCAGCGTTACGATGCGCTCGGCTGTAACGGCGGCAAGATCGCACGCACGCCAAACATTGATGCGCTTAGCCAAGCAGGCATCACTTTTGATCGTGCCCACCCGCAAAACGTTGTGTGCATGCCATCGCACAGCACGATTATCACCGGTCAACATGTCAGCACACACGGCGTGTGGATGAACGGAGTTCCACTACCTGAAGACGCGCCGAGCATCGCCAGTGACCTACGTCGAGCCGGCTACACGACCGCGTTAATCGGCAAAGCGCATTTCGAGCCGCTGCTCGATCCTTTTTTGAGATTCACCGAAAATCGAATCGGCAACCAACGCAAGACAACCAATAATCCTGCTGACCCGCATCGCGGCTTCGACCATATGGAGCTCTCGACGCACGGTGCGGTCGGTCAACTGCATTACGCAAATTGGATGCGCGACAATCATGCTGAAGCAATTGCTGGTTACTACAGCGTTATTGACCACGAGTTGCAAGTAAATGCCGAAGGCGGTGGCGACACAAACGCGCCGCAGCTAAAAGTCAATCCAATTCCAGCCGAGTGGTACCACACGAACTGGGTTGCTCAACAGACCATCAACTGGTTGAACTCACTGCCCGCCGACAAAGACTGGTTTTGTTGGATGAGTTTTCCCGATCCGCACCATCCGTGGGATCCACCGGCGTCTGAGTTGCATCGCGTTCCGTGGCGCGAAGTTGACCTTCCAGCCGGCTACATCGAAGACAAATCAAAACGCGAAAAAATAATTGACGACAAGTTGCGTCACTGGCGTGGTTGGTATGACGGAACATTCGTTTCTAATTACGAAGCACCGGCTAGGTGGATTCCGGCAACACTCACTGCTGATCAAGTTCGTGAAGTAAACGCTTTCACACACGTAGAAAACGAATTGATCGACGATGCGATTGGCGACGTACTCAAGGCGATTGACGCGCGTGGTTGGTCAAGCGATCTCGATGTAATTTATACGACCGATCACGGCGAGTTTCAGGGCGACTTTGGCTTGTTGTTCAAGGGCCCGTATCACGTCGATTCGTTGATGCGTTTGCCCCTCATTTGGCGACCAGCGCCGAATGCGAAAACTGCTCCAGCGCGAGTTAGCGCACCAGTTGGTTTGGTTTCGCTAGCTGCAACGTTTGCTCATATCGCCGGCATCGAACGACCGAAATATACAGAGGCGCCTCGATTGCCGACATCTAATGACGATGCAACAAGTCTGGGTCACGAACGTGTTCTTACAGAATGGGACAGCGTGCTGTTTGGCAAAATCGTGCATCTGCGCACGATTTGTCGTGATAACTGGGTTTGCACTGCTGCGCTCGACGGCACGATGAACAATTTTGGTGAAGGTGAACTTTACGATCTGACAAATGACCCGTTGCAACATGTCAATCGTTGGAGTGACGAATCGGTTCGTGCAATGCGCGACGATTTGTTGTCTGACTTATGGGCCAATCTGCCAGCGCAAGTGTTGCCACTCCGCAATATGGACGCCCCCGTTTAACGATTAAGTAGCGGGTACTTGTTGGGTGATGCAGTGAATGCCACCGCCACCGCGAGCAAGAATTTCACCAATCTCAAGACCGACAATGTCGTGACTCGGTATGAATTCACCGAGTAGGGCCAACATTTCACTGTCGGCATTATGACCACAAACTGGCACGATCACTGCGTTGTTGCAGTAATAAAAATTCAAATATGGCACTGCTGCACGAATTGAGTCAGTAACCACGAACGGCAACACAGGTATCTCGTGCACAGTTAAACCTGCGGCTTTTGCCACGGCGATGTTTTTCGCACACCGCACAAAGTCTTCTTCGTTTTTATCGTCGCAGCCTTGCATGATCACGGTCTTTGGCCCGATGAACGCAGCCACATTGTCAACATGACCATCAGTGTCGTCGTCGAGAGCGAGCCCGAAAGGCAGCCACACGACTTGCTGCTGGCCCAATTCGCGGCACAACCGATTTTCAATTTGTTCGCATGAAAGATGTGGGTTGCGATTCTGATTAAGCAGACACTGCTCTGTAGTTATCAGTGTGCCGGCGCCGTCAACATTTATTGAGCCACCCTCAAGCACCATGTCGATCATTCGAGACTTATGACCAGCATGTTTTGCCCAACGCGAAGCAATCGTCGCATCTTTGTCATACGGCACAAATTTCTCGCCCCATCCATTGAATTGCCAACAAGTGGCGACGAGTTCGCCGCTCTCAATGACGTAACTTGGGCCTGAGTCTCGAAACCATGCGTCATCAATTTCGAGTGCCACGACATCGACATTTTCGGCGCACGCTTGACGAGCTCTCGCTACATCGCTCGGGTTGGCGATTACCGACACAGGTTCATAACCCGAAATCGTGTTGGCTAGTGCAGCGTGTGCAGTCTGCGCCTCAACTAAACGCGATCCGTAAATTTCTGACCGCGCTGGCCAGCAAATCACAGTTCGCTCGTGCCGAGAAAACTCGGCCGGCATGCTCACTGATCAAACCCGTCAAGACTTAATAGCGGTTTATACAACTCTGGTCGGCGATCGCGAAACAATCCCCAGAAAGTTCGCGCAAGTTTTTGAGCTTCAAGA
>SXGR01058357.1_pt1 | contig 13382 bp, 10 predicted proteins | sample 3174711 | NCBI WGS metagenome assembly SXGR01 (sample SAMN11356860, study PRJNA531348) | freshwater metagenome | isolation source: freshwater sample F1-60 | place: China: Fuxian Lake, Yuxi | collected 2017-12-25
AATGTTTATGATGCTATTGAAAGAAGCGAGATTCCAGAGGGACGTTTGAAGAAAAAAGCAGAAGATATATGGAAGAAATTATCTGAACTTGGTTTGTCTAATGATGAGGCTCGTGCATATAGCTGCTCGATGTGGGCGGCACCATGGACGATCACATTCGCCAGACCGAGGAACTTTTTTCAGCCGCACGCACCGAGTTCAAGCATCTCGAGTTTTACTACTTCCATAACTGCGTCTACGACTTCGTCTGGAAAAACAACCGCCGCCGTCACGCGGAGCGCTTTCCCACTTGGGATATTCTGCGCAAGTTCAACGCTGATTATCGGTTGATCATCGTGGGCGATGCCACGATGAGTCCCTATGAAGTTCTGCAGCCTGGCGGGTCTGTTGAATACAACAATGAGGAGCCCGGCGCTGTCTGGCTGAGGCGACTCGTCGACCGCTTCCCGAAGTTTGCATGGCTCAATCCAGAGCCAGAAGGTGTCTGGGAATACCGCCAGTCCATCGGTGTGATCCGGCAAATCATGCAAAACCGAATGTATTCAGTCACCTTGCAAGGGCTTGAACGCGCAATGCGCGAGCTCTCGAAGTAAAGCGCGCCCCCTGAGGCGGGCACGCCGTGCCCAATGCGGCGTGCTCAACGCGCGCCGATTCCTACTCTCAGCATGGCTGACCCGGTCGCCGCGCGCCGGTAAAGGCTGCGAATCCACTGCGGTGCGTCGAGCCCGGTTTGTCGTTCAAGGAGCCGTGCCCGCTCATCGAGCACCGGCCATCGAACTGCAAACGATGGACCTTTAAAAGCCAGCAGCACAACGTTTCCCGCCAGCGTCTGGGGCATCTCGAGCACCCGGCCTTCAAACACCTCGTCCAGTCTGGCTGCGCTGCGCTCAAACGCAGGCCTCGATGAACCGAACAGGTTCACCGCCAGCACGCCAGGCTCACTGAGTGCGCGCCGACAGGACCGGTAAAACGCGACCGAGTCGAGCACTGGGCCTCGTGCCTGCGCATCGTAAAGATCGCACTGAATCACACCGTAGCGCTCCGCGTCGACCGCAGCAGCGAACCGGGCTGCATCGTCGTGGAATACCGTGAGCCGGGCATCATCTGGCGGCAGATGAAACGACTGCCGACACACCTGAATGACCCGAATGCTGGCGTCGACCACGGTTGTGGTCGCCTCAGGCAGGCAGTGATGGCAGAAGCGCGTGAGCGCCCCTGCGCCCAGACCCAGCTGCAACACCTGCTGTTTGCTTCGCAGAAACAGTAACCACGCCATCATCTGGCGGACGTACTCGATCTCGATTGTCTTCGGATCATCGATGCGCATCGCACCCTGTACCCACTCGGTACCAAAGTGCAGATAACGCACGCCGTCCGATTCTGACAACGTGATCTCGGGTTCGTCGAAGGTCATGAAAGCGAAGTTCGGCGCAACAACCAGAGCGTGGCGCCCCTGAGTGTCAGCGTAGCGAGAGGCTTACCAGCAGGTCATTGAGCCGGCGAACGAATCCTGCCGGATCTTCCAACTGTCCTCCTTCAGCCAGCACGGCCTGGTCGAAAAGCAGTATCGCCCACTGCTCGGCGCGCGTAGCATCGACCTTCAGCGGCGCGACCAGCGGATGACTGGTATTGACCTCAAGGATGGGCTTGCGAGCCGGCGCGGTCTGCCCCGCCTGCTTCAGCAGGCGCTCGAGGTGTCCGCTGATTTCACCTTCATCAGACACCAGACAGCTTGCAGAGTCCGTCAGGCGGGAGGATACCCGCACGTCCTTCACCCGATCGCCTAGCGCCCCGCGAAGGTTTTCAAGTACGGCTTTCCACTCGCCGGCATTCGCCTCGGCCGCCTGTTTCTCGGCTTCATCGCCGAGTTCACCCAGATCCAGCACACCACGCGCAATGGACACCAGCTCCTTGCCCTCGTGTTCGGTGAGAAACGAGAGCATCCACTCATCGACGCGGTCGGCCAGCAGCAGGACCTCCACACCTTTCTTGCGAAACACCTCGAGGTGTGGACTGCTGCGCGCCGCCGAAGGGGTGTCGGCGGTCACGTAATAGATCGCCTTCTGGGCATCTTTCATCCGGCCGACGTAGTCAGCCAACGATACGATCTGGTCATTGCTGTCGGACGCTGTGGTGGCGAACCGCAGGAGCTTGGCGATCCGGTCCTTGTTGCCAAAGTCTTCGCCGATCCCTTCCTTCAGTACCTGACCGAATTCGGTCCAGAAGCCAGCGTAGCGCTCGGTGTTGTTGGTTGCGAGGTCTTCCAGCATGGCGAGCACACGCTTGGTGCTGCCCTCGCGAATCGCGCGCGCGTCCCGGCTTTCCTGGAGGATTTCACGCGAGACATTGAGCGGCAGATCGGCCGAGTCAATCACGCCTTTGACGAACCGGAGGTAAACCGGCATAAGTTGTTCGGCGTCGTCCATGATGAACACGCGACGCACATAGAGCTTGATGCCCCGACGCTGCTGCCGATCCCAGAGGTCGAAGGGTGCCTTGGCTGGCAGATAGAGAAGCTGCGTGTATTCGGTACGGCCTTCCACCCGGTTATGAGTCCAGGCGACGGGTTCACCGCCACCCGGCGCCAGATGCCCGAAGAAAGTCTTGTATTGCTCTTCCGTAATGTCTGACTTCGTACGAGTCCAGAGGGCATTCGCCTGATTTACCGTTTCCCACTCGTCGGTGAGCTTCTGCTCCTTCGCCTCGTTGTCCCAGCTTTCCTTGCGCATGAGGATGGGCAGTGAGACATGATCCGAGTACTTCCGGATCACTGAGCGCAGTTGCCAGCCAGAAAGTAGATCGTCAAAGCCCTCCGCGTCCTCGCCCTCGCGGTTGGGCCTCAGGTGCAACACAATGTCGGTGCCGCGTTGCGCCCGCTCAATTGACTCCACTGTGAAGCCGCCGCTCCCATCGGACTCCCAGCGGACGCCAGACGCGGCCGAGTCACCAGCTCGCCGCGTTTCGACCGTGACCCGATCGGCAACAATGAAAGCAGAGTAAAAACCAACCCCAAACTGACCAATGAGCTGTGAATCACGAGCCTGATCGCCCGAAAGGTTGCCGAAAAACTCCCGCGTGCCGGATCGAGCGATGGTACCGAGATGGTCGATCGCCTCTTCCCGGCTCATGCCGATACCATTGTCGGAAATGGTGATGGTGCGCCCGACCTTGTCGAAACCCACCTTGATCTGGAGCTCGCCCCCGCCTTCCATCAACTCAGCGCGCGCCAGCGCCTCAAAACGCAGCTTGTCGCAAGCATCCGACGCATTGGAGACCAGCTCTCGGAGAAAAATTTCCCGGTTGCTGTAGAGCGAGTGGATCATCAGCTTCAAAAGCTGAGTCACTTCGGTTTGAAAACCCAGTGTTTCCTTGGTGGCACCCATGACAACTCCAGAAGAACGGATCGGGTGAGACTTGAGGGCGGCCGGTCAAAATTTCAAGCATCGGCCGGGTCGACGCAGAACGCTCACCCCTTGAAATGCGTGCTGACGAGCGTCTCGTCAACCTCATCGAAGTGGGCGGGGGACCAGCGCGGCTTTCGATCCTTGTCGATCAGCAGCGCCCTCACGCCCTCCGAAAAGTCGTGGTGACGCTGAAACTGCCGGGCAAGCACCAGATCGAGGGCAAGTACCTCGGCAAGCGACATGCGGCGGCACTGTCTGAGGTATTCGAAGCTTACCTTTGCGCCAGTGGGAGAGCCCAGCGCCAGACTTTTTGCGGGCGCCTCGAACCAGGGGTCTTCAGTGGCGGCAATCAGCAGCGCATCACGCACCCCGACCACGTCGGGCTGGCCGCCGATGAAGCGAAGCGCATCCGCGTAGGCCTGCAGATTCGATAACGGCAGTCCAGGCTTACAGCGGCGGTGAAATCCGGCTACCAAACGGGTCACCGCGCCCTGGTCATCGGCCGCGCGGCCTGTCCAGTTGAGCGCGCAGAGTTGCGCCACCAGGTCATCACGTAATTCACGCGCGACAAACGCGTCGGCGAGCCCCGCATACAGGGCATCGGCCTCGTTGATGGTGAGTCCGGTCAACGCCATCACAACGCCCGCGTGACCCGGAACCCGGTTGAGAAAGAACCCGCCACCGACATCGGGGAAGAGCCCGATATGGATCTCAGGCATGGCAAGACGCACCTGTTCGGTCACGATTCGGGTCGCAGCCCCTGCCACCAGGCCTAGCCCTCCCCCCATGCAGACGCCATGAATCCAGGCGATGAAGGGCTTGGGGTAGTCGTAGATCATCCGATCGAGCTGATATTCGACATCAAAAAAAGAGTCGCCGTAGACGTAGCGACGCGGACCGCCAGCGCGCACGTGGCGCACCACCTCGGCCACATCGCCGCCCGCAGAAAAGCCCTTCTCGCCAGCGCCCTCAAGCAATACGGCCACCACGTCCTCGTCGGCTGCCCACTCGCGAAGCCGGTCGCGCAACAACTCACACATCGTGAGGGTGATTGCATTCAGCTGGCGCGGCCGGTTCAGTCGGGCAACTCCCACTTTGCGCCCACCGTTCGCGGGCCACTCTTCAAACAAAACTTGCGCTTCGTCGCCCATGGTGATCTCTGAAGGTCATTTATCGTGCGGTTTCAGGCGCACGGTTCGAAGCGGCCAGCCCGGCGAGGCGCCGGGTCTCGCCGTGACGGAACAGGACAAACGCGTCCGGGGCGATGCCCTGTCGCTCGCGAGCTTCCGCAAGCTCGCCGATAGGCGCATCCAGAGGCTCGTCAGTCAGTTCGAAGCTCCCCCAGTGAATACCCAACGATAATCGTGACTTCACATCGCGATGAATCTGTACGGCCTCGTCGGGATCGACATGTTGATCCTTCATAAACCACCGCGGCAGATATGCGCCTACCGGAATGGCCGCCAGGTCGAAGCCTCCAAAGCGTTCGCCAATATCGCGAAAGTCATTCGAGTAGCCCGTATCGCCTGAAAAATAAAACGAAAAAGACGGATGCCGGATCACCCAGCCACCCCACAGCATGCTGTTCCGGTCGAATGGCGTGCGCGCGCTCCAGTGCTGCGCGGGTACGAAATGCACCTCCAGCCCGCCGTGCTGCACCTGTCCCCACCAGTCAAGCGCCCGCGTACGGGTGATTCCCTGATCGGCGAGCCATCGCTCAACGCCAAGTGGAACGAGGAACAGCGGTGCACCACCCGGCTGACGGTTAAGCGCGAGCGCGCTATCCCGATCGAGGTGGTCATAGTGGGAGTGGGAGATCACCACGAGATCGATCCGTGGCAGTTCGTCCAGCGTTACCGTAAGGGGTACGCGTCGCCGGGGACCCATCCACTGGACCGCGAAGGCGCGCTCCGAAAAGTGCGGGTCGGTGAGAATATTGAGCCCAGCCACCTGCAGTAACAGCGTGGCGTGCCCAATCCAGGTGATGCTGGGTTCAGTCCTATTGGCGTGAAGCCACGCCAGATCGGGCCGGACGAGAGGAAAGTCGTAACCATTGACGTGGGTAGACGGAGCGCGCGGCAGGTCGTCGCGGGTCCGCTCAACGTACCAGCGTACTAGATCGGACAGCGGCTTACCGCCAGCAGCCCCGTAGTTGTTGCGAAAGCCGCCGGGCGTGTGGTGAGGCTTGCCCGGATCGAAGTAGGGGTTGACTCGTGCGCATCCTGTCACCAACAAAGCGAGCCCTGCGGTCAAGAGCAGGGCGAAAACGCGCTCTGCCGCCATCCCAGGGATCCAGGACGCCATGAGATCAACCTGCGGGCGAATGCTGCGGACGCGGCAAGCTCAGCCTGGGCTCGCGAACGCGAGGCTCAATCACGCTGCCCTTGCGCGCCCGAGCCCCGCTCCACGCAGCGACCTGAGCACGCGTGACCAGCCGATCAATCGACTTGCCGCCGCGCCCGACACCTCGCAGGATCGCCCCGGCAGCGCCGCAAACCAGCACTGCCGCGAGCGTGCCACCCGCATCCACCCCCATCAAAATCACCCCCCGACCGCCGCTTCGTAATGCCTTCGCTTCGGCAAGGGGAAAGCTGAGCGCCTTGCCTTCGGCCGACACGCACAGCACCGTGTCGTGCCCGGGCCGAAAGATCGCAGGCCGGATCGGAGCGTCGTCGTGATCGAGCGTCATGAACGCCTTACCTTGGCGATTGCGGCCGACCAAATCACCCGCCTCGCAGATGAAACCGTTCCCACCGCGTGAGGCGAGGAGCAAGCCGGCATCAGTGGGCGCCGCAAATACATGATCCACACGGGTACCAGGCTCCGGCTGAACCAGCGAGGTGATCGGCGCGCCGTCGCCTCGGGCCGAGGGCAATTGCGTGACCGGGACCGAGAATACCCGCCCCGAACTCCCCACCGCAAACAACTGATCGGTGGTCATGACTTCGTAGGCATCGTAGAGTGCATCGCCCTGCTTGAAGGTGAACTGAGACCAGTCATGACCGTGTCCCTGCCTGGCACGAACCCAACCGCGCTCCGACACAATCACCGTGACCGGCTCCTCGATGACGCGGATTTCCGCGGCGGTGCGCTGCGCTTGCTCGATCAAGGTTCGTCGGTCATCGCCATACTGCTTTGCGTCCGCTTCGATTTCCCGCACCACCTGACGTCGCATCGCCGCAGGGCTTGCGAGCAGTGATTCAAGCGCGATTTTGTCCTTGCGGAGCCCGGCAAGCTCCTGCTCGATCCGAATCCCTTCCAAGCGCGCAAGTTGCCGTAACCGGATCTCGAGGACGTCATCGGCCTGCCGCTCAGACAGCCGAAAATGAGCCATCAAGGCCGACTTCGGCTCATCGGATTCACGAATGATGTGGATAACGCGATCGATATCGAGGAGGACCGCGAGGCGCCCCTCGAGAATATGAATTCGATCATCAATCTTTGCCAGGCGATGGCGGCTGCGACGGGTCACCGTCTCCACCCGGAACTGCGCCCACTCGCCCAGCATCTGAAGCAGAGACTTCTGGCATGGGCGTCCATCGATCCCCACCGACACCAGGTTGATTGATGCGCTGGTCTCGAGGCTGGTGTGCACGCGGAGGATATTCAGCAGTTCCTGATGCTCGATCCTGGATGAGCGAGGCTCGAACACCAGGCGCACAGGTGAATCCTTGCCGGACTCATCGCGCACGCCATCGAGTACGGCAAGCACGGTCTGCTTGAGTTGCTGCTGCTCAGGGGTCAGCGCCTTCCGGCCCGCCTTCACCTTGGGATTGGTGAGATCCTCGATCTCTTCCAGCACGCGCTGCGAAGATACCCCGTGTGGCAATTCGGTCACCACAAGCTGCCATTGCCCGCGGGCAAGATCCTCCACCACATGGCGGGCGCGAAGCTTGATGGACCCGCGCCCGCTTGCGTAGACCTCTTGGATATCGACCGATGATGAAATGATCTGCGCGCCCCCCGGAAAGTCAGGCCCGGGAAGAAGCGACATCAGCTGCTCGGTTGAAAGATCCGGATCGCGCACGATTGCGGCTGCGGCCGCCGCCACTTCCCGCAGGTTGTGCGGCGGGATCTCGGTTGCAAGCCCTACCGCAATACCAGACGCACCATTGAGGAGCACCATGGGCAGCCGCGCGGGCAGCTGCCGGGGCTCCTCGGCAGACCCATCATAGTTAGCCATGAAGTCGACCGTGCCCTCGTCGATTTCATCGAGCAGCAGGCGTGAGTAAGCGGTCAGCCGTGCCTCGGTGTAGCGCATGGCCGCTGCGCCATCGCCGTCGCGCGAGCCGAAATTACCCTGCCCGTCGACCAGAGGATAGCGTAGCTAGAAATTCTGCGCCATACGCACAAGCGCCTCGTAGGCCGCTACATCGCCGTGCGGGTGGAATCGCCCGAGCACATCGCCCACCACCCGTGCCGACTTGACGGGCTTTGCCCCTGGCCCTAGCCCCATCCGTTCCATGGCAAAAAGAATTCGGCGTTGCACCGGCTTTTGCCCGTCGCAGACATCAGGGAGTGCCCGGCCTTTTACGACCGACACCGCGTACTCCAGATAGGCACGCTCAGCGTAGTGCGCAAGGGCGAGCGTATTTTCTTCCTCGCCCTGCGGAGAACTTCCCGCGTCAAACAGATCCTGCTGATTACTCATCGATGTACCGTGATCAGATATCGGCTTCGACTTCGTGGCCATGGGTTTCAAGCCAGCTGCGGCGGGCCTGGGCCTCGCCCTTGCCCATCAGCATGGTGAAACGCTCGGTCGTGGCTGCCCGGTCGAAACTTCCCAGCGACACGCGAAGCAGGCGGCGGGTGTCCGGGTTCATGGTGGTTTCCCAAAGCTGCTCGGCGTTCATCTCGCCCAAGCCCTTAAAGCGAGAGATTGACCAGGAACCGTCACGGATGCCGTCCTTGCGGAGCTTGTCCTCCACATGACGGAGCTCTCCATCGTCCAGGCAATATACTTTTCGAAGGTGACGCTTGCCCTGGGCGGGAACGTCGATACGGTAGAGCGGTGGTCGGGCAATCCAGACGTGGCCGCGCTCGACCAATTGGGGGAAGTGTCGGTAAAAAAGCGTGAGCAGCAGCACCTGAATGTGCGCACCATCGACATCAGCATCAGACAGGATACAGACCCTTCCATAGCGAAGCGCAGAAAAATCGATGGGATCGTCAACCCCGTGAGGGTCAATGCCCACGGCTACCGAGATGTCGTGAATCTCATTATTGGCAAACAATCGGTCGCGGTCAGTCTCCCAGGCGTTCAGCACCTTGCCCCGGAGGGGGAGGATCGCCTGAAAGTCCTTGTCGCGGCCCATTTTTGCTGAACCGCCCGCTGAGTCGCCCTCGACCAGAAAAATCTCATTTCGACCGATGTCGGTGGACTCGCAGTCGGTAAGCTTTCCTGGCAACACTGCGACGCCTGAGCTCTTGCGCTTTTCAACCTTCTGCGTGGCCCGGCTACGCGCCTGCGCCTGGCGAATGACCAGATCCGCCAGCTTTCGGCCCTGTTCAACGTTTTCATTGAGCCACAACTCAAACGGCGGGCGCGATAACGAAGACACCAGCCGCAAGGCATCGCGCGAATTCAGTCGCTCCTTGATCTGTCCCTGAAACTGCGGATCGAGTACCTTGGCCGACAGGACAAAGCTCGCCCTGGCGAACACATCCTCCGGCAAAAGCTTGACCCCCTTGGGCATCAGGCCGTGCAGTTCGATAAAGCCCTTGACCGCCGTGAACAGCCCGTCACGAAGACCTGACTCGTGGGTGCCACCCGCCTTGGTGGGGATGAGGTTGACATAGCTTTCGCGGATCAGTGTGCCCTCTTCGGTCCAGACGACAAGCCATTGCGCGCCCTCACCCTCAGCGAACGTATCGTGATCGGCCGCCACCGACTGCTCGCCTTCGAACGGTGGAATCAGCGGCGCGCTCGCCCCACCCGCCGTCAGCGCCTCGTCCAGGTAGGAGCGGAGGCCATTTTCATAGTGCCAGGTCTGAACGCGTCCGCTTTTCTCCTCAGTGAGCGTCACCGAGAGCCCCGCTAAAAGCACAGCCTTGGACCGAAGGAGTTGTAGGAGTTCGCCTGCTGGAATATTGGGGCTGTCAAAATACTTGGCGTCGGGCCAGCAGCGCACACGGGTGCCGCTGCGACGCTCGCCGCGTGCCGCCGGCTGAGACTTGAGGCCACCTCGTAGCTCGCCGCCCTCAAACGCCATCTGGTGTATCCCCCCCTCACGCCAGACCGTGACCTCCAGTCGGCGTGACAGGGCGTTGGTGACGGACACCCCCACCCCGTGCAATCCACCCGAAAAGCTGTAGGCTCCAGCCCCGCCAGCCTTCTCGAACTTGCCCCCCGCATGAAGGCGAGTAAAGACAATTTCAACGACTGGCGCTTTTTCCTCGGGGTGCGGCCCCACCGGAATCCCTCGGCCGTCATCGTCGACGCTGACGCTGCCATCGGCATGGAGGGTGACATCGATGTTTCGACAAAAACCCGCCAGCGCCTCGTCCGCGGCGTTATCAATGACTTCCTGAACGATGTGAAGCGGGTTATCGGTTCGGGTGTACATGCCGGGGCGGCTGCGCACCGGCTCCAGCCCCTTCAGCACCCGGATAGAAGATTCACTATAGTGGGCAGCGCCCGACGCTGAACGCGTCGCCATTCCATTCACTCCGGCAGGCAGCGGTGGCTGCGGACGGCGCGAATTCTACCCCCCCGCCATCCCTCTGCCCGACGCGGGCTCGAGGGTATGAAGCTTGTGCGGTACCCGCCTGCCCGCTACCAGGTTCCGGGCACGAGAATGTCGCGATCAACCCGGCTGACATCGGTATGCCCACAAAAGGCCATGGAGATTTCCAGTTCGCGCTGGATCACCTCAAGCGCCTTGTGCACACCCGCCTCGCCCATTGCGCCCAGCCCGTAAAGAAACGCGCGGCCAATCATGGTGCCGCGCGCCCCGAGTGCGATGGCCCGCAGAACGTCCTGACCCGAGCGGATCCCGCTATCGAGCCAGACTTCGATGTCACGCCCGACGGCGTCAACAATGGCTGGCAATGCTTTCACCGACGAGAGCGCGCCATCAAGCTGGCGCCCGCCGTGATTCGAAACGACCAGCGCATCAGCGCCACTGTCAACCGCCAGCCGGGCATCAACCGGCTCCATGATGCCCTTCAAAATGAGCTTCCCGCCCCAACGCTGCTTGATCCATTCCACATCGTTCCAGTTGAGGGTGGGGTCAAACTGCTGACTTGTCCATGCGCCGAGCGAGGACATGTCGCCCACGCCCTTGACATGGCCCACGATATTGCCGAACTGGCGGCGTGACGTGCCGAGCATTCCCATACACCAGCCCGGCTTGGTGATCATGTTGAGGATATTGGGGAGAGTGAGCTTCGGCGGCGCCGACAGACCGTTCTTGATGTCCTTGTGGCGCTGCCCCAAAATTTGCAGATCGAGGGTGAGCACGAGCGCCGAGCAACCGGCAGCCTTCGCGCGGTCAATGAGCCGGGCGATGAAGTCCCGGTCGCGCATGACATAGAGTTGAAACCAGAAAGGCTGGGTTGTATGCGCGGCAATGTCTTCGATTGAGCAAATGCTCATGGTCGAAAGCGTGAACGGCACCCCGAATCGCTCTGCCGCCTTCGCTGCGAGGATTTCGCCGTCAGCGTGCTGCATGCCAGTCAGGCCCACTGGCGCAAGCGCAACCGGCATCGCCACCGGCTGACCGACCATGGTGCTTTGGGTACTGCGGCCATCCATATTCACAGCCACCCGCTGGCGAAACTTGATCGGCGAAAAGTCGTCCACGTTGGCGCGGTAAGTGCTCTCTGTCCAGGCACCCGAGTCGCAGTAGTCAAAGAACATCTTGGGTACGCGGCGGCGATGAAGTTGGCGGAGATCTTCGATGCAGGTAATGGGAGCGGGCATTGGGGGTACTCGGTAGCGGCAACTCACGGTAATGTTAGCGCAGCCGCCGCGAATAAAAAGTAGCCTGGGTCGTGAGATCATCGCTGCGCCCCTAAAACCCAACCCCGGGCGCCAATTCCGCCCCCCACCCTACATGTCTGAGAACAAGCCCTTCAAATTGGCTGGCGTCATGGGAATGCCAGTGCTGCAGTCGCGCTCGCCTATCATTCATAACCACTGGATCCTCGAGCACAGCCTGAGCGCGGCCTACGGGCATTTTCCGGTTCAGATCGATCGCATTGAAGATGCCGTTCGCGGGTTATCCGCGCTGGGGTTTGCTGGCTGTAACATCACACAGCCCCACAAGCTTGCCGCATTCGGCCTGATGGATCAGGTGAGCCCGCTCGCCCAGCGTATCGGCGCCATCAATTGCATCGTTGTTCGGGCAAACGGCGCTCTACACGGGTTCAATTTTGATGCGGAAGGTTTCATCCAAAGCCTTCGCGATGAGCGGCCCGCGTGGCGAGCGTCCGATGGGCCGGCGGTGGTGTTAGGCGCAGGCGGCGCGGCCCGCGCGGTGGTCTGTGCCCTGATTGACGAGGGTGTCACTGAAATTCGTCTGACCAATCGAACACGCGACAAAGCAGATCAGTTGGCACAGATCGATCCGCGCATCGTTCACGCGCTGGACTGGTCGCAGCGGCATGCCGCGCTCGAGGGCGCCGCTTTGCTGGTGAACTCAACCAACCAGGGCATGTACGGCCAGCCTGCGCTTGAACTCAGCCTTGACGCGCTCCCCGTCACGGCACTGGTGAGCGACTTGATCTATGTTCCGCTGGAAACACCGCTGATCGCTGCTGCGCGGGCGCGCGGTAACACCACCGCGAACGGTCTGGGCATGCTCCTTCATCAGGCTGTGCCGGCATTTGAGGCCTGGTTTGGCGTACGTCCTCGCGTAACGGCCGCCTTGCGCGAGCGGGTGTTGGCCACTTTCTAACTGGGACCGCCCTCGGACCGATCGATCGCGCGTGGGGCGCTTGCAAAGTATGCTTGGCTGATGGATCCTGAAGACTTCGAAGCTTGAAAAAAGACACGCCATGCCCAGAGCCTACTGGATCAACGCATACCGGGAGATCCTCAATACCGACGCGCTCGCCGCCTATGCCAAGCTCGCTGGCCCAAGCATCCAGGCCGCAGGCGGCCGGTTTCTGGTGCGAGGCTCGCCTGCCGCGGTGAAAGAGCACGGACTGATGCAGCGGACCGTGGTGGTTGAATTCGACAGCCTTGAGTTGGCGCTTGCCACCTACAACAGTGCCGGATACCAGGAGGCGCTCAAGGCACTGGGCAGCAACGCGGTGGTTCGCGACATGCGGATCGTCGAAGGAGTTTAGGTCTGCTCCGGATAAGTCCCCCAACCCCATTATCCGCGTGATCGGCAGCGCCTTGTCGCTACCTGACCTCGCCTTCAATGAAGACGGCGTCTGCTGCGTTTTCATTCCTGGCGAACTCGAACTGCAGTTCGAATAGATCGCCGACTCGGCACAGATTCTGCTGCTTGCGCCCCTCGGCGATCTAGGTGATGACGCCGACGGGTCGCGTTCGCGACCACTCCTTGCCGCAAACTTCCTGTTCCATGGTACCCGGGGCGTGTCACTATCGCTGGATCACGATTCGGGCAGGGTTTTTCTATGCGCCATGCGCAACACCGAAGCCGACACCACGGACTTGCTGGTAGCGTGGGTGACAGACTTTGTCGACACCGCGCAGCAGTGGAGAAGCCGGCTGAGGTTACCGACATTCTCACAGCGACGCTCAAGGCTGGGGGTACTGTCAACAAGCGTGTTCGGTCATATCTAGATGAGCTCATCACTGAGCAGCGCGGCCCCAAGAAGAGCGCTGCGGAACCGCAGCCGTCCAATGAGTTGGTCCAGAGTGCACAGATCGTTTAAACGAGAACGGCCAGGATCTTAGGGAAGCGTCCAATTCAAGTGCAATCGAGGCCGGGAGCGAGTGGCATGGCGCGGTCAACCAAATCCGCGACAACCCGATGGTGAGAAATGCGTTAAGCAAATACA
>SXGR01037687.1_pt1 | contig 13380 bp, 13 predicted proteins | sample 3174711 | NCBI WGS metagenome assembly SXGR01 (sample SAMN11356860, study PRJNA531348) | freshwater metagenome | isolation source: freshwater sample F1-60 | place: China: Fuxian Lake, Yuxi | collected 2017-12-25
CCTCGCAATGCCGAAGTCGGTCACTTTCGGCGTCCCGTCCTTCATCAGCATGATGTTCGCGGGTATGATGTCCCGGTGCACGATCCCCTGGTCGTGCGCATAGTCGAGCGCGTCCGCCACCTTGGCCACGATCTCCGCCGTGCGCGCGATCGGCAGCAGGCTGTCCTTTTTGCAATGGTCCTTCAGATCGGTCCCTTCCAGCACCTCCATGGCGATGAATCCCAGTTCCTGCTCCTCGCCCGCATCGTAGATCGTGACGATGTTCGGATGCGAGAGCCGGCCGGCCGACTCGGCCTCGCGGAAGAACCGTTCCTTGACCTCGGCTGCCTGCTCCGGGTCCACGTCGTCCAGACGCATGGTCTTGATCGCGACGAACCGCTGGATCTTGGGGTCCTTGCCCAGATACACGACGCCCATGGCGCCGCGGCCCAGCTCCTTGACGACCTCGTACCGGCCCAGCGTCGGCCTGATCCCGCTTCCCTCCAGGACGACGGTCCCCTCGGCCCCGCCTTTCTTGAGACCGCCCGATCCGAAGATCATGGTCTCGCCCGCTTCTTTCAGGCGCTGCCGGCGCTCGTCGACGTCTTTGAACCGGGGCTCCTTGGTCTGAATGTGCGAGTAGACGGCCACGGCCTTGTTGAACATGCGCTTGCGTTCGAAGACGAGGGCGAGGTTGTAGAGGAGCCCCATCACGGCGTCGTCCAGCGGGCCCTTGCGGAATTTTTCGAAGGCCAGGTCCAGCATGCCCTGCCCTTGGAACGAGAGGCCCAGCGTCTTATTGCTTTCGATGCTGTCCGCTTCCGCCAGCTCCTGCCGCCGCTCGCTGAGCGCAAACCGTGTGGCAACGACGACCGCATAGCCCAGCCCCAACAACAGGCAAGCCGGCAGGACGGAAACCACATGCCCGGACATCGCAAAGAGCGCCGCGGCGGTGCCGGCAAGGAACAGGATCGCGGCTCCGGTCGTAATGCCCCCCCACCTCACGCTCAGCCGCGGCAGGCCGACGACGAGACACACGCCGGCCAGCAGCAGGGCGACGAGTTCGAACGGGCCGGCCCAAAGGGGGACGGAGATGAAGCGCTGCTCCAGAAGATTTTGGGCCACGCTGGCCGTCACCTCGATGCCGGGGACCGAGGCCGAGAGCGGCGTGACGTGGCGGTCGGCCAGGCCGGCCGCCAGGGGGCCCAGCAAAACCAGCTTGTTGCGGAACGTCCCCGGCAAGACCTCGCCCGAGAGGACCTCATGCGCCGGGACGGTCTTGAATGCATGGTCCGCGCGGGCAAAGCCGACCGGCAGCCGCAGCCAGGGGTCCGTGGGAATCTGAACCGTCCCGAGCGACACCTGGCCGCCCAGCTGCACCTGGACCTTGCCGGGCGGGACGTTCAAAAACGCGCCGACCGCCCGCAGGGCGAAGGACGGATAGAAATGCCCGCGGTATTCCACCAACAACAGCTCGCGGCGCACCACGCCGTCTTCGTCCGGGCGCAGATTGACGTGGCCGACGGCCATCCCGTCGCGCTGGAAGGTCGGCAGCGGCGGCGTGAGCCGCCGGGCCTCGGTCGGCGGAAAGACGTTCCGGTCCTGCGGATTGTCGACGCCGTCCATGGCGTTGGCCAGGATCGGCGCCGGGGGATCGCCGGTCTCCGCGCCCAGCGATGGGCCGATCTCGAACACCATCGGCAACACCACCTGGGGCGCCCGTTCGAGCGAGGCGGCCAGCTTGGCATCGTGGTCCAGACGGGTTTCGGCCTCGGTCAGGTCTTGCAGCAGAGCGGTGTAGATCTCCTGCGCCCGCAGGTCCGCCTCGGCCGGTTTCTTAGCCGCCTCCAACTCCGTTGCCACGGCCTGGGATTGCAGAAGCAGCTCTTTTTTGAGCCCGCGGATTTCCTGCAACCCTTGCGTCTGGTCCGGTTCGGACAGGGCGAAATCCACGCCGATCACCGCGGCGCCGCTTTCGCGCAGAATGTCGATCAACTCGCCCATGGTGGACCGGGGCCAGGGCCAGCGGCCGACCCGCGTCAGACTGTCGTCGTCGACGCCGACGATCACGATCTGGTCCGAAGGTCGCGCGGACGCCCGCAGGGGCATACGCAGATCGTAGGTGAGATAGTCGAGGTGGCGCAGCACCGGCCAGTCGGCCAGGTAGCCGACGACGAACAGGAGGGTGAGGAGCCCTCCGATGACCCACTCGGAGAGCAGGCGTTTGGACGATGCGACGCTCATGGCCCTATCCAAGACTGCCTGTGGCAAGTTCAGTCAGAGTAGTCAAACGGTCCATGCAAGTCAAATAAAACGCGAAGTTACGCGAGCAGAGGAAGGCCTGGCCGGTTACGGCCGATCGAGAGGTTGAACCGGAGCCGGAGACTGGACCGATGCCAGCTCGTCATAGAGTCCCATCCGGTCCCGCACTTGCCTGAGGTAGAGCCTGGTGTCCTCCGGGGTCCGCTGCGCCAGGAGGCTGAGGACTTGCGTGTCGGTCAGATCCTGGACCCGCACTTGCTTGAGTACCTTGTTCTGGACGTTGGCCGGGCCCCATTTGTAGGCGCAGATCAACAGGGAGGTTTGTTTGTCGCCGGTCTCCATCCCTCCGACGAGCTGCTTCCGCAGCAGGCGCAAATAGGCGGCGCCCAGCTCGACGTTGTGCGCCGGGTCCAGGAGGTATTCATCGTCCAGCACCCGGTCTTCTTTGTAGAGAAAATTGTAGGCGTCCCGCGCCGCCGCGCGGGGCACCAACTGCATCAGCCCGTAAGTCGGCGAGGGGGACTGGGCCCGGGGGTTAAAAAACGATTCCGTATGGATCACCGCGTAGAGCAGGCGCGGATCGAGCCCGTGCTGCTTCGCATACGGCGGCACCATGTCCTGATATTGCAAGGCGCGCCGCTTGATGTGGTCGGGCGTCATCGCGATCTTGGCCGTGACCTTCACGCGCGCAACCCCGTCCCGCGACTCCACCGGCTTCTGCTCGACCACCGCGGCGGGCAGGACCTCATCCTGCACGTAAGCCTTGACGGTCTGCCGGTCCACCGGTTTTCCCTCGCGGGTCACGACTTGACCGGCCAACGCCGTCCGGCCCGGCGCAGCCTCCTGGTCGAAGATCTGCTCGAACTGATGGAGGAGCCGACTCCAGGACGCGGGCAGGGCGGTCAGGCGCAGCTGCGCCTGGTCCGGGAGCGGCGCCAGCAACGCCGGCACCGCCCGCAACCCGTCCAGGGTCAGGCCGGCCCTGGCCAGGGACAAGAACCAGGCCGGCTGCACGGCGCTGACTTCCGTGAGGGGCACCAACGCCGCGACCTCGACCGTCCCTTGCTCGAAATCCACGACGCTGCGGGTCTCATGGGTCTGGGAATAATCCACCCAGTCCTTCGGGGTGGATCGCAAGGCCCGGTCCCACTTCTGTTCGATGGCCTGTTTGGTCCGGTCCCAGCGGGCCTCGATCTCCCGCTCCCGCTGCTTCCACTGGGACTCCATGGCCTGCCGCTTGCCCCGATACTCCCCATGGAGGCTGCGGAGCGCATCCTCTCCCTGCTGCTGCCGTTCTTGAAACCGCCGGTCGATCTCTTGAAACGGGTCTGCGGCAAGGGCGAGCCCGGAAGCCATGCCCCCAGCTGCAATCCCCACGGCGACTCCGACCGCCAGCATTCCCCGTCCCATCCGCTTCATCGCCGGCTCCTTGCGATCAGGCCTCGATTAAATACCGAACTGCCGTTTCAGCCTGGCAACCTCGCCCGGATCGTATTTTTTCCGAATTTCAAATTCTTTCTTGAGCGCCGACACTTGCTCGGACAGTTCGAGAAAATCCTTGATCCAGTTGCCCGGCACAAAGGCTTTGACGTCGGTGGACTTGTAGGTCGGCCCGTAGGGCGTCGGCTCCTCGATCAGGTCGATCGCCAGGAGCGTTGTGCCGGCGTCATTGCAGAAGGAGAGGAGCGTCGGCGCGCGAAGCCCCTTCGGCATATCCCCATTGCCGCCTGAGCCTTGGCTGAGTCGAAGGGTGTAGCCGTGCTGGTTCTGATCGAAGCGAAGAAGGGCTTCCTCGCAAGCCTCGGGCCGGGCCGCTTGAGAGACCGGCAGCCCCTCCGCCGGCGCGGCGCCGGCCGGCTCGCCGCCGGTCTCCGCGGAAGCGACCTTCTCCCAGTTGGGAGAGCTCCGGACCTGCTCGTACATGTCCAGCAGCCGCCGGCTCAGTTCCAAGCTGCGGGCAAGCGCCTTGCGTTGCTCCACTTGGGCATGGATGTTCCCGGTCATCTTTTTCAGATCCTGCTCCAAACGGTGGAGCCGGTCGTCGAGTGCCCGGCGGAGTGAGACAAGGTCGTGAAATTTCGGTTCGTCCATGGGTCCGTCGCAAAGGTAGCGCAGCCGTTCACGCTCCAGGGTCGGCCGCAACAGGGCTCCAGCTTAGCATTGAGGCGGGTGGCGTACAACTCCTCCGCAGGATTCCTCCGGCCCGCGGCGCCTACGCAGAAGTCGCGGTTGCGCCTTCAGCGGCAGCCGGGTACAGTACCCGCGCAACAGGACAGGCAACCTGCAGAGGGGGGCACATGCAGTATCGGCGTCTGGGGAAAACGGGGTGGCAGATCTCCGAGGTCGGCTTCGGCGCCTGGGGCATCGGCGGCACCTTCTGGATCGGCGCACAGGACCAGGAATCCCTGTCGGCCCTCCACAGTGCCATCGACGCGGGTCTGAATTTCATCGACACGGCTCTGGTCTACGGCGACGGACACAGCGAAGCTCTCGTAGGCCAGGTGGTCCGGTCCCGCAAGGAACGTCTCTACGTCGCCACCAAAGTCCCCCCGAAGAACCTTCATTGGCCGGCTTTGCCGGACGACACGGTCGAGAGCACCTTCCCGCCGGCCCACATCATCGAATGTACCGAGCAGAGCCTGAAGAACCTCAAACTCGACTGCATCGACTTGCAGCAACTGCACGTCTGGCGGGACGAGTGGATGGAAGACCAGCGCTGGCTGGAGGCGTTGCTCAAGCTCAAGGCCCAGGGAAAGATTCGGGCCATCGGCGTGTCCATCAACGACCATGAGCCGGACTCGGCGCTCCGACTGGTCGCCAGCGGCCTGATCGATGCCGTGCAGGTGATCTACAACATTTTCGACCAGTCCCCGAACCGGGCTCTGCTGCCGGCCTGCCTCAAACATGACGTCGGCGTGCTGGCCCGTTGCCCCTTCGATGAGGGGGGCCTGACCGGCAAGATCACCCCCGAGACGACCTTCCCATCAGGGGATTGGCGCAACGCCTATTTCAAGGGCGACCGCAAGGCCCAGGTCGCCGCGCACGTGGCCCCACTCACGCGACTGCTAGGGGCGGAAGCTGCCACCTTGCCGGAGCTGGCGCTCCGCTATTGCCTGGCCCATCCAGCGGTCAGCACGGTCATCCCCGGCATGAGGACCCAGGCCAACGTACGAGCGAACTGTGCCTGGTCGGACGGGCGGCGCTTGAGCGACAAGCTGGCGACCTCGCTCAAGGACCATGCCTGGGACAGGAATTTTTACGATTAACCGGAGCCGAATGAGGTCGTGATGGGTCATCTGAAAATCGGGGACCAGGCGCCGGACTTTACGGCGAAGGCAGGGACCGGCGAAGAAGTCTCGCTCCGCTCCCTGCGCGGCAAGCAGGTCGTGTTGTACTTCTATCCGAAGGATGACACGTCGGGCTGCACGATCGAAGCCTGCGGGTTTCGGGACGCGACAACCTCATTGGAACAGGCGGGGGCGGTAGTGCTGGGCGTCAGCCGGGACGGGCAGGCTTCCCATCAATCGTTCGCCAAGAAATTCAACCTGCCGTTTCGCCTGCTCTGCGACGAGGACGGAACGATCGAGCGGGCCTATGGAGCCCACTGGCCCATCCTGAGCTGCCTACCGGTTGTCGGCCGCTTGATCGGCTCCAAGCGCAAGACCTTCATCATCGATTCCTCCGGCTGCCTCAAAGCCATCTTCCCCAACGTCAACGTGCAGGGGCACGTCGAAGAGATATTAGCCACGCTCAGGCGATAAAAACGACTCTAACGTTTGAGTTTATCGGACACGCAGGCGGTCCTCTGGAGGGTACAGCCAGTCAATGACTTTCAATCGGAAATCCTCAAGCGATTGATGCGCGGCAGACAGGTCCTTGAAATCTTCTTCGAAGGATCCTGGAAGAATATCTTCCTCCTTGACCTCGCGCCGACCCTTGCTTGCCTTCAGCTTCGCGTTCTCGCGCCTAAGCCCTGCCACCCCTTTAACGCTAATGAAAGTCGTATACTTCGAATGAACGATTTCATTTCGCCGCTCTCCAAGTCGCAGGAGTTCCACCATGAGGACGTGAAACTGCTGCTTTACCGCTTGATCGGGATTGTTCCTGTTCCGTAGATCGAAGAACCTGCCAAACATTACATCAGTGGCTTTAACTCGCTCGCCATACTCAAGTTCGTTCACGAGAATTCTGGTGAATTCGCAATCTGCATCTGTCATGAGTACCAGCAGTTCTGTGAGCTTCTGCTCCACACGTTGAAACATGACAATGAATCGGCCGATCTGCTGGTACATTGCATTCTCTTGCATCGTAAGGGCCTAACCATTGAGCAACCTGGTTAGCCTATCTCCGCTAGGGGATGGAAATGGCCGAAATCCTGCTATCCCTAAAGCAGCTCTTCGATTTGCGCTTTTACGGGTGGCAGCTTTTCTTGAATGATGTTCCACACCACATCCCAATTGACGCCGAAGTAGTGGTGGATGAGCTTATCCCTGAGGCCTGCCATGCTCTTCCATGCGACGTGAGCATGCTTTTTCTTGAATTCCGCCGATAGGTTCCTCGTCGCTTCGCCGATGATTTCAAGATTCCTGACGACTGCGTCTTGTGTTTTCGTATCCCGCAGAAATTGCTTCAAAGAACTGTCGCGGCAATATTCCTGTATTCTGCTGATTGCTTCCTGAATGTCTTTGAGCGACTCGACGTCCCCTCGCTTAGACATACACAACGCTCTTCTTGATACTCTCCGCCACTTCCCGGATTCGTATGCTGTCCACGCCTTCCGGTGTCAAAATCTCTACCTTCTTCTTGAAGAGCTTCTCAAGATAGTCGTTCAGCGCCATAAAGTTGTCGAACGTCGGCCTCTTGAATTCGACAATGAGATCGATGTCGCTCTTGTGGGTTTGTTCTTCCCGGGCATACGACCCAAAGAGGCCGATCTTTCTGACACTGAGCTTCTTCAGCACACGGTCGTGCTTTCTCAGCGCCTGCAGAATTTGCTGTCGGGTTAATGGCTTTGCTGGTTTCATCTTCGACCCACTATTGCAACACAGGATAGCAGGTTGCCAATATTAACAAAACATTTTCTCGCCGTCGAAAGCTCTGTCGTATCGTAAGCGCGACCCTACAGGCTGTTCAAAAAGGTCCTGTCACACCCGGCCCACCCCGCGCGCGCCAAGACGCGCGCATTTCCCGTGGCGAGACCGCAAGGAGCGAAGGCCGCGAGGCGTACTAAGGGCGGTACGTTGAGCGGTCGGAGCGACTGAGAACGAAGCTGGGGACCTTTTTCAGCAGCCTGCTAACGGCCAATCTCGGCGAGCGGTTCCTTCGTCACACAAATCGCGCCGCGCGGGTTGGCGTCCAACTGATTGGCCACGGCCAGTTCCTCCCTTGGCGGCGACGTCGTACATTCCGGCGTGGTGACCAGGCCCCAATGTTGGTTGTCGCGGCAGACGTTGCTCAGGACCATGGCTTCGGCATTGTGGAAGAGCAGGATGCCGCTGAGCATGTTGTCCCGGCAGAGGTTGCGGACCAGGTCCGGATGCGTCCCCTCGTCCCGGACGGCCAGCCCGAAGTGATGGTTGGCGAAACAGTGGTTCTGGGCGAGGTAGGGGCGGGCGCCGGCGAAGGAAAAGATGCCCGACTCGCGGTTGTGGCACACTTCGTTGTCGATCAACGTGGGCCGGCAATCAGGCCCGTAGATGACCACGCCGGACAGGATGCCTTCCGTCGCGCGGCAGCCGGCGATCGTGCAGGTGCTGTCCAGAATATTCATCGCGGAATTCTGGTCGCTGCCGACGTAGCGGAAGGTGATGCCGCTGATGCGGCCGTTGGGCACCCGCTGTAGATAGAGAGGCCCGCCGCGCCGGCTGAAGATCTGCACGACGTCCCGCCCGGCTCCGATCAGCAGGATTGGCCGCTCCGACACGAAGAGCTTGTCCTCATATCGTCCCGGCCTGATAAAAACCTGATCCTCCGGCCCTGCCTCTTTGACCGCCGCGCTGGGACGGGGATAGGCCCCGGGATCACCCGCGTCCACGATGAGTGTCCGGCCTCCGTTCGGGTTCGGCGGAGGTTCTTCCAGAATGGGCTGGGCAGACGGCGGCTGGTTCGGGGAGCTTGGGCCAGACGCTTTCGCGGACTCACCTGACGATCCATTCGCCATACTCTGGCCTCGGGCCGGGAAATTCCGGCTATTACTCAGGGGGGATGCGACGGTCCACGACGCCGACGTGCAATTGATACAGCCCCCGGCGGCGATCTTCCACGTATCGGGCCAGCGCTTCATGAATGACCGGAAAGGCCAGGCGATCCCAGGGCACCTGGTCCCAGGGAAACAGTTGCACCTCCAGGCTTTCCGTGCCTGCGCCGAACTCCAAGTTGCGGAGCGTTCCCCGGAACACCAGATAGACCTGGCTCACATGAGGCAGGCTGAGCATGGCGTAGAGCGAGGCGATTTCCACTGAGGCCTGGGCTTCTTCCAGCGTCTCGCGGGCCGCCGCCTGGGCCGTGTCCTCGCCGGCTTCCATGAAGCCGGCGGGGAAGGTCCAGAAGCCGGTGCGCGGCTCGATGGCCCGACGGCAGAGGAGAATCTGATCCTCCCATTCGGGAATGCAGCCGGCGACGATCTTGGGATTCTGGTAGTGGATCGTCTGGCAGGCCTCGCACACATGGCGGGGCAGGTTATCCCCCGGAGGCACTTTGAGTACGACAGGACGGCCACAGTGGCTGCAATAGTTCATGGCCGACTCACATCCGATCCGCCGCCATGGTCCAAGAACTCCTGCAAGGCCTTGGGCGAGGGCTTCGCAAAGGTGGCCGCCCGGCTGACTGTCGTGCCGTTGAGTCGGCGGAGGGTCACCGCCAGCTCGGCCATCTTGACCAGCACCGCCAGGCCGTTCAACACCACCGCCTGGCCGACGGTGAACTGCGCGACGCGGGAAAAGAGGAGCATCGGCAGGCCCCCGGCCGGGATGATCACTTCCACGCCGCTGTCCACCAGCGGCTGGGCCTGTTCGCGGAACTGCCGGAGGATGCGCTCGAACGCCCCTGTGTCCGTAAAGGCCCGGTTGAGTTCCTCCGGATCGGTCGTCAGGGCCTTGACCGCCACCACCCGCTCCGTCAGCCCGTAGCGGGCGATCTGCTCTTCGTGAAAGGGGATGAAGACCGGATTGATGGTCACCAGGGCGATTTTCCGGCCCAAGGTACAGGCATAGAGCATGGTGGTTTCACCCAGGCCCAGGACCGGGATATTCACCGTCGCCCTGGCTTCGTAGAGCCCCCCGTCCTGGAAATGTCCGATGACGAAGGCGTCGTAGCCCTGTTGCTCCGCCGTCACCGCGTTGCGCAGAACTTGCGCGGCGCAGCGAAACTCCGTGATGCGATGGAGCTCGAGATCGGGCGGCGTGATCCCGTAAATGTCATAGCCGGACTCCGGGTCGGCGCAGGCCGTCAGCGCTCCCCGCAAGTCGCGGACATACCCGGTCTGCTGGTTGGGGTCGACAAAGCTCTGATACCAGATTTTCATCGGACGGCTCATCGCAGCTCCGCGTCCCGAGTCCCGGGAGGCAGGAATCGGTCGCCGGGGAACGGTTGCCCCCTCCGAGACTGTGTACCACAAACCGCCGCCGCCGGTCACGGCTCCCGCCCGATTCAAGTTTCCCGGCGATCCGACCGCTATACATCCATATCTATCCACGTCACATGGGCATTCGAATTCGGGCGAGGGGGCGCCTGCGCATGAATGCATTTGTTTCGCATCTCAGAGCCCATCAATCCCAGGAACGGCCGGCTGCCCACCGGGACACCCGGCAGCCACAGATCCGGACGTGGAACGATCGCAGGGTATGTCCGCGTATCGCCATCTCCTTTCCTCTCGAGTTCGGGGTCCTGCCCTGGTTCAGGCACTGGCTGTTGCGCCCGGCGTACCAAACGATCCGCAGCATCCATCGCAACCCAACCGGAAGCCTGGCCGTGCCGGACCCGGAACCCTGGGTCCATCCCTATCTGACCGTGGCCCGCTACCTGGGCAAGCTGCTGTTCATCAACGGAACCCGCTGCTGGCACGACGAAGGGCGGATTTCCGCCGCCAACGGGCTGGACCTCAGTCAGAGCGGACTCCGCATGGCCACGGCCTATCCGCTCTGGGTGGGCGCGTCGCTCCATCTGCGCGTGCCGGCCAGCTCACTGGCCCCCTTCGGATACACCGTCCTGGGCAAGGTGGTGCGCATCATACGGAGGGATCTGGATGAGGTGGAGATCGGCGTGGCCTTTACCGGCATCCACCCGTCGGATAGCCACGAGCTTCCCCTATTTCTTCTGACCCCGCTGCCGAAACTGGCCACCCTGCGACGGCAGGGACAGCCTGCGCCCCAACCCCGGGCCGGCGAGCCGGTGAAAGTTGGAGCGCCCTGAGCCGCCATCAATTCCCGCACGACTTCCGTCGCGGCAGAGACGGCCACGATCGGCACGCCTTGCAAGGCTTCCGCACTCGCCCGCCGGACGGGAATCGGCTCCGGTCTTGCCTTCTGGCGCCGGCGGACATACACTCGCGCCATGCGACTTTTCCTCATCCTCACCTTGATCCTGGCCCTCCAAGGCTGTCAGACGGCCCCGGAGCCGGTCGACACGTCGGAGACACGCGCCGCCAAGGCCCTGGCCCTCGCGGCCGCTGCGAAGGAGGCTTACGAGCATCGGGAGTTCGCCCAAGCGATCGAGCAGGCCAGACGCGGGCTCCAGTTGGACGAGACTTCCTTGGATTCCTGGTATTGGCTGGGGACGGCCCTGTTCGCCGGCAACCAGGACGACGAAGCCTTCACGACGAGCAAACGGTTCGTCGAACTTGGGTCCGCTCGTCCCGACCGGCAGGGCCAGTTGGCGCAGGCTTACGACAGACTGGGATGGATCAGCTTTCGGAAAGGCCGCATGGACGACGCAGTCAAATATTTTTCCCTGGCGATCGAACGGGCGCCGACCCTCGCCCATGCCCTGGACGGGCGAGGGCAGATCGCCTACTTGAAGAAGGACTATCCCGCCGCCGTCCGGGATTTCTCCAAGGCATTGGAATTGGGCTCCACGGCGCACCAAATTGCGGTGGAATCCCGGGGGCTGGCCTATTATTGGATGGGAAACTTTGCCAAGGCGTTACCGGATCTGAAAGCCGCGTTCGAATCCACCGGAGCCGATCGACGGACCGATCGGAAAGACTTGTTGCGGGCCAGAGCCTTCTGTCACCTGGCACTGGGGGAACAGGAGACGGCCGCGAATCTCTTTGCCCGCGCGCAGGACTTCAGCGAGGAAGAACGCCGCTACAACCTCGCCGTAATGACCTACCTCACGGGAGACAAGGAACTGGCCCTTCGCCAGGCCGGCAAGCGCACCGGCATCACCGTGAAAGAAGCCAAGCTCAACGCCGCGATCATCGCCCGTGTGGACAAGGTGGCGCCGGGCAGTCCGGCGGACAAAGCCGGCGTCCAGGTCGGAGACGAGATCACGATGGCCAACGGGATCCCCGTCTCGAACATCGAGCAGTATCGTGAGGTGATGCGCTCCATCCCCCCCGGCACCAAGTTCACGCTCAGCATCGTTCGGAATGGAGCCAAGCGGGGGCTCAGCCTGACGATGGGCGACGCCGAGTATGTCATCAAATCGGATCCCTACCTGGCCCCGCTCCTGGCCAAGCCGTTACGATCCAAAAATTGACCGTTGCGAATCTTCCGTCCGTCCTTCTTCAGAAAATATCTTCCCGTTCCGACAAGGACAAGAAGGAGCAATGAAGTCCCATGGCTCAGCCCAAGACCCGCGAACATAGCAGCCCGGCCCGCGGCTCTTCCGAACCGGAAGTCCCGGAGCCTTCGCTGGCCGAACGGGCCAGAACCCTCATGCACCTGGGCCCGATCGGGAGTCTCTGCACCCTGTCGCAAAAACAACCGGGCTGGCCCTTCGGCTCGATCATGCCCTATGCCCTGGACGGTCGGGGACGGCCGATCTTTCTGATCAGCACCATGGCCATGCACACGAAGAACCTCCTGGCCGATGCCCGCGCCAGCCTCCTCGTCGCCCAGCCGGAGGTCGCAGGCGATCCGCTGGGCGCGGCCCGCGTCACGGTGATGGGGCAGGGGATGCGGGTGCCCAAAGACGAAACCGACGTGGTTCGGCGCGCCTACCTGGATCGCCACGCAAACGCGAGCTACTGGGTGGACTTCGGCGATTTCGGGTTCTACCGCATGGACATCGTGGATGTGTATTACGTCGGCGGGTTCGGCGTGATGGGCTGGGTCTCCGCGGACGACTACCAGCGAGCCTCGGTCGACCCGCTGGCCGACCAGGCGCCCGGCCTCATGCAGCGGATGAACGCCGAGCGGGCCTCGGGCCTGCTGGCGCTGGCACGCGGCTCCGGCTCTGCCCAGGCGGAGGAAGCCAGGCTGACGGCGATGGACCGGCTGGGCTTCCACCTGCGCCTGCGTACCGACGAGCGGGTACAAGGGGTGCGCATCGCCTTTCCCCGCGCCGTCACCAACGCGCAAGAGGCCGAACAGGTGTTGGGGGAAATGATCCGGCAGGCAGGAGCCCGGACTTAATGCGCGACGGCGGACGCCCGCCTGACGCGTTTGGGCGAGAAGAAGACCGACAGGAAGAACAGCGTGGTGGCCAGCAGCACGATGGCCGGGCCTGAAGGCAAATCCCACCAGTAGGAGACCAAGACGCCTCCCACGGCGCAGGTCACCCCGATCAGCACCGCATAGACCGTCATCTGCCTCAGACTGTGCGTCAACTGGTAGGCCGTGGAGGCGGGCACCAGGACCATGGCGAAGACCAGAATGGCCCCCACGGTCTTGAGCGAGACGACCACCGTCAGCGCGACCAGCGTGAGGAGCAGGTAAAAGATCCGGCGCGCCGGCACGCCCGAGGCTTCGGCCATGTCCTGGTCGAACGCGATAAAGTACAGTTCTTTGGCAAAGACGACAATCACCCCGACGACCAGCAGGCTCAGCAGCCCGATCGCGCGCAGTTCCTCCGGCGTCACCGAAAGCACGCTGCCGAACAGATAGCCGTAGACTTCCGCGTTGTAGCCTTTCATCAACCCGATGAACAGGATCGCCAGGGCCATCGTGGCCGTGTAGAGGATTCCGATCGAGACATCCA
>SXGR01235022.1_pt1 | contig 13375 bp, 10 predicted proteins | sample 3174711 | NCBI WGS metagenome assembly SXGR01 (sample SAMN11356860, study PRJNA531348) | freshwater metagenome | isolation source: freshwater sample F1-60 | place: China: Fuxian Lake, Yuxi | collected 2017-12-25
ACGAATTTTTAAAAAATTAAATATTAAAATATATATTATTTTTTAATTAAAATTAATAAAATAATATAATATATAGAGATTAAAAATAGACTTAATTTAAAAAGTCTTAAAAAAATGGAATCGACCCCAATAATTTTTATAGTTATTTTAATAATTTTAATTCTTATATCAATTGGATTTTATGCATCAGCTCTTGCTGTTGGGGTAGTTGTCACGATAGTATTATCAAATAAAACATTGACTAAGAGTTGTGTAGATACTTTTGTTTCGGCAGCCTCTGGATTGGGACTTGACGGTAAGAGAACATGGTTTGGTAATGCTAATGTTAGCCATCAAGCGGTGGCCGACTTAGGCGATGAATATGTTAATACACTCGAAGGTATTGATATAGAAGTCGGCGATGAGGGGTTCATGACACCGCATACTAAATTATTGGAAGGTGGTAGCTTGGAAGATAATTTAATGGGTAGAAATGGTGGTGGTTTTAGTGAGGAGTCGAGTGGTGGCGGAAACGGTGGCGAAGGTATTGATAATATGGAATATCCTCATGGGGATGGAGTTGCGCCATTGATGGATCCAACTGAATTTGCATCATATAATACGAGTGATCATTTTGATGGTGGGAATACTAAAAAGACCAAAATTCGGGAACGCCCAGAAGAACCAATTGTACAAAAATTACCAACTATGATAGACAATAAATGGCTTATGAATAGCGAACAAGCAGTGCAATATGATTCTGGCTATGTTGAGAGTTATTTGACAGACGAGACTACCAATGTTGGTGAAGATAGATGGTTGAAACATCGCATGTTTAGGTCTCAACTTGCTCAAGATAATGAATATTATAACAACTTATCTAAGGTCGAACTTTTCAGAGATGATTATAGAGAAATGATGTTAAGTGGAAGTGGTGCCAACTCAAATCCACTTGGCATAGAATACGACGCATATTAATAATTTCATCGAAATTTAATATTATTTTTTACAAAATTAATATAAAAATTGAATATAATTTATAATATATTATAATGTTTAAATTATTAAGTGTCAATAAAATTGAACCACCTTATTATAAAATTATAAGCGCTGGTTATAATAAAGGAATGGATTATAAAATAGGATTAAATGAAGACCTTTTATTAGAAAATTCAACAAAAAATCATTTTCCTTTTGGATTGTATTTTACTAATAAAGACTATATACATAATTATATTGGATACGGGAGTATTTTATGTGAAATTGAATTATGTGAAGATTCTGTAGTCTGTTATGATAATGGATTTGCAAAAACAAATAAATTTATAATTATTAATATGTATCAATTTAAAACATCTTTAACTTTATTACTTAATAATAAAATTATTAAATTTTGTAAAATTGTTTCTACATTTAAAAAATATGATGAATTTTTAGATTTAAATGTTAATTTTCATAATTTATTTTATAAAAATTATAGAAAATATTTAACAGAAAGTAATATAATAATTATAAAATTATGTAATACTAATTTATTAAATAATCAAAATTTTAACGATATTTATAAAAGTATTAAAAATAAATTTAGTAAAAATTTATTATACTTTGATACTTTATTATATAAATATAATGATAATCCAAATATCGATAATAATGATAAGTTTATTTTAGATAAAAAACATCCGCATGTGAAGAAATTTAATAAAAAACTTAAAGAAATAGTATCGGTCCAACTAAATAAAAATTATAAATTTAATGATATTTTAAATAAAGATAATAAAAATATTTATGATTATATTAAAATAATTAATTATTATATTAATTGTTTTAGATATGAAATCTATAATTATGAATTTATTATTGAAAAAATTGGACAAATAATTAAAATTCATCCAAATATAACCAAAGAAATAAGTTTAAATAATTGTATTAAAGTATGTAAAATTTTAGATGATAACAGATTATTAGAATATTTATTAGATTGTGGAGTAAATAATTTAACTATTAAATTTTATAAAAAATTAAATTATAATATTAATTTAGATATAAATATTAATACTGCTGAGAATTTAAATAATATTACTAAAAATATTGATATTTTAAATATTCTCAAAAAATATAAATATTTTGAAATTTTCGAAAATTATACTAAGAAATTATTATTAGTTGATTCTATAATTATTAAACATAAATTAAATAATTCTCGTATTTCATCATATTATAATTCTAATTTTGGGCGTAAAGCAGTAGATTTAATTAAGGATGAATTAAATAATATTTATCATAATAATGAATTTAATAAATTATCCGAACGTCATCCAATTAAAATAGATTATAATAGAATAATTAGAAGTAAAGTAGGTAAATGTATTACTTGGATATAATATAAATATTGAATATTTATTTAAAGTATATAAAGATATAATAATATTTTGGTAATATTTTTTATATATAAGTATATAAATGTCGAGATTTGGATTATGAATTTTGTTAATACAAATAATTCAAATCGTCGATGTAAATGTATATATAAATGTAATGGAATTTGCCCAAATAATATCATTGAATGCTTAAAATCATTAGAAGATGATAAACTCGATAATATTAAATTATTAATAGAAAGAGAAATGAATATACGGCAACGTCGCCGTGATAATGAAAATTCTGTATATAATGCTATATATCAATTGCGTGGTGTAATTAGTGAAGTTGATATAAATCGTGAAAAATTCTTACAACTTTTACGTAAAATATTTGCAGGTTCCTGTAGTGGAAAAGATAAAATTATTGAAAATTCCTTTATTTTAGAACTTAATAATTTACGTAATATTAATTTGACTTTAAAGGAACTTAGAAGAATTAATGAAATCGAGGACTTAAAAACCAATATTTTTGATTATTATACTAATATTATATTTAATATATTAAGTTGTTCGAATAATTAAATTTTATAAATATTTTGATAATTGTTATATAGCGATACCTCTCGGATTTATGTAAAAAATGTTTGGGATAATATATACTTTATTAATAATTGGAATATTATGTATCTTATTTTATATGTATTACAATAAAATTGATTTTACTGTTAATAATGCTTTGGCAGTAATTGGTAGAAAGGTTCCAATAAGGACTATACCATTATTAGTATCAAGACAACCTGAGGTCGCTATGGATGTTAATAATAAGTTTGCAGAAGTTATTCAAGGATATAATATTGATAATATTAAGGTCGAGGATCAAGATGTATTTGAGGTCAAATCTAAGGAAGAATGTGTGGATAGATGCAAAAAAGAACCAGCCATAGTAGATTATCAATGCCCCATAATAACCGAGGAATATAAGAATTGTATGAAAACTGGTGGGGACTGTAGTAAAATGGATAAATATTATTCTAATACTACTGGAATGACTATGGGATGTAATAATTATGAATTCAAGAAGGTTATACCTACAGGTAAAATGTTCTGTAAGCTTAATAGGAGGTGTCCAAATCGCATGGATGAAATTTTATTTGATGGTAGTAATTTTGATGGAATTTTAGAAAATGAATATGGATATATGAGGGATGAACCTATATTACCAACTATCGATACTTATGATGGACCGCGCTGTAAAAAAATATGCGAGGATACTCCTAAGTGTAAATTTTGGAAATTATTGAATCGTCCAAATAATAAAAATATTAAAGTATGTGCTACCAGTGAATACCCTATTAAGAGAACTATATACACTGGGCCAGTATAACTTAAGTATTAGTATCCGTGTCCGCATTGGTATTAGCGTCCGTATCAGCATTTAAATTTATATTATCTAAATCGGGAGTAGCTTCTGGATTGGTTTCATTGTCAGTTTTACTGTCTAAAAATGGTAAAGACTTATTTATATTATTTAACATTTCTTTCATTTGCGGGTCATTTATTTGAGTTTTCTGTAGTGATTTTCTAAGTTGGCTTAGTAGGTCCTTAAGTTGTATCTTAGTTTGAGCATTAAGATTGGTATTGGACTCAGTGACATCTATGATAAAATTGTGGAAAAATACTGAACCATCTTTAGACCCCAAAAATTCTTTATAATAAGAATTCATATTATTTTTTAATAAATCGACATTTTTACGTAAGGCTGCAAATGCAAGCTTATGTCTTGGGAAGTTTTTCTCATTAGCAGTAATGGCTTCCATCAAAGTGCTCGCAAGTTTATCAGGATCGACATTGGGGCTGGTGGCCGTTGAATATACTTGCTTACTATGTTTGAAAAGTACTGCCAAAAATTTCATACAAAATTTCTTAAAATTTTCACCACCTTTAATAGTTTTAAACATTCGTTTAATATTCCATGAAGTTATGGATGGAATAATAATAAAATCATCAGTTGGGTGACGTAAAATAAATCCCATATCTGGGGATTCAATATTCTCAAGATGAAGATGATACTGTTCCAATGCACCATAACATTTAGTTATAATTCTAATGGTTTCACTTGAAAGTTCTAAATTATAATCTGCAAATTGTTCATCTTTTTTAGTGAAATCTAAGATTCTATTTTGAGTAGCTTTATGAAGAATATCTGCAACTTCTTCCATTTCCTTAGGTTCTGGCCCATCTCCAGCTCCGACCGATCTAAAAGTATTTGCCATTTTTCTAAGTGCTACTGAGATAGCAGTATATCCAGTTAAAATATCATTAAATTTATTAAAAATAACCATTGGTTCTGGATCTATGGTTCCACTCATTTGACCCATGACTTCATTAATAGCGTCCATATCTAAATCAGGCATAAGAGTCTTAACTTTGACTCCAACTTTAGGCGGCATTTTTAAATTTAATTAATAAAATTAAAAAGATTATTAAAGTATATTAAATTATTGATAAATATTTACTGTATATTAATTATCAGTATTTTATTAAAAATTTAAATTCATATATACATTATATGAAATTATAGACGATGTATTATTTATGTAAATTTATATATTTTATATTTAGATATAGAATACTATAAATATAAGTATGGCAGAGACTACTTCTTTGAATTTTAATTCAAGGATATTATTTATATATGTATTAAAATATGATATAAATTCTCGGGATGAATTAATAGATTTTAATGATAGGATTTATTTTACAGTTTTGAGATTGCGATGTTATGGTATGGTCGTCCATATTATAAGTATTAATGATAAATTTGAAAAATTTGGAGTAGTTCAAATGCCTGAAAAATATCATAACATATCGAATTTTCCATTAATTTTATATAAAAATATATCAATATTCGGAGTTAAAAATTGTATAATAATGCTCAATGAGTTAGTTAAATCATACAATAATAGTGGATTTAAAGTAGTAGTGGATGCCGCTATAACTCCGATTATAGAAGGGACGAGATTTTATTATTTCTATAGTGAAGGCGCTCATCGAGTAATGGATAAAATTTGTGAGCGATCATCGTATTTAGAGTGTCCAATATGTTACGGTGTTATTACTGATGCGACGAGAAATACCTTTAAATGTTGTTTAAATAGTATTTGTTCTAATTGCTTCTTACGTGTAAATATATGCCCTTATTGTAAAATCGAAGCTTCATTTTATAAAAAATATATAATGCCTCCACGGACAAGGGTCCGTCTCGGTGTCTAAAATTCTGATTTGAATTTTACCTAAAATTCGGACATGAAATTTTAGGTTAAACTACTTTACCTGTATTATTATACACTGTAATTTTACAATACTCTACTAACATATCATTAACTGTCTTAGATATCTCATCGAGTTCTGCGGAGTCAATAGTATCGATAGTATCAAGAATAGTATTTAGAATAACTCTTCCATAACGCTCAATCATATCGGCAACTGCCTTACTGCAACCTTCTTGAGCTTGTTTAATGGCCTCGTCTCTATTAATACTTTTAATAAGTTGGAGTAAATTATTACTTCTAATCTTATCTTGATTGTTATATAAGATTGGTCCAATAACATTAACAAGCGCGGTTTCATCTTGTTGTCTAAATGCCGATATTTTAATTCGAAGTTCTTTAATTTCTTGCTTGTTTGGTAAAAGTTCTTGACCAATTCCAATGATTGAGAATAATTTGGAATTAAATCCTTTGTATAAAGAAAGTATTTGTGGATTCATTTTTGTGGATTTTTTAATATAATAAAATTATATATAATATCGATATTTATTTATAATAATTTTATTAATTTTATTAATTTTTGTGGATTTTTATATAGAGTAATAAAGAAACTCTGAATTGAAAAAACTATCGTAATATGTCAATTTATTTCGATAATAATGCCACTACTAAATGTTGCGCGGCGGCTAAAAAAGCCATGAATTATTGGGTAGATCGAGCTTGTAATCCAAGTACGGATAGTGGGGATGGTCATCTTGCTAAAGTAATGATTGAGAAATTTAAAGAATATGTCCTTAAGCATTGTGGGGTGAGTGCCAAAAAATATAGTGTAATCATTACAAGTGGGGGGTCCGAGAGTAATAGTTTTATAGTGTCGTCTTGCATGCGTTCATATCATCGCGAGACTGGTATAATAGGTCATATAGTAGTATCAGCAATAGAACATAAGAGTATTCTTGAGACATGTAGAGTGATGTTTGAAGCTGGTGAGTTAGAATATTCAATTGCTGAACCTAATAAATATGGAGAAATCGGGGTAGGAGAAGTTGAAAAATGTATTAAAAAGAATACATGTTTGGTTAGTATTATGTATGCCAATAATGAACTTGGGACTTTAAACGACATTGAAGCCATCGGTAGTTTATGTCATAAACGAAATATTCCATTTCATACTGATGCTGTCCAAGCCTTCGGAAAATATAAGATGGATTTAAGTCGTGGGAAAATTGATGCAGTTAGCGTATCTTGTCATAAATTTTATAGTGGAATGGGCGTTGGATTATTAATTTTAAGTAAGAAATTAATAGATGGTTATAAACTTTGCCCCATCATAAATGGCACTCAGCAAGGTGGATTACGCGGTGGAACCGAAGATGTTGCTGGAATTGCTGGGGCAGCAGCTGGATTACGAGATACATTCGACGGTCGAATGAGCAAAAATAAACATTTATGGGATTTATGTGTTCGGATGATAGAAGGACTTGGAAAAGTTATTGTTATTAAAGATATTGATGGGAAGATCGTAGCTGGTGGAAAGGATGCTTTTGTAAATATTGGGTCGGTTTATATAACCTTACTTGGAGTACCATGGTCAAAACGTCCGCAATGGTCTCTTCCAAATACACTTTTAATATCAGTAGTCAAAGTCGGCGGAGAACCATTTTGTAATGTAAAACTTAAGAAATTCTTATGTTCTGGTAGCGATCCAATGTACGTAAGTATAGGGTCCGCTTGCAATACTTCATCAAAAAATGCAAGCCATGTTCTTACAGCCATAGGCGCATCAAGTGCAGTTAAACAAGGAACCATTCGTATATCATTTGGAGATACTAATACTAAGTCCGAAGTTGATAAATTTTTAGTAAAGTTTATTAAGGGTATTAAAAAACAAATAAAATTTAAATAGAATTTTTATTTATAATCGGCAAAAATTCAATATTTTTTATTAAATTTTGATAATAATGAAAATTTAAAAAATATTTATATGATTTCTCATATAAATACGGTAAAGTAGAACTGACGACAAATTTACTTATCAAAACGCAACTTTCTAATGAAATTGGTAATAGTTTGCTTTTTCAAGCAAACTATACTATCACTACAGTCGACACAATCTACAGCATGGAGTTTGTATAACTTGAGAATTGACGAATTGTAGTGAAACATCGCATGGTTTATGTTAAATGCCAATGTAGCAAATTGATAAAGCTCGCACGACTCTAAATTCAACAATATCTGAAAATCAGTAATATTGAACTTTTCGATCTCAAGTCTCAACTCACCAAATGCGGTATCTGCGTCTTTACGGTAACCATCAAGCATCTTTTGTTCGAATTCGATTGATGTAAGACCGTCTGCACAATGATGTCTGCAGTAATACATGTAATCTTCGCATCTACAAGTATCCGTTCCAACCAATTTCAGCGCCTTCTTATACTCTCGAAAGATATATTGAAGATGTACGATGCGGCCATGTAAGCACTCATCCACATCGAATAGCTCGTCCAACAAACCATCAGAGAAAAATTTCATGGCATCTTTCAACTCCCAAAATTCATCTTCGTCTTCATATTCAAACAACTCCTTCAGTCTCATACTTAAGACAGCATTGATCATATCTTCAACTGTCCAGTTTACCATGAGACTTGAACTCAGTTGATATACGATTCCATTCATCATAGACGATTTGAGAATAAACGTTCTCCGAGTAGTAGGAAACTCTTCGATAGTTTGGAATTCTGTGAAGAATTTCAACATCTCGTAAGTCGTGAATGGATCGTAAATATTTCCTTTGAGACGGTCGACTAGTGGTTTGAAATCCTTGATAAGTTGCTTGTACAACTTAGCATATTCTAACACACTATCGCATGCATTCACGAGTTCTTCAGAACGGTCAGCTCCTTCTATAATAGACATGGTGTCGAAGATATATATCAAAATATAATATCAATTAATTCTATCAAAATTCAATATTTTTTATTAAAATTTACCGAAATCTTATATAAAGATTGAATATAATAATATTATGAGACTGAGACTCTAACACCATGAATGTCGATAATCGAGTAATTACTTGTAAAAAATATTATAAAGATCTTCCGAGGAGAATTGATTTATGCGATTCCGCTGACCGAAATTTAGTGGATAAATCTATAGATGAAAAAAATGTTTTATTTTATCCAATTACCGTGTCTGAAATGGACATCAAGACTAGGATTAATGGGAAGGGTCGCGATAGCGATAGTATAAGTATTAAGAAATATCATATGATTCTTCATGGGATTTTATACGACGGTCGCAAGGCATGTGTTATAGTTACTGGTATTAAGCCTCACTTTTTAATTAAAGTTCCAAATGAATTTATTAATTCAGTTCGAACATTTGAACATAAAATTATGAGCTATATTAAGACTAAATTAAATTCAAGTGAAATAGATGGTATAGGCGAAAATTCAATTGCTGAAATTAGTGTTGTATATGGTAAGCCATTTGTATTATATTCTGAGGTGGCTGTGCCATATATTAAAGTAGTATGTTATAGCAGTAAAGAGCGGACGGTTATTATTAATGATTTACTCAATAATCCAGAATTCGATGGAGTTGAAACTGCTTGTAATCAATTAGGAAATGGTTATTACAAGGAATATTTTGGTCAAAATTCTATAGAAATTCATGCATGGTGGAATGTCGGATCTGGTCTTACAAGACACTTTGCAAGTAAAATATCCCATCAGTTTGAAGTAGATATTAGTGGATTTACATTATTCAATGTTGAAAAATGTGGGTCATACAATAAGGACATTTTAATTAAACGACAGAAAATGAAGGTATTATCTTGGGATATAGAAACAAGATCTGTAAAGGGAGATGTTCCGTTCCCAGAGCAGTCTGACTCAAGTATATTTAATATCGGAATTGGTTATTATAATTATTATGAAAATACTCCAATATTAAAAATTGGCCTTATATCGATGCCATGTGCAGATTATCGTAAATTGGGTGGTGTCGACAGCAGTGGCGGCAGCGACAGCGTAGTCGATGTTTATTGTGCGGATGAGAAGACTTTAATAGAGGCCTTTATTGTTACTCTTGAGAAACTTGAACCAGATTTTATATTGGGATTTAATGATTGGGAATACGATTGGCCTTGGATATTAAAACGAGCTGGAAAACATGACGGATTTATAGAAAGGATCGCTACAGTAATTAATCCATTTTATTTTGGTTCTGGACCAAGTTCATTGGCAGAACTTAGTAGAAGTTTATATAGATCTCATAGTATTAAACTGAGTGCTGAATTATCAGTAAGTCAAAGATTTTTAAATGGATGCGGGTCGGTTCTTATCGATATGAGGACTATGTTAAGGCGTCAAGAAAAGTCTGAAAAATCGAGTCTCAAATTTTATCTCGAATTATATAAAATTGATGCGAAGGAAGATATGCCTTATGATGAACTACATAGACGTGCATGGCATGGAACTGAACTTGAAATAGCAGAAGTTAATAAATACTGTCGTGAGGATGCTGACAGACCACAGCAACTTGCTGTTAAAAATGCTATTATTTTAGGGGCTATAGATAAGTCTAATTTCTGTAAAATGCCTCTTGTGGATTCACTTTATCTTGCAGACTCTAATAAAGTCTCAAGTAAAACTAAAGAAGAATCATTTAAAGCTGGATATTTTATAAATTCACTTCGACGTGGTGAGGATTGCGGTAAGTTTATGGGGGCATATGTAGTACCGCCTGATAAAGGACTCATATGTCCGAAAGCAACTTTTAGCGAAATTATTGCTGCAAGAGATAAACTTGATGATTACTATTTAAAAAAATATGAATGTGGAATTAAAATTGAACATATGAAAGATGCATATGAATTCGCTTATAATATTAGAAATATTAGTGATTCTACACTTCGTAAAATATCGAAGTATATAGATAAATTTACTAAAAAAAGACATAAATTACTTGAAGTCGCGGAAGAAATTGGACCTGTCCATTATGATAAAATTAATGAAATTACTAATCTCGAGTCCTCTACCTCGGGCGCGACTGAGGCAGAGGATGCGACAAATAATTTTGCAAAAAGGTTCGCCATACAATATGTAAAGACAAGGACTAAATACCCACTTGTAGCACTCGACTTTTCAAGTTTATATCCGAGTATTATTTGTGATAGAAATATTTCACCAGAGACTGCGATCATTGATCCAGAAGTAGCTGCAGAAGTTGGTAAGCGGCGAAAATTGCACCATATTGTTATTAGTATGCAAGATGGATCTCAACGAGATTTATGGACTGTGTCCCATAACAACTTGGAATCCGAATATGGCATTTACCCACGGATACTTATTTCACTTAAAGTTGGGAGAACTCAAATTAGAACTGCACTTAAACCTTATAGTCAGCGGGCTGAAGAATTAGCTGCTATTCCAATTGAAAAGCGTGATGAAGCTTATCGCGAGGAATTAAAAAATGTAGGATTTTGGGTCATGTTTTATGACACAAGACAAAAAACCGTAAAAGTTTTAATGAATACTTTTTATGGTGTAGTAGGATTTCCTGCAGATCCACTTTATATGGTAGAATTAGCAGCAGGAGTAACTGCATATGGGCGATTTTATATTAAAAGTGTCCATAAATTTTTGACTGAGAAATACGGATGTAAGATTTATTATGGTGATACCGATAGTTTATATTTTAATATAAATCACCGACATTTTAGGGAATTCGATAGTCAATATTTTATGTCAGGCCCGAGTTTGACCAAAGTAGAATATTGTACCAAATTAGTAGAAAAAACCTTTGAGATTATACCAATTCTTCGTAATAAAGTCAATGAATTTTTATTAGGATTGTCTGGATCCAAGTTTTTAGAAATGGCTTATGAGGAAGTTTTATATGGTGCTCTTCTGCTTGGAATGAAAAAATATACTGCGATTGCTCATATTAGTAAGGTTAATTTTAATGTTTCAAATATTAAAGATTTATTCGTGAAGGGACTCGAAATTATTAAAAAAGGATGTTCGAAGTTTTCAAAGACCATTATTACTAATTTATTATTAAAATTATTTGATCTTAATAATATTGAATCTCCTTATGATTTGGTGGTGGGGTACCTCGGATCAATTCATGAGACTAAGTGGGAGCATGAAGATTTCGTTAAAACTAAATGTTATAAAAAAGATGTTGGAGTTTTAACATTTGTCCAAAGAATGGCCGCGAAGGGTATTAAATATAATTTAGGAGAACGAATTGATTTAGTCATTTGTAAGCGTGAGAATTCGTATTGTCCGACCACGCACCGTAAAATTATTTATAAAACTGGAGATTTATACGAATCTTTAGAAATTGCTAAAAGTGAAGGACTCGAAATTGATATTGATTATTATATAACACATGAAGTCATTGGGCAATTTGCCAGAATTTTATCATATATGTCCGAATTTTATGAAGGCATTGACCAGAATAGGGATTTCAAAGAAATAGATAAGGATGTAGTTTTAAATGCCAAGAAACACCTTGATAAATTATTTATTCGGGATACTCCTATTAATGAAAGTAAAGCTCGTAAAGCATTAAAGAAATCAGTAATTATGATTGCTGATGAAGTCAAGCGTGATGAACTATGTAAGAATATTGGAATAATAATGAAGAAAAACGATGATTTTATTAAAAAATTATTAATTTCTGCTCGTGAAAATTCTATTGGAATTGAGAACATGGCTGTTGGAGTTTATAATAATTTGTTAAAAATTATTGGTAAAAAAAGTAGAGATGGAGGTGCTGCAGAAATATATAATTTATTATGCGGTAAAGGAGGACCTAAAATTTATGATGAACTTAACTATGAATTTAATGTTGCCATAGGAGAACTTGCAAAGAAACTTAATGATGTTATAACAAAAACTGATATAGATAACAATGTATCTCAACTTATAAATGATGGATTTATTAAAAATATTAAAGATAAAGTTGATAAAACTGAGACAGAAATTAAAAAATATATTCTTAATAATTATAGTAATGATATCGCTAAAAATATTAATTGTGGGACACGAGATATAATGAAGGCATATAATGAATATAAATTAATTGTTGAAAAACAAATGATTTTAGAACAACTTCTTCAAATAACTAAAAGAAATTATACTGGAATTATGGGTAGCGATCTTATAATCGACATATTTAAGATGGGTAATTCTGAAATAAAAGATTATATTGGAACTTCAATAACTGATATAAGTCATGACCCGTGGCTTTGATAGTTTCAGCTGTAAAATAGTATGTAAAATTTTTAATAGTATATATTTTTTTGATAATATATAATTATTTATCAAATTATAATATTTTTAGTATTATATATTTTTATATAAGTCAAGCAATATAAATGGTGTGGCAATTAGTTTCAACGAGTTCTCCTTATGTCTGGGTAGATAACCAAAGTGGTGGTTATGCTGCATGGATTTTGGCCCTCGTTGTTATACTATTATTGGTAGTATTTTATAAACAAATTATAACTGTTCTTGGAAAACCGAGGTTTCAATATCTTGAATGGAAATTAGACAGGTTAATGGCAGCTAAACCTACAACTCCAAAAGATGTGGAGGATACTCAAGCATCATTAGAATCGGCTAGACGTGGTAAGGATTATATTCTTGGTACTAGGATGGCACTTAATAATCTTCCATTTGACATTAAAGTTGTAGGACATTCGTTGAAGGCTGCTACTGGATTATATTTTGATCCTAAGCCTCCAGCTCC
>SXGR01002159.1_pt1 | contig 13371 bp, 10 predicted proteins | sample 3174711 | NCBI WGS metagenome assembly SXGR01 (sample SAMN11356860, study PRJNA531348) | freshwater metagenome | isolation source: freshwater sample F1-60 | place: China: Fuxian Lake, Yuxi | collected 2017-12-25
ATCCTCGCCGTGCCCGGCGCGACGCTGGTCGGCCCCATCCCGCGCGAGATCCAGAACTACACGGTCTATGCCGGCGCGCTCGGCACCGGCGCCCGCGACGTGGCTGCCGCCCGCGCGCTGCTGGCGGCGCTGAAAGGTCCCGGCGCCGAGGCGATCCTCAAGGACAAGGGCATGGAGCCCCCGCCCTCGAACTGACGTCGGCAGGTCGCGCATTCCCTGCCGCAAGGTCGGGTGTCGTCGGCTCTGACCCGGAGCGGTCATCTACTCTATCCGCTCAGAAAGTTCGGCGGTTCCTCAGAACGCGGTCGCGACGGCGCGCCAGCGAACATGGCGTTGATCTTTATCGTCATGAGTTCCCGACAGCGGGGCTGCATATGCTTTCATCGCAGCCGGTCGTCCCTGTAGCCTCGCGCGGCGTCTGAACGACACGCGCGTCTTCCGCCAGCAGCAGGCCGAGCCTCACGCCGAGAGCGACATCGTCCTCCTGTCCGAAGCCATGATGGCGAATGAAGCCATTCCGGTCGATCAGCACGGTCGACGGCGTGCCGCGAAAACCGTAGGTCGCCATCGTCTGTGGCAGGGGACCTGGATCGCCCGGCCGATCTACGCCGACGGGGTACTTGAATCGGTACTCGTGCAGGAACGCCTCAAGCGAAACCGGTGTCATGGCCGCGTGATGTTCGAACACGGTGTGGAGGCCGATGACCGCAAGATCGGTCTGCCGCAGGATCTCGGCGATCCGCTGCGCTTGCGGTATCGCATGCGCGGTGCAGCCGGGACAGAGCATCTGGAACGTGTGCAGCAGCACCGGCCGGCCGCGAAGACCCGCGAGCGTTACCGGTGCCGTGGAGTTGAACCACTGATCGGTGATCAACTCAGGCGCTGCAATCAACTTCGGTGACGGTTTCATTTCAGAAGTCGCCGTCCTTGGCATACGGGCGGCTCCAGAGGATCGCCTGCAGCAGCACCGACTTCGCCCAGGCCGCATGCATGGCCTCGACCTCCGCGGGCGCATGCCCTTTCTTGGCGAGGAACGGCTTCATCGTCACCGAGATCGGCATGACCAGCGCTAGGACGTGGCGCATCGGGATGTGCGGTGCCGCGGACACGCCATCGGTCATATTCTTGCCGATGCGATGGTGTCGCCGGCCGATCTCGTCCTGATAGGCGAGCCAGGCGTCGTCGTAGTTGGCGGCGCAGGTGTCGAGGATCCACTGGCCGAAGCGCTTGCGCGCGGCGGCGAGGTAGTCGCCGTTCGGTTGCGCCGTCTTCGGATCGACGAAGTAGGAGAGGAGGTGCGGCGCGCCGCCGACGAAGCCGTACCAGACGTCGAGGATGGCCTCGACCTGATCGGCAACGACGACATGAACCTTACGCAGCGCGGCGACATCATCCTCACCGAACAACAGTGACATCTTCAACTGTTCGAGATCGCGTTGCGTTAGCGGCGAACGCGGCAGAGCGGGGTCGTTCAGGCGATAGCCGGGGATTGCGGTCATGACGCGCCTCCTTTGCCTTACTTCTTCGCGGCGGCGGCTGCCGCTTTCGGCACGGCTTTGCCCGGCAGCGAGAGGTCGCCGGAGCCGACCTTGAACACGTCGCTGACGCAAAGCAACGGGGTGTGCAGATTACCGTTGACCTTGAGCGCCGAGGTGACGCCGTCAAAGGCCACGCTCGACGCCACGTCGGCGCTGTCGAACGGCACCGTGACCTTCACCGTGTTGGCCTTGAAGTTCGGGCGATAGCCGGGGCTATCGATCAGGATCGGCGCGCCGGGCCACGTCTTCGGTAGCGTTGGTTTGGTGCCGGCTTCGATATCCTTCACCTTCAGCACGGCCGGCCCGCACGCCGGGTCCTTGGTGAGCACCACCCAGTGGAAGTGCCAGTTGGCGCCGTTATTCTCGAACAGCGGTTCGTCGTTGAAGTCGGGGTGCGCGGTCACCGCCGCCGCAAGGATGCCGGCGCTTTTGTCGAAGCCAACGCTCTCCGGGTCGATCTTGGTCGGCCAGACGTAGGCATACACCTGCGATCCCGCGAACTTGCCGGTCTTCTTCGGCTTCTCGGCGCCGGCGGTGCCGCGCGTAGTCATGATGAAGGTGATCTTGTTGCCGTCCGTCTCGGCGCGGGCCTGCAGGACATCGAACGATGCGTGGACTTTGGCGTCGGCTTTGGCCTTCACATCGTGGGCAGCCGCCGGCAAAGCGAGCGTCGCGCCCGCAAAGAGCCAAGCGATGAGTGATCGAGACGCGATCAAGGAGCGGCCCCCTATTGCTATAATGGTAGCGACACGCTACTGATACGCTGACGCCAAGTCAATATGAGATCGACTCGCTATCATGTCGCAGGAGAAGCTCGCAGCCGAGGTCGCGCAACTGATCGACCGCCTCGACCGCCTCGTGCGGTCTGGCGAGAGCGGCCATGGGCTCAACCCCGCGCAATGGGAGGCGCTCCGCTATCTGGCGCGCGCCAACCGATTCTCGCGCAATCCGTCGGCGCTTGCCGACTATCTCTGCTCGACACGCGGCACGATCTCACAGACGCTCATCGCGCTCGAGCCAAAGGGTCACGTCGCGCGCACTCAGAGCACGCGTGACAAGCGATCGGTCGATCTCGAGCTGACGAGAGAGGGCAGAGCCGCGCTCGACGATGATCCGCTCGATAAACTCGCGGCGGATGTCGCCGCAGCCCGATCCGCTGATCTCGCAACATTGGCCACGCTTCTGCGAGAAACGCTTTCACGCGCCATCCAACGCAACGGCGGGCGGCCGTTCGGCGTCTGCCGGACGTGCCGTCACTTCAAGCGAGCCACGTCGCGCGGTGCCGACTATGCCCGCTGCACGCTGCTCAACGAACCGCTGAGCCGCGACGATTCGCTCGCCATCTGCGCTGAGCAGGAGCCGGCGATCGGTTGACGACTGCTCACTAGCGCGCGATGGGTCGGCTCGTACTTCAGAAGCAGACGCAAATTCCGGTGGGTCATAGCGGGTGCCCGATGCACCCCTATGGCTAAAAGCGGACCTTCACAGCGGCAATAGACCGCTTGGTCCTAAAAACTAGATCGCCCGCGCCTTCCGCGTCGCCGCGGCATCCACCGTCGGCGGCTCGCCGGCGATCACCACACCGTAGGCCGTCCGCGCATGGTCGCGGTCGACCTTGCCGAGCGTCACGTCGTCGAGCACGCGGTCGGGATCGCGCTCGAACGGGTTGCCCCAGCCGCCGGCACCGGGCAGCACGTGGCGGAAGAGATCGCCCTTTCGCAAGGTGACCGGATTGGTGATCAGCACTGGCAGGCTCTTAGCCTCGCCATCCGGATTGACGATCGAGAGGCAGGGCGATCCCGCCTTGCCGCCGGCGAGCCCGAAGGGCGGGAAGCGCCGCTTGTCGGAGCGCAACGTCATCGTCCCGAAGTCGCCGAGGAAGCGGTAGTCGCGGATCATGCTGAGGCCACCGCGATGCTTGCCCGGTCCGCCGGTATTCGGCACCAAGCCGTACTGCTCGATCCGGATCGGATACTCGGCCTCGATCATCTCGACCGGCACGTTCGACTGGTTGGCACCCATATGGGTCACGCCCTCCTGGCCGTCGCCGGAAGACGAGCCGCCCCAGTTGCCCATGAAGGTCTCGACGAAGACGAAAGGCTTGCCCTGGTGCTCGCCGCCAATCGCCGGGATCGACGATCCGCCGTTGCCGTCGGCCGGCACGCGGTTCGGCACGGCCTGGGCGAGCGCGCCGAACACCGTGTCCATCGTGCGGAAGCCGGTGATGCCGCGCGCCCCGCAGGCGCCGGGCGAGCGCGGGTTGACGATCGAGCCCAGCGGCGCCTTCACATGGATCGGCCGGGTGAAGCCCTGGGCGTTCGGAATCTCCTCGCCCATGATCGAGCGGATCGCCGCATAGCAGGCGGCCTTGGTGAAGGGCACCGGCGCGTTGATGCCCGCCAGCACCTGCGGCGAGGTTCCTTCGAGGTCGACGGTGATCTCGTCGCCGGCAACGGTGACCGCCGCGCAGAAGCGGATCGGCTCCGGGTCCTCGCCGAAGCCGTCGATCCAGGATTCGAACTTGTAGGTGCCGTCGGGGATCTCGGCGATCACCGAGCGCGCCAGGCGTTCGGCATGATCGTGGATCTCGGCGAAGGTCGCGCGCAAGGTCGCCTTGCCGTACTTGGCGAACAGCGACTGGATCTCACGGACGCCGATCGCGGTCGCCGCGATCTGGGCGTTGAGATCGCCCAGAACCTTCTCCGGCACGCGGACATTGGCCGAGAGGATGTCCATGATCGCCGCGTTCTCGACGCCGTCGTTCGAGAGCTTGAGGAACGGCAGGCGCAGGCCTTCCTGGTAGATCTCGGTCGAGCCGATCGAGTTGCTGCCGGGAACGATGCCGCCGACGTCGTTGTGATGCGCGACTGTGGTCGCCCAGGCCTCCAGCGTGCTTTCGACGAACACCGGGCGGATGACGTAGATGTCGGGCAGATGCTGGCCGGCCGAGAGATAGGGGTCGTTGAAGATGAAGATGTCGCGCTCGGCGACATTCCCCTCGAAATGCCTGATCAGCGCCTGCATCGCGTCGTGGAAGCTGCCGAGATGCAGCGGCGTCGTCAGCCCCTGCGCCAGCGTGCCGCCGGCCGCGTCGCAGACCGCGGTCGAGTAGTCCATCGAGTCGCGGACGATGCCGGAGCAGGCCGTCCGGAGCACGATCAGCGCGATCTCGTCGGCGACCGCGTCGAGCGCGTTCCGGACGATCTCGGTCAGCACGGGATCGGTGGTGTTGCGGGCCGCCATGGTCAGGCTCCGAAGACGATATTGACGTTGCCGATCGCGTCGCGCGAGGCCGATGCGCCCGGAGGCACGACGGTGGTGCCCTCGTATTCCTCGATGATCAGCGGCCCCTGGCGCGGCGTCGCGCTCAGCGCGACGCGGCCGAGCACCGGCGTCCCGATCCGGCCATGGCGCGGGCCGAAGTAAGCGGCACGTTTCAACTCCTCCGCCTCGCCGCGACCGGAGGAGACCCGCATCGTCTCGGCCGATCCGCCGGCCGGCGCGGTCGCCGTCACCGAGAGGGCCACGATCTCGGTCGGGACCGTGCCGCGGAAACTATGGCCGTAAGTCGACTGGTGCTCGGCCTCGAAGCGTGCCGGCAGCGCCTTCAGCCCCTCGGCCGTGACCTTGCCGTCGGGGATCGGCACCTGAAGCTCGAAGGCCTGGCTCGAATAGCGCATCGAGGCGACACGATTGAGCCTCGCCGTCTTCGCCCAGGGCCCGAGCTTCGCCAATACCTCGACGGCGAGCTCGTCCAGCATCCGGCCGATCTCCTCGGGCTTCGATGCCAATGTCTGCTTGAGATACCCGCGCGAGCGGCCGAAGGCGACATCGGAGACCAGGAGCCCGATCGCCGAGAGCACGCCAGCCGCGGGCGGCACGATCACGCGCGCGATGCCGAGCTCCTTCGCCAAGTGCGGGCCGAAGACGCCGCCATTGCCGCCGAAGGCGACGAGACCGAACTCTCTCGGATCGCGGCCGCGATAGGTCGAGACGGCCTTGAGCGCGCGCATCATCGTCGAGGAGGCGACCTCGAAGACGCTCCAGGCCGCCGCTTCGGCCGAGATGCCGAGACGATGGGCGACCTTCTCCTCGATCACCGCCTTGGCCCTGCCCGCATCGATCGGCACGGTGCCGCCGGCAAGAGATGTCGGGTTGACGAAGCCTAAGATCACGTTGGCATCCGTCACGGTCGGCTCGGTACCGCCGAGGCCATAGCAGGCGGGACCGGGCGCAGCACCGGCGCTTTCCGGCCCGACCTTGAGGCCGCCGCCGCGGTCGAACTTGACCAGGCTGCCGCCACCGGCGCCGACCTCGGAGATGTCGATCACCGGCAGCTTGAGTGCATATCCCGCGCCCTTGACCAGGCGGCTCGACAGCGAGATGCCGCCGCCGACCTCGTACTCGTCGGTATGCGCGATCCTGCCGTCCTCGATCAGCGAGGCCTTCGCCGTCGTGCCGCCCATGTCGAGCGTCAGCACGTCGTTCATGCCGGCCGCCACGGCGACATGCGCGGCGCCGATGACGCCGGCGGCCGGGCCGCATTCGACGATCCGCGCCGGCTGATCCATCACTGTCGGCGCATCGAGGATGCCGCCCGAGGACTGCATGACCAGCAATCGCCCGGCGACGCCGTCGCCCTTGAGGCGCTTCGCCAGCGCGCCGATATAGGCCTTCACCGGCGGGCCGACATAGGCGTTCACCACCGTCGTGCTGGTCCGCTCGTATTCGCGGATCTCGGGCAGGATGTCGACCGAGAGCGTGACGAAGGCGTTGGGGAACGCCGTCCGCAGCATCGCGCCGACCCGGCGCTCGTGATCCGGATTGGCGTAGGAGTGAAGGAAGCAGACGGCGACCGCCTCGACCTTCGCCTTCCGGATCGCCGCGATCGCATGCTCGACATCGGCCTCGTCCAATGGCGTCAGCACGCTGCCGTCGGGGTTGAGCCGCTCGGTCACCTCGAAGCGGAGATCGCGGGGCACCAGCGGCGTCGGCTTCACCCACAGCGGGTCGTAGAGCTTCGGCACGCGGACGCGGCGGAGCGCGAGCACGTCGCGGAAGCCGCGCGTGGTGCTCAGCCCGGTCTTCGCCCCCTTCCCTTCCAGGATCGAGTTGGTGGCGACGGTGCAGGCATGCAGCACCTCCGACACATCCGCGCCCTTCACGCCCCGCGCCTTCAACAGGTCGCGGACGCCGTCGACGACCGCCGCGGCATAGTCGGCCGGCGTCGACAGCACCTTGTGGGTGGCGATGGTTCCGTCGGGAAGCGTCAGGGCGATGTCGGTGAAGGTGCCGCCGATATCGGCGGCGATGCGGATGGCAGCGCTCATGGCGCGGAGCCTAGGGCGAAGGCCAGAGGGGGTCGAGCTGCGCTTCCCGATCCAACCCGATAAGTCTGGCTGATAGCCTGATAGCTCAGCCGTTTCACCTTTGCAGATGGCGGCTTGGAAGCGCCGGCAGACGCGCCTAGCCTCGCGGCATGAAGCCCGTCCGCACCCGATATCCGCGTCGCGTCCGCACGATCGAGAACGTCTTCATCCCGATGCCGGACGGCCATCGGCTGGCGGCGCGGATGTGGCTTCCCGAGGATGCCGACCTCGAGCATGTGCCGGCGATCTTCGAGTACATGCCGTACCGCAAGCGCGACCAGAGCCGCGCCCGCGACGAGGCCATCCATCACTACCTCGCCGGCCATGGCTACGCATCGCTTCGCGTCGACACGCGCGGCTCCGGCGACTCGGGCGGCCTGCTGCGCGGCGAATGGCAGCAGGGCGAGATCGACGACGGGATCGCCGTCATCGAATGGCTGACGAAGCAGTCTTGGTCGAGCGGCACCGTCGGCATGATCGGCAAGTCGTGGAGCGGCTTCTCGGCCCTGGCGCTCGCCGGCACCGGCCATCCGGCGCTGAAGGCGATCATCCCGGTCTGCGCCGGCGACGACCGTTACCACCAGTCCCTGCACTTCACCGGCGGCGCCTTCCTGGCCGAGCAGCTGTGGTGGAACGATACCATGATGATCTTCAACGCTCGCCCGCCCGATCCGAAGATCGTCGGCAAGGACTGGCGCGAGATCTGGAAGCAGCGCCTCGACGACAATCATCCCTGGCTGATCGACTGGCTGAAGCACCAGCGCCGCGACGATTTCTGGAAGCACGCCTCGCTCTCGGAGCGCTTCGACAAGGTGACGGCTGCGGTCTTCGCTGTCGGCGGCTGGGCCGACTACATCTCGCGCGCAGTGCCGCGCCTGATGGCGAACCTGAAGGGCCCGCGCTTCGCGCTCCTCGGCCCCTGGGGGCATCACTATCCGCATGACGGCGTGCCGGGGCCCGAAGTGAGCTTCCTGCAGGACTGCGTCCGGTTCTTCGACCGCTACGTCAAGGACATCGACAACGGCTGGGATCGGGAGCCGAGCTACCGGGCCTACCTGCAGAGCTTCGAGAAGCCGTCCTCGACTTACGGCGTCAGGCCCGGCCGCTGGGTCGCGCTCGACGGCTGGCCCAACGACAAGGTCGAGCTGGAAAAGCTTCTCCTCAGCCCCGGCCGGCTCGACAAGCGGCAATGGTCGGAGAAGGTGCTGGTCCACTCGTCACCGCTGGCGACCGGCCTTGCCGCGACCGAATGGCTCAGCATGGCGATCGACGGCGAACAGCCGCGCGACCAGCGCGAGGACGACGGCCGCTCGCTCGTCTTCGATACCGATCCGCTCTCCAGGCCGCTCGACATCCTCGGCCGTGCCTCGCTCGAGATCGACATCGCGGTCGACCGTCCGATGGCCCAGCTCTGCGCGCGCCTCTGCGATGTCGCCCCCGATGGCACCTCCGTCCGCGTCGCCTTCCAGGTGCTGAACCTGACCCATCGCGAGAGCCATGAGTCGCCGAAGCCGATCATCCGCGGCCAACGCATGCGCATCCGCCTCGACCTGCCCGATGTCGGCTACAGCTTCGCCAAGGGTCACCGCATCCGGCTCGCGCTCTCGACATCCTACTGGCCGGTCGTCTGGCCGGCGCCGGAGCCGGTGACGATGACGGTGTTCACCGGTGCCAGCACCTTCTCGCTGCCGGTTCTGCGCGGCCGTGCGAAGACGCCGAAGTTCGGCACGAACGAGCGCGGCCCCGAGATCGAGATCGAGGTGGTCGAGCCGAAGAAGATCGAGCGCCGCGTCGTCCAGGACGCGATGACCGGCGAGATCGCGGTCGAGACCGCCGGCATCGGCGGCTTCCTCGGCCCGGGACGGCGCTGGCGGATCGCGCCGATCGACACGATCATCGGCCACAGCCTGCACAAGCGCTTCACCATCCGGGAAGGCGACCCGACCTCGGCCAGGGGCGAGTATCGCCAGGTCTACGAGCTCGAACGCGAGGGCTGGTGGATCAGGATCAAGACCCGCTCGACCTTCCACGCGACCAGGACCGACTGGGTGCTCGAGCAGACCCTCGTCGTCACCGACAACGAGGAGGAGATCTTCAGCCGGACCTGGTCCCACACCGAACCCCGGGATTTGATGTGATGCTCTACAGCCGCGATCCTTCCTTCGGCGTCGTCGTCTCCGAGGACGTGATGGTGAAGATGGCCGACGGGGTCCGTCTCGCCACCGACATCTACCGCCCGGCCCTTCCCGACGGCTCGCCGGCGCCCGGCCGCTTTCCGGTGATCCTGACCCGCACCTCCTACGACAAGTCGAACCCGGTGATGCAGGTCGGACCGGTGGCGAAGTTCTTCACGCCCCGGGGCTACGTGACCGTCGTGCAGGACCTCCGCGGCCGCGGGTTGTCGGAAGGGCACGGTCAGTATTTCCACGTCGCCAATGTCCGCGAGGGGCTCGATGGCGTCGACACGCTGGCATGGATCGCGGCCCAGCCCTGGTGCGACGGCCGCGTCGGCATGGTCGGAAGCTCCCATTCCGGCATCGTCCAGAATGTCGCCGCTTTCCATAAGCCGTCGTCGCTGAAGGCGCTGTGGGTCGATGTCTGCCCGACCTCGGCCTTCGACTGGGAGGCGCGCCAGGGCGGCGCCCAGGCGCTGCAGATGTTCGCCGCCCTCTTCCTCCATGGCTGGGACGTGCCGGAGATCCAGGGCGACCCCGCCGCCAAGCGCCGGATCGAGGAGGCGGTCGAGAACATGCGCTCGCTGCTGGTCACCGGCCCGTGGAAGCAGGGGCAGAACCCGCTGACCGTGGTGCCGAACCTCGAGCAGGTCCTGATGCGCTACCAGAACAACGGCATCAAGGACGACTGGTGGAAGATGGAGGTGCTGGAGCACAAGGCGCATTTCGACCGCTTCGCCGACATCCCCTGCGTCGTCTCGTCCGGCTGGTTCGATCCCTTCGTCGCCGACGTGGTCGGGCAATACGCGGCGCTGTCGAAGCGCCTCGAGTCGCCGCAGCGGCTGGTCGTCGGTCCGTGGGGCCATGCCGGCATGCGCGCCGGCGGCACTGCCTCGATCGAGGTCGATTTCGGCAGCGCCGCCGACTGGGGCTATCGCGTCTACAACGCCGAGCGGCTGCGCTGGTTCGACAAGTGGCTGAAGGACATCGACACCGGCATCGAGAACGACGCGCCGGTGCATCTGTTCGAGATGGGCGGCGGCACCGGTCTTCGCACCAAGCGCGGCCATTTCGATCATGGCGGCGCCTGGCGGATGGGACGGAGCTGGCCGCCGGAGGGATCGACTCCGACGCCGTTCTATCTCGCATCGGGCGGCGCGCTGGGGGCGGCGCCGGCCGATGCGAAGCCGATCTCGTGGACGCATGATCCGGACCGCCCGGTGCCGACCATCGGCGGCGCCGTCGCCGGGTTCCTCGAATGGGTCAAGCCGGCCGAGGGCATGGACTTATCCTATGTCAGCCCGCGCGCCCGCATGCGCTCGCTGGTGCCGGACGGGCCGATGCACCAGAAGGAGCGGCCGAACCTCGTCGGCTGCCAGGCCCCCTACCCGCTTCTCGCCGAGCGGCCGGACGTCCATGTGTTCCAGACCGAGCCATTGACTGAAGACATGGTCATCGCCGGATCGATCGAGGCGAAGATCTGGATCGCCTCCAGCGCCGTCGATACAGACGTGACGGTCAAGCTGCTCGACGTGGCGCCGTCGACCGTCGACGACCCGGCCGGCTTCCATATGCTGCTCTGCGACTCGATCCGGCGGCTTCGCTTCCGCGGCGGCTACGACCGGGAGGTGCTGCTGAAGCCGGGCGAGATCGTCGAGGTCACGGTCGAGCTCCCGCCCATCGTCAACCGCTTCCAGGCCGGCCACCGGATCCGCGTCGACATCGCGTCCTCGAACTTCCCCCGCTTCGACATCAACCCCGGCACCGGCGAGCCGCTCGGCCGCCACACCCACAAGGTCAAGGCGGTGAACACGCTCCATCTCGACAGGAAACACCCGTCGCACATCGTGCTGCCGGTGGTGAAAGGGTGAGGCTGATCCGTCAGAGCGGCCCCTCACCCTTCGACATCGGCGAAGAAGACTTCGCCTTTGCTCAGGATGAGGTGACTGGGAGGCCGAGGACGTATTATCCACCCTATCATTCGTCCTCATGCTGAGCCTGTCGAAGCGTGAGGCGCATCTCGTTCGCAGAGGAAAGACCCATGCGCATCGCCACCATCCACATCGGCCAGGAGACCAACGACTTCAACCCGCTGCCGACGACGCTCAAGGACTTCTCGGCCTTCGGGCTCTACGAGGGCCAGGAGATCATCGAGAAGATGCAGGGCGCGGGTCAGGTCGGCGGCTGCGTCGATGCGATCGCGGCGTCCGGCATGAATGTCGAGTGGGTTCCGATCATCTCGGCCTGGGCGATGGCCGGCGGGCGGATCACCACCGAGGCCCGGATGTTCTTCGAGGAGAAGATCGGCACCGGGCTTCGCAACGCCGGCAGGATCGACGCGCTGGCGCTGCATCTGCACGGGGCCGCCGCCGCCGAGGGCGTCGACGACATGGAAGGAGCCCAGCTCGCGATCTGCCGGGCCGTGCTCGGCCCAGACGTGCCGATCGTGCTCTCGCTCGACCATCATGCGAACGTGACCGAACAGATGGTCAGGCTCTCGACCGCGATCGTGGCCCACCGCACCCAGCCGCACGATACCTACGACACCGGGCGCCTCGCCGGCGACCTCCTGGTGCGGATCCTCCGGAAGGAGATCAGGCCGGTGATGGCGTGGCGGAAGATCCGCCTGATCACCCATCAGGAGCAGTTCCTGACCTCCCAGGGGCCGATGAAGAAGTGGTTCGACCAGTCCCGCGCCTGGGAGGCGAAGGACAAGCGCGTGCTGCATGTCGCGCTCTGCCCGATGCAGCCCTGGCTCGACGTCGCCGAGGGCGGCTGGACCACGATCGTCAATGTCGACGGCGACCGCGACCTCGCCGAGCGCCTTGCCGACGAATCCGCCGACTATGCCTGGTCGATGCGGAAGGACTTCATGGTGAAGGAAGCGGTCTCCATCGACGAGGCCGTCCGCCGGGCCGACCAGGCCGCGAAGGGCGTCGTGGTGCTGAGCGACACCGGCGACACGGTGTTCGGCGGCACCGCCGGCGACTCGAACCTGATCCTGGAGTCGATCCTCCGCCAGGGCATCAGGAGCAAGGCGCTGATGCCGCTGATCGAGCCCGAGACCGTGGCCGAGCTCATCAAGGCCGGCGAAGGCGCCGAGGTGACGCTGCAGGTCGGCGGCAAGTCGACGCCTGAGTTCTTCAAGCCGCTGAAGGTCACCGGCCGGGTGCGCAAGATCGCCGACGGCAAGGTCAAGGTGCCGGTGTTCCAGCAGCCCGAGCACGACATGGGACGAACGGTGTTCTTCGAGGTCGGCCCGGTGACGCTGATGGTCAGCGAGCGGACCGGTGCCGCCGGCAACGTGCCCGACGTCTATCGCTGGTTCGGATACGAGCCGGCCGACTACAAGATGGCGGTGCTGAAGACCGCGTCGAACTTCCAGTTCTTCAAGCCGATAACCTCTGAGGTGATCCGCGTCGACACCCCCGGCCCCGGCCAGTCCGACGTGACCGGCCTTCCCTGGAAGCGCGTGCCGCGGCCGATGTACCCGATGGAAGAGCCGAAGAGCTGGCGGGGGTGAAGCGAGTCAGCGCTTCCGCGCTTTGCCGCGCGACGGAGACGGCTTCGTCGCAGAGAGCGAGTCTCCGGTCCTTTCGACCGCGGGGAGATCGCCGACGGCGATCGATGCCGCGATCAACCGGTCCTTCTCGCGTTGCAGAAGGGTGTCGAGGTCGCCACCCTTGAAATAGGTCATCGCTTTCAGGCTTTCGCTCGGCTGGAACAGCAATCCATAGAGCAATCGCGCAGCCGCCAGGCCACGATCGAGGCTCACGCCGGCCTCCAGCATCGCGGCAATGTCGCGATAGTCCTTGGCTTCGATGCGCTGCAGGATGACCTTGACCTTGGTCGCCATCAGATCGTCCAGCGAAGCGGCCCAGAGCACGCCGTCCTCCGTCATCTCCGGAAAACCCACGCGGCCGAAGCCGATCCCTCCGAAGAACGAGACCTTGACCGGTCTCGCGGCCGGAACGAGCACGGTCAGCGTATCGCTCGTCTGCTGGATGACCGTGCCCTTTTGCAGAAAGGGCATGGCGGAGTAGATGGTCTTCACGTCGAGCGGACGATCGCCGAAGAAGTCGAAATCGATCGATTGGCGATGGCCGAGACGAAGCGCGATCGCCGTTCCGCCGTACAGAACCATCCCCAGATCGCCGGCCGGCCGCAACTCAGGCCACAAGGCGCGCTGCGACGCGGGAAGGATGTCAAGGCGCGGCACGAACGTCATGTTCAGGATACCCGTCGCGTCGGCAGCGCCGGAACGTTTCCGGCTTCGACGAGGCCGAGACG
>SXGR01283642.1_pt1 | contig 13368 bp, 12 predicted proteins | sample 3174711 | NCBI WGS metagenome assembly SXGR01 (sample SAMN11356860, study PRJNA531348) | freshwater metagenome | isolation source: freshwater sample F1-60 | place: China: Fuxian Lake, Yuxi | collected 2017-12-25
CGTCGCCGACGACGCTGGAGTCTTTGGCCAGCGCGATGGGGTTGGTGATGCAGGCCGAGCCGGGTATGGCTCAGGCGGCCAGCCAGGGGATGCAGTCGGTGCAGCAGTTCGCCCAGATGGCAGCGCAGGCGGGGAAGCATAGGGGTCCGGCGCCTGGGGCGGGTCCCGAGCCGGCCGGTGCGGACCCGGCCAATGATGTCGGTGGTGATCCGGATCGGGCGGCGGGTGCCACCGGTGGTGTGGCCGTTGCCGGACGCGCTCCGGTGGAGGGTGCCGCCACGGGTAGCGGGGAGCAGGCCGAGCGGTCGCTTTAGGGACTGGCCCGTCCCGGGGTGGGCCCGACCAGGCTGAACATTCGTCAAAGGAGGACTCGTGAAGAATCTCAACGTCGAACCGGCGTACCTGCAGTGGCTGGCCAAGGGTCAGCGAAGCGCGGCTACCGCTGCCCGCGACGCGACCTCGGATACCGGTTTCATCACCGATCTGTGGCGGACGCACGGGCTGTGGGTCGGTCCCGGAGTCCACGGGTTCAGCACGACCGCCGACGCACGGAAACAGGCGGGTGAGGCGATGAAGAAGTACTCCGAGTGGCTCGCAGACCAACTCGACCAAGCGGCCAAGGCCTACGCCAGCAGAGACGAGCAGCAAGCCCAAAGCCTCGACAAGCAGATGCAGGCGCCGCAGTAACCCTGCCCGGTAGAAATGCGGACAGTTCGGACTTCCAGGCGGTTCAATCGGACAGTCCCCACTAAACCGAGGACACGGTGCAGGCAGGCGTTGTACTTTCGGCATCGACCCTGATGTGGCGATCCCGATGTGGCGATGTCGGGAATTCGGTTTCTCACCACAGCCGTGTGATCCGCGCTGTCGGAGTTGCGGGAAGGATACCTAAACGAAATGACTAGCCCTGACGAGCAGCTTTTTCGGCAGGCGCTCAACTTACGCGGAACCGAGGGGTTTCCATTCCGGGAACTTGACGCCGTAAGTCTTGAGGACTTTAGGTGGCCGACCGACGTTCACAAAGCTCTTGCCGCCGAGGAACAGGACGAGGCTCAGGCTCAGGCGCAGGCCAAGCGGGACTTGTGGGTTTATGGCTTGAATTTGGCGTTGACGGTGGGCGAGGTTGGGAAAACCTCTGCTGAGTGGGCCACGTACGACGGTGGGAGTCTGAATACTTTTTTGGATCAGGTCGGCGAGTTGATGGCGGTGGGTGCGGCTTCGCTGGGGCTGTGGCAGACGGCGAAGGGTACGGCTGGGTATGTCGCGTGGTGGGCGATGGTGATGGGGTCGGCGGTGTCGGTGGTCACTGTTTTCGAGTCGATGGCGGGTTTCGGGGCTCCCGATCAGGGCAGCGGGTTCAGCGCGGGGGAGCGCAAGCTTAAGGCGCTTGAGCGCACGTTGGATGGTTTGGATCCCGATGCTGGCCAGTGGTCGGGGGACGCGGCCAACATGTACTCCACCCGCAATGGTGTGTTGAAGGGTCTTGCCGACCAGATGGCCGTTCTGGATCAGCAGATGGCGGATTTGGTGAAGGTTCAGGCCGGGCAGGCCGATACGATTCGGCGGGGTTTGGCGGGCACGAAACTGGCGCTGGAGGCCGGGATTTTGGTCACTGCCGGAATCGTTGCCGCGGCCGCTGCCGATCCGACGGGTGCCATGGCCCGGGCCCTGGGTTGGGTCATGATGGGCGTGGGTGGCGCGGCCTTCGTGAGTGCGGCTGGGTTGGGTATCACCGGGTTGGTGCAGGGCGCGGAGAACGCGTCGACGGCGAAGGGTATCGCCGAGAAGTACGGTGAGGTGGTGTCCAAAGCGGCGCCCGCGTCGTCGTCGGCGCCGGATCCGGTGTCGCCCGTGGCGCCGGCCCCTGCTCCGGCCTCGGCCGCGGCACCTGTCAAGTCAGCCGCAGCACCGGCGTTCGCGCCCGCGCTTGCGCCTTCCGCCGCCACGGGCGCCCCAGTTTCTGCTGCCCCTACCTCCGCCGCGGATCCGACCCCGACGCCCGCCGCCGCAGCCATGCCGACGCTTGGCCAGATCGCACAAACGGTCGGGATAGCCACCCAACTGGAAGCCGGTCTGGCCCAGGCGAGCACCCAGGGGATGCAATCGGTGCAGCAGTTCGCGAGCATGGCCGTCCAGGCCGGCCGCCGCGCCCCCGCCGGGCCGGTATTGGCCGGGGCGGCACAGGGGACGGACAAAGACGCAGCCGACCACGAGGTCCCGCCGGGGGGTGCGATCAGCGGGGAGACCGGCACCGGGCGCGCTCCGGTCGATGCCGGAGGGCCGGCTCCGGCCACCGATCAACAGGAGCGGCTTGCCTAGCTAAGCTACCCAGCACACTCGCGCACGCACGGCACCCACCGGAAGAACGCCCACCGTCGCAGAGGATACTCATGAAAGACCTGACAGCCGACCCGGACTACATCCGCGGGCTGGCCCGAACGCAGCGCCAAGCCGCCACTGATACGGCAAGAGCCGCAGCGCTGACCGACGGGGTCACAAGGTCGCTCTGGCTGACCCACGGCCCCAGCGTCTTCTTGGGCAACATCGCGTTCAGTAATGCCGCTGACGCGCGGCGCGCGGCGGGCGACGCCATGGAAAAACTCTCCGACAGCATTGCCGACCGGCTGGAGAACGGCGCCACCATCTACGTCAACGTGGACCAGCAACAGGGCCGGGACTTTGACAACCGGATCCCGGACTGACTTATTTCCCGGGAGTCGCCGCGGAGTCAAGCAGCCCGGCAAGATGTTTCCAGTACAACCAGTCGGCGATCGCGGGGCGGGCGAGAACCGGTGCACCGGCCTCTCGCGCCCGTGTCAGGCAGGTCTCTTGAGCGGCGTCCGCGTAGGCCCGTAATGCCTTGAGGTGTTCATTCTGCCGACTCGCCGCGTTCATCGCGAGTGGCTTCATGACTTCCAGCCACAGCCGACTGGGTCTGGGCGCCGTCCCGGTAGCCAACGCTGCCGGTGGTAGCAGCGCGGCCAACGCGGGATCCGGGGTGGCCGCCAAACGCTGCGCCCCTTCGGAATCCACCACCTCCAGCCGGCTTCGACCGGTCATGTCCCCCTTTTCCGGACTGTCCTCCGGCTCCAGCAGCACCGTGGTGGTACCGGGATCGGAGCCCACCATTTGATCAGCTGTCGCGATGACCGCGCGCAGCTTCTTCTCGTGGTGAGTCGCCCAGCCCTGAACGGCCAGCACCGGATAGGTAGCCCAACGCGCCCGCTCCGCCGCGGGGATCGCCCCATCGGCGCTGGCCATCACCACCTGATCGGGCAGCTCGACACCGTTGGGTATGTAGGCCAGCCCGTAGCTGTTAGCCACCAGGATGACCCCGTCGGTGGTCACCGCGGTCAGCCAGAAAAAACCCATATCGCCCTGCCCTCCCCCCCCGGGCGCATTGAGCGCGGCGGCGATACGACGAGCCAACTTCAGCGGATCTGCTTGCCTCCGTGCCGCGTCTGGGGTGGCCGCATCGGCAATCGCGTCGCGCTCGGCGCGGGCCGCTGACACCGGAATCGGGGCCATCATCGCCATGTCGTGTTGATCGCCAGGAGCAAGAGGCTCCTCGAACGTGGCGCCCACCGGCCTCGGCGCCGGCCGCCTAGCCGCCGCAGGGGTTGACGTCTTGTCACCGGCGGTCTCGTGTGCGGGCGCACGACCCGACCCGGCTGCCGACCGGCCGCCACCGCCGACTGCCGCGGGTGCCATCGGTCCGCCAGGCATAGCGGGGGCACCAGGTGCTGGTTTGTCCTCCACTCGGGGTTGCGCCGCCGGCGACGGCATCGACAGTGCCGCTGGAATGACGCCCAGGACAGTCGAAGGCGCGGAGGCCGCCGGTCTCAGCGGCGCAGCGGGACGATGCGGTTCGACGGGCGCGCCATCAGGTTTGGGCTCAGGCTTGGGGTCCTTTGGGACGACTGGCGCCGACGGGTTGGGCTGCTCGCCACCCGGACCGTCAATCGGTTCGTCCGGTGCGACCGGCGGCTCCGACGGAGTCACCGGTGAGACCGGGGTGAAAGGCGCGGGGGCGATCGGCGAGACCGGCGGGATCACCGGCTTGGGCGGGTGGCGCTTATGGTCGTCGTCATCGCCCGGGTTGTCGGGTTTGTCCGGCGGTGTGACCGGCTGCGGAATGTTCGGGTCGCCCGGATCCGCGAAGGCGATGCTCGGCGGTCTCATCGACTTGCTGGCCAGAATCAGTTCGGCCGCGCCCTGGACCACGCTGACGTTTGCCGCATGCGCGGCGATGACCACCTCGTGGGTCGCATTTTCGCGCTCAGAGGCCTTCAGGCTGGAATCGTCGGCCAGGGAGTTGATCTGCTGGCACGCGTTGTCCACGTTGTCGGTGACGTCCGCCTTCGCCTGCACGATCGAGGCAACGATGTAGTTGTGCCAGTTAATGACGGCGGATAGACCGTTCTGCAGCGCCGTCAAACCGTCGATGCGGGTCTGGAACTCGGCGTTGGCGGCCTTGGCAGCCCCGCCCGACCAAATTCCTTCGTCGAAGATCTCGCTGCGCTGCCGCAGACAGCTTTCCGCGACATCGTTGATCTGCCGGAGCACCCCGGCAAGTTCCTCAGCCCGGTCCCGAAAGAGGTCCTCGTCGACATCCGGCCATCCGTCTGCGTCAAGCATTGAACCCACGTACTCACCCGTCGGCTTAGCTAATCCCAACGCCCGCTCCTATGCTCCGGCCGGTGCCCTTTGTTACAGCACCGAGTTTAAGGTTCGGATGCGGCGCGTCTGATCACTTCACCCGATTCGTGGGTCGAGATCTTCTCCTGACCGCTGGTCTGTCCCGGCGTAGGCGTCGGACGCCGCATGGAGATCGCCGACCAGTTGTTGAACGGCCTTCTGCACCGCGACAACCGCATCACGGCGGACATCTTCGGCGGTGTTCACGGCGGCGTTAGCGGTCCCGCAGATCAAGCCGTGGGTCAACCAGACCGACTTGCCGATCCCGTCGGCCGCAACGGCAGCTTTGCCCAGGAACGTCGCGGCTTGTGCTGGTACCGCTGCCAGTGTGTCGAGATCCCCGGGTGTGACGGCCATGGGTTCCATTGTTCAGTCCTCCGTCATCGTCAGGTGAGGTTCGTTCGCCGGCGCCCCGCGAGCCGGTTCCGCCGGCGTCTTCTCGACCGGGGCGCGCTCGCCCCTGGAACGGGAACCTGCAGCCGCTGCGCCGCGCGATGCGATCGACGGTCCCGCCGGCCGGACGGCTGCTTCGGGCCTGACCGCAGCCGGACGTGGTTCACTGCCCGCCGGCGCGGGCATCCGCCCCCGCGGAGGCGTCGTGGGACGCGGCGGCGGCATCTCAGCCACAGCATGCTGGACCGAGGTCTCTGCCTCCCCGGCCGGCCGGGCGAACTCCTCAGTCCCGAGGCGCTCACCCTGGCCGAGGGGAGCGTCCGGCTCGTGCGAAGCTGCCGAAGCTGCTGAGTCGGCCGAAGGACCAATATCGGTACCACCCCCACCCGCGGGTGCCGCCGGCCCCGCGACGGTCACGGTCACCTCCGGCGTCCCCGGTACCTCCGACATCACCTTCCGGTAGCCATCGGTAGTGTTCCTGACGACTGCCGCGTTATCCGCTTGGCGGGAAATCGTGATACCCATGTACGTGACGGCCGTCGTCAACGCCGCTATCGAGACCGTGTTCTGAAACACATACGACATGGACCGGCCAATAAAAGGTTGCATGAAGAGCGCGATCGAAATGCCCATCGACGCCGTGAGACCTGTTATGAGATAACCGAATACGTTCCGAAGGGTGTCGACCTCCCCCGCTTGTGTCTCAAGGATGGTTTCCATCGACTTGTCCCATGCGGCCAGGTCGTTGACCAGGGTGCGAAGCTGATCAACCCGCGACCCGTACGCCTGTGAGGCGGGGCCTTGCCAAGTGATGCCCGAACAGGACGACGCCAGAGCAGAATCCGCGGCGGCCAGCCATGCTCTCGTAGTCTCAAAGCAGTCTCCCTCGTCCTCCTGGGCGAACCCGGCCGTCAGGGAGGCGCAGTGGAGGGCAAGTATCGCCAGACCAATGACGTGCGTCGCGTCGTGGTTAATTGCGGACTGGAGTCTAAAGTCCAAGTCGTCTCTGCTCCCGTACTTCAAGATAAGGCCCTGGGCGACGTCGTCGACCACGGTCTCGAAAACGCCGCCCCAGTTGCCTGAGGCGAGATCGGTTCCCAGTTCCCCGAGCGAGGAAATGATGTTGCCTATGAACAGATTCTTCGACATTGCATCTCGACTCTCGACGGAAACCCTGACCCATCGCCGAACCCACGCTGACGCCCGGCGCGTGACCACAGCGTATGTCGGCCGCCGGGCCTGGGAAAGAACCCCCATCGAACCCTGCCCAGCGTTATGATCACATCCTCCCCACCGCCGGGTCCGGGGCCTAAACAACGTTCGGGGAATCAGGAAGATCAGACATGAGCGACGAGTCACAGCAGTCGGTTTCTGACATCATGGGCCATCTTGAGCGGCTGACCGCGGTCCTCGACGAACAGCGGCGCGCTATGGACACCCAGTCCTTCGATGCCGCGGACGAGACCGGGACCGTTGAAGTCACCCTCGACGGCCGGCTCCACCTTGTCAGCCTGGAGATCGAAGAGGGTCTGCTCCGGCTGGGGGCCCCCACAGTGGAGCAGCGCATCAATGAGGCACTGCTCAGCGCGCGGGCCAGCGCATCGGAGGGGATCACCGCGCATCAGGACCAATTCATCGAAGATCTCACCAACGTGGCCGAAGAGATGACGAAAACCGTCCAGGCACAATTCCGGAGAGCCGCCGAAATGGGTCTGATCCCGGCCCATCAATCGGAATAAAGGTCGCGCCGGGGAGCATCCTTCGCGCGCGATGGATCTGTCCGCCGTGCTAGGGCGTGCCCTTGCCGTCCGCCGGCGGCGCATCATGGTCATCAGACTCGGGCACAGCACCCGGTATCGGCTTCAGGCCCAACGGTACTGCACCGGCTCTGATCGGCATCGCCAACTTCACCCCCGGCCCGGCACCATTGGCGCCGGGACCCGCGCCGTTGCCTCCCGGGCCCGCACCATTGGACGCTGGCCCGGCACCGCTAGCCTCCGCCCCGGCACCGTGCTGCACCGGCCGGACACCGTTGGCCGCCAACCGGAGCCCGCCACGATTGGCCCGGGGCAGAGCCTTCTGGTATTCGATTTCATCCGGGGTGGTGAAGGGCTCGATACGCAGCAGGGGGTTGCCTGGGATGCTGATAACATCCTTTTGCAGGACGATGCTGCGCATTCCCTGCTGCTCACCGAGATACGTCGTCGCGGCCGGCCAGGTCACTTTCGGCTCTGAGCCGGTCTCCGCGCCGATCAAGATCGCGAACTTCTGGAACCCGCTCCCGACCGTGACGATGCCGCCGGCGGCCGCGGCCCGCGCCGCGAACTGGGCGAACGTTTGTGCGTCTCCGACGGTAACACTGGCGTCGATGTCATCGAACGGCAGATAGACCCGGTGATGGTCGGACTGGGTCTGGCCGACGAGTACACCCGCCGACCCGATCGGCAACACCTGGTGACGGTCGGGCAGCAAAATCCGGCCGCTCAACGCGTCGCGCTGTCCCCCCGAGGCCGGGCTGAAACCCCTTGGCCGCTTGGGTTTTTTCGCCGTGGTCAAGATGACAGTGGACCGGGGGGCCTCGCCACAGACGATCCGGACCCTGGTGATGGTACGGGCGGCCGAAACCGACCACCACGCGTCAGGACCGCCGGGCGACGAGTACGCGGCGGTGTAGGTGCCGTACCCCTCGACACTCGACCAGTGCTCCGAAGTGAAGCTGATTTCCGTGGCTTCGTCGTAATCGTCGAACCCGCTCTCGCACACCGCATCGACACCGTGAGAAGCCAGCTGGTCGGCGATCCGGGTGGCCGAGGCCGCCAGATAGCGGGCCAGGCCTGCGACGTCGGCGTCGCGGCGCAGCGCCGACCGTTGGGCTCGTAACGGATCGGCGCGCAGAACGACCCAGGTTCGGCGGTGGGCCGGAGCGGGGTCACGGCCGATCAACTGCTCGTAGTTGCACACCGCCCCCCGCGTCGCGGTTCGACCGACCCGATAGCCGGCGGAGACGACGTCAGCCTCCAGATCTGGACAGTTGACCACCAATAGGTGCTCCAGTAACTCGGTGTCCAGCACGTCCTCGGTACAAGCCCGTCCGTCGACGATCACAGTGGTCGAGAACGGTCGAGGGATGAGTTTGACGGCCGCGACGAGCGTATCTCCCTCCCAGCGCAACGCGACGCGGTCGCCGGGCTCCACGGTGAAAGCAACGCCCGAATCCGACGGCGCCGCAGACGGCCGGCGATGTCGCACGATCCATGTAGCTGCCGCCCCGATCCAACCGGCCAGCCGACGACCGCGGTAGGTCACCAGCGCGGCCACCGCCGTCGCCGCGATGACCAACGACAACAGATCCAACTCGATCGTCTCGTAGAGGGTTCCGCTGAACAACAGGACTCCAAGCGGAACCAGCACTGCCAACCAGAACGCGTAACCGGCATTGAATTTCAGCCGGAATGCGTACAGCCTTCTCCTCATCGCCGGCTCAGCGCCCTCTTCGTGAGCGCGGCCAGGCCCAGCGCCACCAAGAGCACCGCACTCCCCGCGGAGACCGCGGAAATCGGCCCTCGATCCGCGGGCGGCACCGCGGTGGGCGGCTCGACCTGCCTGACGGGCGCGGGACCTTCCGGTGCAGCGGGGGGCAGACCCCAGGTCAGTGCCGCGAACGCATCCACGACACCGGCCCCGACGGATTCGTTGACGCCGCCGCCCGGGTGCCGGGCGCTCTCAGTGATCCGGGCGATGATCTGCGCCGGAGTGAACTCGGGGAAGCGCTGCCACAGCAACGCCGCGATGCCCGACACGTAGGCCGCCGCAAACGATGTGCCGGCGATCGGCACCGGTCCCTCTTTGCCCGGTAACGCGTCCACCGGAGCACCGGTGAGCCCGAGCGCGACGATATTCTCTCCCGGAGCTGCCACGCCCAGCCAGGGTCCGTTCATCGAAAACGGGCTCGGCTGACCGTTCTCGCCGACACTCCCCACGGTCAGCACCAGCCCCGAAAACCACGCGGGGGTCACGATGGTCTGCACCTGCTGCCAGCCGCGGGGGTCGTTCGGCGTTGACGGGTCCGGGGGCGGATTCTGCGCGCAATCCCCACCGGTGTTTCCGGCCGCGACCACCACGGCGGCCCCCTTGGCGTTGACCGCGTAGTTCAGGGCCGCGCCCAGGCTGGCCTCGTCCACCGGGCTGTTGGCCTTGAAGCAGGCGGCCTCGCTGATGTTGATGACCTTAGCCCCGAGGTTGGCGGCGCGGACCACGGCGCGGGCCAGGCTGCGGACGGTACCCGCGGCGGAGCTGGCGTTCCCTTCGCCCTCATCGGCGGAGTTGTCAACCGGATCGTAGGCCGCCGAGCTCTGGCGCAGCGAGATCAGCTTCGCGTCCGGCGCGACTCCGACGAACCCGTCGGTGCCCGAGGGCCGGCCGGCGATGAGGGAGGCGACCAGGGTGCCGTGGGCGTCGCAATCGAACACTCCATCGCCATCGGTGACGAAATCGCCGCCCGGGTCGGCCGGGACCCGCGGCGAGGCGGTGACACCCGTGTCGATGAGCGCCACCGTGATACCGACGCCGGTGGCGAGTCGCTGAGCTCGGTCAACACCCAGATAACGGTTTGCCCAGGGGGGAGCGGTAAAGCTGGCGCCGGGCGTGGTCAACGGCTGACTGCAGAGCCGGCGTTGTTCGTAAGGCTGTTCGGGCCCGGTCACGTCCGGGGGAACCGCCGCGGGATCTATTGCGGGAGGCTCGACCGCCGATACCGGAGGCGCGGTCAGCAGCAGCAGCACCAGAGCAGCACATACCGCAAACACCCGCTGCGCCACCGTCGGCGGCACCCCACTGCCCTCCACGACCACTCGATGACAATCGGTATTCGGAGACTTCCGAACTGAGCACACCATAACCGACTGAGGATATGCCCCGCACTGTCCCGGTTGGCGGTAATCCGAGGACCTTGAACCCCCGTACAGTCGTGGAGATGTCAGTTCGGCCGTCTGCGGGTGCGCTGCCGCCGGTCGCGGTGGCGGCAGCCGTCGCGCTGGTTGCGCTGCATCTCGCGGTCCGCGCCACCCTGGCGTTCGGGGGATACTTCTACTGGGACGACCTGATCCTGGTCGGCCGGGCCGGAACCCAGCCGTTGCTGTCCAGGGCCTACCTGCTCGCCGACCACGACGGGCACGTGATGCCTGCGGCCTTTCTCCTCGGGGGCATCATCACCCGACTCGCCCCACTGGTCTGGACCTGGCCGGCGGTGAGCCTGATAGTGCTGCAACTGCTGGCCTCGCTGGCGCTACTGCGGGCCCTGCACGTCATCCTGGGCTGGCGGCCGGTGCTACTCATCCCGCTGTGCTTCGTGTTGTTCACCCCGCTGGCCGTGCCCGCGTTCGCCTGGTGGGCGGCTGCCCTGAACTATTTGCCGATGCTGGCCGCGCTCGCCTGGGTGGCTGCCGACGCGATTCTGTTGGTGCGCACCGGCAACCGCCGCTACGTAGTCACCGCCATGCTGGCCTTCACCGCCGGTCTGCTGTTCTTCGAGAAGTCGGCGGTGATCCCGTTCGTGGCGTTCGCGCTCGCGGCGCTGCTGCGCCACGTCGAGGGGCATCGGGACACGATGCGAACGGTGTGGACCCGTGGCCGGCCACTGTGGATCTCGGCGCTGGCGCTGACCGCGGCGTGGGTGGCTCTCTATCTGGTGATCGTCGACCAGCAACGCTGGAGTTGGAATCCCTCGATGACCTGGGACCTGCTGAGCCGTTCGGTGACGCACGGAATCGTGCCCGGTCTGGTGGGCGGGCCTTGGGTGTGGCAGCGCTGGGCACCCGCCTCGCCGTGGGCGGTTCCTCCGGTGAGCGTGATGGTGCTGGGCTGGCTGGCACTGGGCACGGCCGTCGCGGTGTCGATGGCACGCAAGCAGCGCATCGCCGCGCTGTGGCTGACGGCCGCCGGCTATGCCGTGGCCTGCCAGGTGCCGATCTATCTGATGCGGTCCTCGGCGTTCACCGCCCTGGAACTCGCCCAGACGCTGCGCTACCTCCCCGATCTTGCTGTGGTGCTCGCCCTGCTGGCAGCCGTCGGATTCCGCGCACCGAACCGGCCGACCTCGCGCCGGTTCGACACCTCACGCCGGCGTACCGCGGTGAGTGTGACGGTGGCGGCGGTGTTCGTCACGAGCAGCCTGTTCTCCACCGCGACGTTCCTGACCAGCTGGCGGGACAACCCGACGAAGTCCTACCTGAACAACGCCGTGCGCGACCTCGCCGAAGCACGGGCGGCATCGGCCGCACCGATGCTCGACCAGGATGTCGACCCGCTCGTTCTGCAACGTGTTGTCGGGCCGCAAAGTCTGGCGAGCCACATGTTCGCACTTATCCGGGACCGCCCGGAGTTCGGGCGCTTCACCGACCGGCTGCGGATGCTCGATTCGACCGGCCGCGTCGTCGACGCCGACGTGACCTGGATCCGCACCACCCTTCCCGGGCCGCGGTCGCAGTGCGGCTATTTCGTCGCGCCCGACGTTCCGACGCGGATGCCGCTCGACGGGCCGCTGCTTCCCGCCGAGTGGACCGCAGAACTCAACTATCTCGCCAACACCGAGGGCAGCATGGTGCTCTCGCTGAACGTCGGTCCGGAGACCACGGTGGCGGTGAAACCCGGATTGAACCGGGTCTACGTCCGGCTCTCCGGCGCCGGTGACGCGATCACCGTCCGCGCGGCAACCGCCGCGCTCGCGGTCTGCGTTGCCTCAGGGCCCGTGGGGCATCTCGCGCCGCGTTGAGCATCGGCGACGCGGACTGTCCTCTCACTCCCCCGCCAGATCGCGTGTTCTGGCGATGATCTCCATCACCTGACGACGCACCTGGCGGGCCGCCATCGTGGTGGCCACCGCGGCCATCTGAATCGCTACGTCACGGTCGTCGCTGAGCAGGTAGCTCGCCGCCGTCCCCGCGACGTCGGCGAACTGCTCCCGCAACAACACCTCGACCTCCGACAACGCGTCCGCCGCATGCGACAGCGGCACGGCCTTGGCGAGGAGCCCGAACACCTCGGCGTCGATCGCCCGGTACAGCCGGAGGGCCGAGATCCTCTTCTCCAACTCGACTCCCCCTGCTCTGCACAAGTTCGGCTCGTTGCGGGCGAGCCTGGCGACCAGCGGCTCGGCCTGGCATAAGCACAGCCGCACGAAGCTGCGTGTCAGTTCGACGGCGACCACGGCCGCCAGAGGGTCGGCCAGCTCGGCGACGTCGACGCTGTCCGGCACGGGCTGGGGTGGGGTTGTCTCGGCCATGGCGTCAGGGTCCCAGAGGGGTACGACAGAAAAAGAAACATCGTCCTTGCGCCCCGGCTGGCGCCGATCATCTCGGCCTACCGGAACATGCTGCGAAGCGGCATAATCGAAAGCCGCCCAGCGGTGCGGCCGATGACGGGAGGTGAGAACGGTGGCAACCTTCCCGGATCGGGTCACGCTGGAGAACGTGCTCGACGTTGCCGCGCGGGCGCCCTCGTCGGGTAACCGGCAGCCCTGGCGGTGGCGGGTCGACGGTACCGCGGTGCACCTCTAAGCCGACTGGCTTCGGCCGGGTGGTGGATCACCGACGGATCGGCGTGATGTCCTGCTCAGCTGCGGGGCGGTTCTGGATCATTGCATCGTGGCGTTCGCCGCCGCCGGATGGGCTCCGCGGGTGCAGCGGTTACCGGAGGGCCGCGACGACGCGCACCTGGCGATCCTGGCGATCGTCGAACAACCACCCCATGCCGCGCACCTGGAATTGGCCGCCGCCATCCCTCGACGCCGGGCGGACCTGCGCCGGTTCCCGGCGGGCCGCATCCCATCGGCCACCGTGGAGTTGTTGCACGTCCGGGCGGCGCGGTTGGGCGTGGAATTGGCCGTCGTGCCCCGAGCTCAGTGGATCCGCCATGACGACGGACAGGTCACCCTGCGGTCCTCCCGGGCAGTGACCGATCCCGAGGACGATGCGATCCTCCTGGTGCTCGGCACCCGCCAGGACGATGACGCGATGCGACTCCGGGCCGGCGAGGCACTCAGTCACCTCTCCCTGACCGCAACCGCGCTGGGTCTGGCCAGTTGCCCGCTCACCGAACCGCTGAACGAGATGCGTACGCGCCTGGAACTGGCCTGCGAGGTGTTCGACGGGGCGGCCCACCCGCAAGCCCTGATCCGGCTCGGGGTACCACCCGCCGATGACGTGCCCGAAGGGCAGACCGAACGCAGGCCGGTCGGCGAGATCACCGAGTGGACAACCTGATCTTCGCCGACCCCCTAGC
>SXGR01001975.1_pt1 | contig 13367 bp, 14 predicted proteins | sample 3174711 | NCBI WGS metagenome assembly SXGR01 (sample SAMN11356860, study PRJNA531348) | freshwater metagenome | isolation source: freshwater sample F1-60 | place: China: Fuxian Lake, Yuxi | collected 2017-12-25
CTCCGTTCCGGCCGCCGGCGTACATACACCGCGGCCCGCTTCAACTTGCAATTACTGCTTGCGCTTGTCCCCGGCACACCTGCAGCGCTGCTCATAATCAAGGCCCAATCTGAAATTCCAGCAGCCGGGCGCGATCCTCAACAACCTCACCAGCCCCCGCTTCCACGGCAACGCGCACCTGCGTTGCCGGCGAGCACAGAAGTGGCGACCGAACTCGAAGCGACCCGCTCAGAACTGTCGCGCGGCGTGATGGAACTGCCCGAAGAAACCCGTGCCAGCGCCGCAGCCATGCGCCGCGTCGTTGCCGAGCAGATCGAAGCGCTGAGCGAACTCAACGCCATCGTCCGCTCGCAGCCTGCGACGCACGACCTCAATGACCGCCCGGCCGCTCCGCCGCGCGCACCCTCGCCGCCCCGCGAAGAGCGCCGCCCCGAGCCGCGCCCGGAACCCGTGCGTGAGGCGCCGCGCGCTGCCGAACCGCTCCGTGTCGTCGAGGCAGCGCGTCCGGCTCCGAAGCCCGCACCCGTAGCCGAGGCTCCGCGCCCGGTGGTTGCGGAAGCCCCGAAGGCAGCCGCACCCAAGGGTGAGGATGGTGGTGGCTGGCTGCGTGACGTGCTGCGCAACGCCAACACGCCCGCTTCGGCTCCGGCCCAGCAGAACCTTACGGCGCTGACCGACGAGATCGCGCGCGCCATGGATCCAGCGGCTCTTGCCGAAGCCTGGCAGCGGTATCAGTCCGGCGAGCGGAACGTGTTCACCCGCCGCGTCTACACGCTGACGGGCCAGTCGACCTATGACGAAGTCCGCAAGCGCCTGCAGCGCGACAATGACTTCGCCAAGAATGCGGCTGCCTACATGGCCGAGTTAGAGCAGTTGCTGAAGCGCGCCGCGGGCGGTGCCGACCCGGTCGGCGAAACCCGCCAGTATCTGCTGTCGGATCGCGGCAAGGTTTACACCATGCTGGCCCACGCCAGCGGCCGCCTCGGCTGACGAGTCTAGGGACCTCCAAGTCTCTTTGCCCCGCGAGCAATCGCGGGGTTTTTTTTCGTCAGTGCGCCCTGGGCTGCATCATCCGCATGGAAGCGAAGATGAGGATTGCGCCGATCGCAGCAAAGCCCGCCGACGCGAAGTAGCCTTGTGCGTGCCAGACCTGGGCCAGATAGCCGAACGCAAAGACCGCGACCGTCGCCATCGCCAGTTGCAGCACCTGAAAGAAGCTCTGCGCCTCCGCTGCGTTGTTCTCGCTCGTCCAGTTCGCGATGAAATTGACGCAGCCCATAAAGCCCATCGCAAAGGTCACGGAATGAAGCAGTTGCAACGCGAAGAGGACCGGCACATCGGGCGCAAACCCCATCGCGACCCAGCGCAGCGCCGAAACGATTGCTGAAATCAGGATCAACCACCGCGCCGGAAAGCGCGTCGCGACATGCTTGAACAGCCACATCATCGGCGCCTCGGCTCCCGCGCCAACAGCGACGAGGATGGCGATGGTGAAAGCCGGGATCCCCTGCTCACTCCACAGCAGCGCCTGGAAGGTGTTGAGGATCAGGTGGGTCGCAAAGACCATCGCCCAGCCGACGAGCGGCAACAGGAACCACGGCTTCATCACTTCGCGCAGGCGGCCGGCCACATGCGCGCCCTCTTGCCGCGCCGGCGCCCGGAAGTTCGGCAACTGGAACGCCAGCGCACCGCGCAGCAGAGCGACGCCCACGAACAGCGGCAAATAGGCCGCGCTGCCGAGGCACTGCACAGCAACGCCGGTCACGACAATGGTGACGAGATAGCCGATCGTGCCCCATGCACGGATGACGCCGTAATCGGTGCCATTGCGCCGCGTCATCCGCATCGTCGCGGCATCGAGCGCAGGATTGACGACGTTGGCCGACCAGTCGCCAGCGTCCAGATCAGCAGGATCGGCAGGAAGCCGTGCGAGAAGAACAGAGCGATGGTGATGACACCGCTGAGCACCGCCCCAATTGTGATCACCTGCCGCCAGTCGCTGGCGCGATCGGCAAGGCGGCCGACGAACACGTTGATGAGCAGGATGATGAAGACAGGCAACGAGCCGATGATACCGATCTGGCCGGCGTCCAGCCCCTGGTCCTTGAACCAGATCCCGCCATAAGCCGTGGCCGCGCCCAACCCCATGAAAATGCTAAAATAGAAATTGGTGGCGCGCCGTTCAGGCGTCAGCCACGCCGCGCGACCTGGCACGATGGTTCGGATAGGAAACTTTATCATACAAGAGCCCATAAAATATAAGCGCTGGGCCCGCACCCATCAAGCACCACTGTGCGCTAACCTGCACCCCGCCATTGCTTAGAGGTAAACGATCACACTTGTTGGATATTCTGAGGGGTACGCTCAGCGCAACAGGCGGAAATTGCCCGATTTGGACAGGCCAACATTGGCAGCCCTAGACATTCAGTGCGCACTGCCAGCAGCCACACCACGCCTGCTCACGCTGCGCTGGAAATCATCTTCCGACCGGCCGCGCTGATGGCCCCAGTGGTAGCTGATATTCATCGCCATATTGTCCTTGATATTTCCGACGGGAAACCGGAACAGCGCCAGACAGTGCTTGCATAAAAACCAGTGTGTTGTCTGGTAATTCTTAATAACAATCAGGTCGCTGTGCTGGCAAATCGTGCAGTTCATCCGTTATTCCGTAAAATAAACCGCAAATGATTACCGGATTGAGCCGCGTCAACCACCGGCTGGATCAGATCGTATAACCGCTCGCATGCATCCGACAACGCCTGGTCCCCTTTCCATTCATAAAACCCTTTCAGATCACCAAGATCAATCCCGCAAGTCTTGAACCAGACGAGTTCCATATCGGTTTGCTCCGCAATCTTCTCGACGGATTTCCGGGTGAAATAGGTCAAATGCTCCGCCGGGGTGATCAGGTTCGAATTCTCCTTCATCACATTAATGGCGAGCGAATCAAAATTAGGCGTAAAGACGAGCATGATTCCAGACGGCGTGAGTAACTGCTTGCAATCCCGTACCAGCTGGACCGGATCCGTCACATGCTCAATCAAATCGAACATCGTGATCACATCGAACTTCTGCTTCAACGGAATATCCGACACCGGACAGCTGTGCACATCAACCCCGAGGCGCTTGGCGGTCCATTTCGCCAATTCTTTGCCGAGCTCCTGGCCGCAGACGCCGAAGCCCGCCTCCTGAGCCACATCGAGGAACCAGCCGGTCCCGCAGCCGATATCGAGCAGCCGCTTTCCTTTAACCTCGCCGGTGAACTGCCGGATGATCTCGATCCGCTCCCCGCCGAAGCGCTTCTTGCGGTAGTCGACATTCTGCATATAGCACTGCTGGGCGACGGGCAGATATTCCTCGTCGGAATAAATATCTTCCGTTTCGCGCGGAATCTTCGAGGCGTAGCGGAGCGAACAATCAAGACAGCCGACGATGTCGATATTGTATTTAGAAAACTCGACGTGTCGCTTCGATGATCCACACACCGGACACGCGTCGACAGAACGCCAGCCGTGTTTCTGCGCGACCTTGGACGATTTCTTCTCCCACAATTGATGAATATTGGCGAGAAAACCCTTCGGACGGATTTCTTTCAAGTCGATCGAACGAAAATTCTTTAACGCGTCGAAATAGCCCATTATTTCTTCACCATCTGATGTTGCATAATTGCTTCAGCGATCAATAGATCATCCATCGAATCGATATCAACGGACTCTATCTGCCGCGTGCGGTACGGGATAACCTTCTTCCCATAGCGCGAATTGGTTTGTTCAAATGCCGTTCGGGTAAATGTGTAAATCAATCCATTCAGAAAGAAGCATTCCGGATACGCCTGCCGCTGGAATTTCGAGTGATCGAGATCGATCAGGAATTTCATTTGATCCGCCGACGGCCAATAAACCATGTCGCCGGGATGCTCCATCGGCTCGGACACGGACACGACGGTATCCGCCTTCTCGGCAAGCAGCAGATCGATCGAATCATCAATGTGTTTGGATTTGCGCAACGGTGTCGTTGGATGCAGCAAGACGATAATGTCCGGCTGATACTTATCGCGCTTGAGCAGTTCATCGAGGCAATGCTTGATCGCGTCTTCGATTACCGCCTTATCAGACGACAGACTTTCCGGACGGAGAAACGGCACTTCCGCGCCGAACTGCCGGCTGACGGCCGCAATCTCTTCCGAATCCGCCGAGACGATCGTTCGGTCAATGCGGCTGGCCAGCGACTGTTCAATCGTGTGCGCGATAAGCGGCTTTCCGGCGACGGGATAAATATTTTTCTTCGGAATTCCTTTTGATCCGCCGCGGGCCGGGATGAATCCTAAGATATTCATTTGCTGGCTGCTCCAATCACCGCTTCTGCGATGTAATCAACCTGTTCATCGGATAATGCGAGAAAGATGGGAAGATTGATAACCTGCGAGGTAAATTCCTGAGCCACAGCGGATGCGGTGATCCGGCAGGCTTCCCGCCCGGAACGGTACACTTCCTGCTCATACACCGGCATGGGATAGGCAATGCGCGTATCAACCCCTTTGGCTTTCAGGGCAGCCACCACTTCATCACGGTTCTTGACGAGAATCGGGTAGAAAAAGTAGGCGTTCTTGGAATCAGGCCGGACGGTCTTGGCGACGCGAATCGACTTATGGGCTGAAAAATGCCGGTCATACTGGGCGGCCACGCGAGCCCTTTCCTTTAATAAGGTCGGCAGTTTCTTGAACTGGGCCAGGCCGATCGCCGCGTTTAAATCGGTCATCCGCGCGTTCGTACCGAGATAGGCGTGAAGATATTTTCCCGATTCTCCCTGGTTACGCCGGATGCGGAGCTCTTTGGCAATCCGTTCATCATGCGTAAAGACCATCCCGCCCTCAACGGTCGTCATGACCTTGGCCATGTGAAAACTCATGGTAGAGACGGTTGTCTGGGCGCCGAGCGGCTTTCCGTGATAAACGCCACCAAGCGACTGCGCAGCGTCCTGAATCAGCATCAAATTGTTTTCTTTCGCCACTTTGGCCAGTGCGTCGATATCCGACGGGTTGCCGCCGTAATCGATGAACATGATAGCTTTAGTTTTCGGACCGATTGCCTGCTTGATTCTGGATGCATCGAGATTAAATGACTGGTTTTCGATATCAACAAAGACCGGAACTGCGGCCTGATACGACACTGCCGCCGCCGTCGCGATATACGTCATCGATGGAATGATCACTTCATCACCCGGCTTGATCCCCAGCACTTTCAGCACGAGATCGATCGCGACGGATCCGTTCGACATGGCAATCGCGTGCGGAACATTCAGGTAATTGGCCATGAGCTCCTCGAAGCGCTTGACCTTGGGGCCCATCGTGAGCCAGTCGGCAGTAAACGAATCGAACACTTCCCTCAGCTCTTCGTCTTTAATTTCCGGGGTTGACCACGGAATGTTAATCTCTATCGACGTCTTATTTGGCACGTAAGGCCTCCTGCTCACTGAAGAATTGTTTGAGCTGGTCCAAATTATTGGATTCATAATCGTTCTCGGTCAGGATCCCGTTCTGGAAACAATAAACCAGCTCTTTGATCCCATCGAGAACGGTACGCGTCGGTTTGAAACCGACTATCTTTTCCAGCTTGGCAAAGTTGACACGGTAATTGCGTTGATCATCAACATCGGTTGCGTACCGGACTTTCAGTCCCGGCATGACGCTGACAATCATCTGCACAACATCTTCTTTCATAAAGTTCTGCGCGGTGGCACCGGCGTTGAAAACTTGATTGCTGACTTTCTTGACATCAGCATTCAGGATATTCAGCATGATGGTCGTCATGTCCGCAACGTGGACATACGGCCGCCACATCCGGGCCGCGAAAACGACCAACTCTTTTTTGAAGATTGCCTCATAGACGAACGAATTCACGGCCAAATCAAACCGCGTGCGCTGCGACACGCCATACGCCGTGCCGAACCGCAGATACGTCGGATGGAACTTTTCATCCGCGATCGACATTAGATATTTTTCGCAGTCGATTTTGGTTTCGGCGTACAGCGACACCGGATTAAGTTCATGATCTTCGTCGGCAGATGTATCGGCTTTAATGACGCCGTAATTGGAACAGGTCGACGCGAAGATAAACCGCTCGATCTTTTTCTTCTTGGCGAGATCGGCCACCATCTGGGTGCCTTTGAAGTTGATCTGATACGCTGACTTGGGCGCGGCCTGGCAGGGCATATCGCCCACCACCGCCGCCAGATGCACGACGGCCGTCACGCCCTCCAACGCCCGTTCGACATCCGCTTTCACCCGGACATCGCCTTTGATCAGTTCAAAATTGGGATGGTTCATGAACCCGGCCAGCGCCTTTCCTCCATAAATAAGGAGATCAAGGCAGCGAACCTTCCACCCCAGTGCCAGACATTCTCTGATAAAATTAAATCCAACGTAACCGGCCCCACCGGTCACGAGAATAAACGGACTCTGCTTCGCCATTCTTTATCCTTTACGATATTTACCGGCAACAGTCTTGCGAACGACCGCTCCCGCTTCGATTCGATTATTTTTTCCGATCTTTACCCCAGGCTGAACGATCGCCCCGGCTTCCAATGTGACATTCTTTTCCAGATAGCAGCGGCCGCACACAACGGCGCCCGGAAACAGATAGCAATGGTCGCTCACCGTCGATTCCACATCGACAATGACTGACGGATCGAGGATGACATTCGAGCCGATCGTCACGCCATGCGACAGGACAACCCCGGGCGAAACAACCACACCCTTGCCAATTTCGACATTGGCATTAATGATCGCATTGCGGGAAACCGCATTGACCGGGATCAAATCCGCCTGCATGGCTTCGTAATAAACTTTTTCACGGATCGCGTTATCGCCGATCGCGACGACAAATCCGGTGATATCACCCTTCTTCAACGACTTCAGGATGGAATGATCACCCAAAAACGGAACGTCGTGATAAATCTTGGACCGTTTCAGATGTTCCTCTTCCTGCTTGGTGCCGACAAAACCGGCCAGTTTGAAATTGTGGCTTTCCATCAAAATGTCAGCCACGATCATGGCTGTGGTACCGACTCCGACGATGACAACCTTCATCTTGATTCTCCTTTATGATTTTTTAGCTGATTTCTTTCGCAATGTTTCAACAGACGCGATGGTCGATTCGATCATATACTGAAACTCTTCTTCCGGCATCCAACTATGGAACGGGAACGACACCATGTTATCGAAATAACGGTCGGTGTTCGGACAGTCGGCCTTGCCCATCCCACCCTTCTGGAACATGGGGTAGCGGTAGAGCGGATAATACTGCACGATCACTTTGATGCCATATTGATTGAACATGAGGCCGATGAAATCATGATTGGTCGCGCCGCTCGCACCGCCGTCGAACCGCGCCGGCAACAAATGCCATGCACTCGTCTGTCCCGATGGGATTTTCTGGAAAACAAGTTCCGGATATTTCTTTACCGCATCCTTGAACTGATTAGCGCGCGCGGCGCGCTGCTTCACCAGCTGATCAACACGTTCAAGAGTTTTCGCCCCCAGTGCACACTGAACTTCGCCGATGCAGAAATTGTACGGCCAGATTTTATCTAATGAAAAATCGACATTGCCCATCGCCGGGACCCAGTATTTCTCCCGCGGCTCAGGAAATCCGCACAGGCCGTTATGACGCAAACCGGGAACGAATTTCGCGAGCTCCGGATCTTTAACGGTCAAGATCCCGCCTTCGCCGAGCGTGGTAATATTCTTGTGAGTATGAAATGAGAAGCATCCGAAATCTCCCCACGATCCCACCTTGGCGCCGCTGCTTTCCGCGCCGAGCGCTTGGGCGCAATCCTCGACGATATAGAAGCCGTGCTGTTTAGCCAGCTCCATGATGGGCGGCATATCCGCAGCCAATCCATAGATATGCGGAACGATCACGCATTTTGTTTTCTTGGTCAGCCTGGACTTAATCGTCGCGGCGGAAACAATCCATGTTTCCGGATCAATATCGCACCAGACGATGGTCGCCCCCGTGCGGGCAAACGGAATCGCCGATGCGCAGAATGTATGCCCGGGAATAATAACTTCATCACCGGGGCCGACCTTTGTTACAATCGCGGCGAGCTCGAGCGCAGCGGTACAGCTCGATACAGCAAAGGCGGACTGCGATCCGTTATATTTGTTAAAATCCACTTCGAACTGCTTCATATATTTTCCCTGCGTGAAGGTGTCTCTCGTTTCACGCATCACTTTGGCAACGAGTTCAATTTCTTCCTCGGTATACGTAGCGCCCACTCCGCTCCATGGGACGGTCTTCTTGGTAATCGTCGACATCGTAATTCTCCTGCTTAGTTATTCTGTTTAATGACCTGCGCCGGAACGCCGTACACGACGGAATTATCCGGAATATCTTTTACGACGACCGCGCCGGCACCAATCAGGCAATTGCTTCCGATCCTAATGCCTTCCCGCACGCACACGCCCATGCCAATAATCGTATCGTCGCCGACCGTGACGCTGCCGGCCAGCACACTGCCGGGCTGAACAAACACATTGCTGCCGATCTGGCAATCGTGTTCAATGATGGCGCCGGTGTTCACGCATGTGAAATCCCCGACCGTCGCATTTGTATGAATAATAGTATGCACCAGAGCTGTGACACCCCGCCCCACGTTGGCCGACGGCGCGATATACGCTGTGCGGTGAACCACCGACACGACCTGATGCTTCCGCTGATTAATTTGATTGATAATCCGGCGGCGCACCTGAAGCAGCCCGGCGCCTAAGCCGATATGAACATAAAAATTCCCCGGTGCCTGGTCGAGATACCTGTCATCCCCGAGCATCATCGCGCCCTGCTTGCGGATAGAATCCGGAAGCTCCGCCGCTGATTTATCGATGAACCCCAGCAGTTTCAAGTCCGATTGCTCCGCAATCTTCTCAGCGATGAGCCAGGCATGCTTGCCGGCGCCAACCACGACAACTTTCTTTGCTGAGTTAAACATCACTAAAATGTTCCTTCTTGATCAGTTGCCCGGCCGTCACATCGGCCTTCACCTGTTTATTCACGCAAGTTAAAAAGAATTCCTTTGGCGATAAATCGCTCGACGGCCGCAGGAAGCGCACATCAGCAACGGATATTTTCTCGCCCTTCTTTAAATCCCGGCGGGCATACACCCCTTTTTGCATCGTGGCGCGCTGGCTCTTTTCTTCGTTCTGGATGTCCCAGTCGGATTTTCCCAGGATGACTTCCGCCTGGCGCACCGCGTCGACAAAACGACGAAATTCTTTCGGATCCATTGAGGCCTTATGGTCCGGACCCCAATCATCTTTATCGAGGGTAAAATGCCGCTCGAGCACCTTGACCCCCATGCCGACCGCGACCAGACTCGCTTCATGCCCGAGGCTGTGATCCGAGAACCCGATCATTGTTTGAGGAAAGACATCCTGCATCCGTTTGATCCCGTTCAAGTTCAGACTGGCCGACGACGCCGGATAATTTGAGGTGCACTTGAGCACGATCAGCCGGGATTGACACTCCTTCACAAAATTCACCGCCTCGACAATTTCCGCCCAGCGGCTCATCCCCGTCGACAACATGACCGGAACTGCCGACTTGCGGATCACATCGAGCATCGGATAATTCATCATTTCACTGCTGGGAACCTTGATGATTTCAAGCCCCATATCAATCAGGAACTTGGCCGACGGCGTGTCATACGGTGCCGAAATGAATGTCATCTTCCTGTCTTCGCAGTGTTTCTTCAGCTCATCGAATACGCCGAACGGCAATTCGAGCTTCTTGATCAGATCAAAATGCGTAATAGTCTGGCCGATATTGGCCACATGATGACCGGCGAGCGGCGCGTCGGGAGAAATGATTTCTTCCGTGATAAATGTCTGGAACTTGACGGCATCGGCCCCGCAGGCAGCCGCCTCATCAATGAGCTGATGCGCCTTGTTCAGGTCTCCGTTATGGTTGACCCCAGCCTCGGCAATGATAAATACCGAATCATTTGAGGATAACCGTCGATGTTTTAATGAAAGTGACATCATGGCGTTAACATTTGGCGCGGGGACGCAACAAATCAATCTGCTCCCGCACGATCTCCATTGAAACTTTTTTCAATTCGAATGACGCGTATTCAATCTGATCCCAGGGCAGATGACCCCAGAACCACGATTTCTCACTGACCGGAAGGTTTTCATCTTCACGCCCATTGTTGTCGCTGAGATGGACCGCCCGGATAAACGGGCGCACCTGACGGACAAACTCCACCGGATCGAACCCGAGTGTTTGTGCTGACACTTTCAGATGCGCCACATCAAGCAACACTCCAACATTATTTCTCTTAAAGAACTCGATAAATAGCGGCAACTCTTCCAAATCGGCAAAATGGTAACGGCAATTGACGCCTTCCGGACAGTTATAGACAGCCACGACGTTATTCTCAACGAGGAGATCCACTCCCTTTTCCTGCGCGTAACCAGCCGCGTGCTGGCAGGCCTGAAAGAAATTATGCCGCGATTCATCGAAATCAACCGGTTTTAACTTTTCCTGATGTCCGCCCAGGTCACCCGGCGTAAGATCGATGGCGAACCCCGCATGCAGTGAATACTGCTTCAATCCATTGGCCTGGCATAGATCAATTGCCCGGCGGCAATGGTCGATCGAGCGATCCCAATGATGCCGCAACGACAGATACAACACGAACGGGTCTTTCGGGGCCGGAAAATAATTATGAATGAATAAATCAATACGCTCGCGGTATGACGCGAAAACCTTGCTCAACGCGGCATCTTCCAAAAATGCAATATTCCCGCTCAATTCGAGCCCGGGCAATCCGGCCTCGACGGCTATCCGGCACGCCGATTCAAAATCGGTCCGCCCAAACACAGTTGAAGAGATCGCGACTTTCACCATAGATTTAGCACACATGCTTTTCGAGGATGCCGCGCACGTCCGCCGGGGCCTTCAGCGTGACCGGGTTCTGGTCAAACGCACCCTGCAGCGGGACCATGAGCTCAGCCACTTCCCCGACGTTATCCTTAGTAATTCCCCAATCACTTAAATTTTGAGGAACGCCAAGCAAGTTAAAGATTTTATCCAGCTGGCGCACCAGTTCAATCGATTGCTGTTTCAGATCGCAGCTCCCACCCCGATGCTTCAATAACATGCCGTAATCGGTATATCCGCGCTCGATGTTGTATTTCATGACGGACGTGATAAAAATCCCGCCGCCGATGCCGTGCGGCACATGATAATGTACACCGATCGGATACGACATGGCACCCGCCGCGCCGGACCCACTGTTAAAAAGCGCGATCCCAGCGAAATAACTGCCGACGAGGAGTCGCTGACGTTTAATCATATTGTTGGGATCACTCTTGAGGCTGGATAAATTTTCGATAAGGAGATCAAATGCGGCCTGGCTGAAACTGCGCGTGGCCACGTTGGCTTTCGGGCTGGAGAAACTTTCGAGCGTGTGCACCATCGCATCGACACCGGCCGACACCGCAACTTTGATGGGACAGCTCATCGTCCACTGCGCGTCCAGAATGGCGTAGGTGGCGTGCATGTAATGACCGTTGATTCCAAGTTTCTTCTTTTCCGATTTGTCGGTAAAGACCGCGTTGATGGTGACTTCACTGGCCGTGCCGGCCGTTGTCGGTATTAATAGCGAAGGAACACCCGGCTTCTTCACCTTGTCAAAGCCGCGGTATTCGACGCCATAACCGGGATTGGTTTGGAGAACCGCAATCGCCTTGGTCATGTCCAGGACACTGCCGCCGCCGATGCCAATCAGGAGATCAACGTCCTTTAACGGGCGGATCCGGCTGGCCATATAATCCAGATAATCGTAGCTCGGCTCTTCCGTTCCGCGTAAATTCATGAATTTGGCAGACGGAAAACCCGCTTGAACGGCTCCCCAGACTTCATGAAAATATGCCGTATTCGAAACTCCCTCATCCACCAGGATTAAGGGACAGCGGTAGCCCTTGTCCCTGATCAACTCCGGCAGCTTCGCTGAATATCTAACTCCATGATACATATGTGTTTGCAGCTGAAAATAAAATTCTTCGATCATTTTACTCACCTTAATAATGTTTTATGTTCAAATATTGAACAACAGTATAGAAATCCCGGTCCAACCTGTCAACTAAAAATATCCGGGATTACCGACCAGCCAGATGGATCTGTTCGGCCAGCGATTCCGCCTTATTGATCAAATCTTTGCGCCACGGCAAATAGGTGATCCGCGGCCCGCCTCCCGCCCGGTTCCCTTGCCGGATATCGTTAAGCCAATATCCGAACATCAGCGCTTCGCAGGAAAACGGAATATTTTCAGCCACCGACAACACACTGCCCGCCGCTTTTCGGCGATACGCCATCGGCTTGAACGACCGCGCCGGATGATTCCCCAAAAATTCCGCAATCTGTTCTGCGACCAATTGCGCGGATGGCTTGATGCGCGGATACACAAAATGATCAGCAATGTATTTGGCCAATTGATCCAGCTTCGGTGAAACAGCCAATTTTCCGGCCAGTCCGTTGTTGACTAGCTCTTTTAATTCATCCATGCCGTTCGCCTGCCAGAAGAAGTCATAATAATCGTAATGATACCCAGGCGGGATCTGATCAGCCGCGCTCTTGGGCATGAGTCCTTTGATGGAAATGACCGGAACATTCCGGACCGACGCATCCAGCGCGCTGGCTGACAAAACGGTAACAAGCGTGCCGATCCCTTTTAACCATTCCGACATCGTCCCCTGTTTCACCACATCCAATAAGCCTCCGGACGATTCCTGCAGGCTGCGATAACAATGGGCCATTTCAAACGGATGCGGCCGCAATTGCGTTTTCACTTTTGACGGGACAACCAGCTGATCGACGATATTGCATAACACGCGGACAAACGCCGCTTCCCAGTAAATCCAGCTCTCCGCATGATTCGGCGGCAGGAAATATGTGCCATCCCCGCCTTTCCGCTCGAGCCGGTAAATCATTTCAATATGATTTTTTACTCCGCCGATACTGTTATTCACACGGATAGGAAATTCAAGCCAACAAGCACCCGCAAATGGTAAGCGCTGTCCCCGCAGTGGTCAAGTTCCACCCTGCACTACTTCCACCCCAGCAATGGCTGCATGGCAATCAATCACTTTTGTTGGATATTCCGAGGGGTACGCTCAGCGCAACAGGCGGAAATGGCCCGATTTGGACCGACCAGCATCGGCAGTCCTAAACATTCAGTGCGCTCTGCCAGCAGCTTCACCACGCCTACTCACGCTGCGCCGCGTGTGCCATTACTACAGGGCAGAATTACCAACCCACTGTCTGATCAAACTCCAGTTCCGGGACCGGCTCTGCATCCACATCCAC
>SXGR01023608.1_pt1 | contig 13367 bp, 9 predicted proteins | sample 3174711 | NCBI WGS metagenome assembly SXGR01 (sample SAMN11356860, study PRJNA531348) | freshwater metagenome | isolation source: freshwater sample F1-60 | place: China: Fuxian Lake, Yuxi | collected 2017-12-25
GGCGCGGCATCCGACCCTGCAACAAGCCCTGAAGAACGCTACGCTGCACCGCGATGGGTTCATCCTACCGTGGATACTGACATCGGCACGCAAGTGACCGGTGCCTGTTTCAACCGCCGGATGCGGAAAACCGCACGTCCGGTGGTGTGGAAGGGTCACGGGGCGCAATCCCCGTGACCCCAGCCGATCAACGAGCCATCGAGACGCTCCCAAAAAAATCGCCCGTGCGCGTGAGCGACCGGGCGAGGTGGGCGGGCACGTCGCGGTACCCGCATGGAGGTTTTTTCAAATCCGCGTGTGACAAAATGCGGGCACCGGGACGTGCCCGCCCACCCTAGAAGCGGCCTTCGATGCCGGCCGTGATCGTGGTGCCGTTGATGAGGAACGTCTCCAATTGGTCGGCCACGCCACGGAAGTAGCGCTGCGGCTCGTTGAAAAGGTTGGCGACGCCGAAGTTCAGCGTGAGATTGCGCGGCAATTGGTAGCGGAGGTTCAGGTTGATGAGGTCTCGGGGCGCGAGATACTGGTTTCGGGAGGGCGCGGTAGCATTGTAGGAACGGATGTTTAAGCTCGTGTAGTTGTAGCTCATTGAAACACCGAATTTTTTGTAGTCCCACGAAACGGCGAGGTTGCCCGTGCGAGGGATGAAGCCGGCGATTTCACCGTTGCCCCGATACGCGCCGGTGGTGCCGAAATCACCGTGAGCATTCGTGACGCTGAAGTTGGCGCTGAGGCGGAGCGTCCTCAAGACACCCGGGAGGAAGCGGAACTGCTGCTGGTAGGCGAATTCGAAGCCCTGGGCAATGGCCGTGCCGGCGTTGACGCTTTGGAGGATCTTGTAGCCTTCATAGAGGCCCTCGAAGCCGTTTTCGGCGCCGGCTTCGACGACACCGGTTTCCCGGGCACCGACGATGAAGTCGCGGATCGATTTGTGAAACCAACCGACGGAGAAGGAGCCGGAGGGTTCGAAGTAATATTCGATCGAGGCATCCCAGTTTTTCGCCTTTTGCGGGAGGAGGGCGGGGTTGCCCAGCGAGACCGTTTCATTGGCATCGCTAAACGAGAAAGCAGGAAGCGCGTTGGCGAGGGAAGGGCGGCCGAAACTCGTGGTCCAAGACGCGCGCGCTTTCATATTCGGCGTGAGGTCGCGCCACAGATGGACGCTGGGGAAATTCTGCCCGTAGCGACCATTGTTTTCGTAGGGCACCCGGAAGTCGCGGGCGGCCGCACCGACGGGATCCGCGAGGCGCTCGGCGGTTGTGCTGAGCACGCGGCTCCGGATGCGGGCCATCCCGACGGTGTCGGTGACCTCCCGTCGGAGGCCGCCGAGGAAGCCGTTCGGTCCGATCCGACCTTGGGTCATCAGGTAGTAGCCGGTGATGACTTCCGTGGTTTTGTTGGAGTTGGCGAGGACGTTTTGCTGGTAGGTGTAGACGTTTTCCCGCCAGAGGGCCGGGTTGGTGGGCTGCCCGTTTTGGATAAACTGAGCGCCTTCCCATTTCGGAATCGTGCGCCCGGTCTTCACTTGGTCCCAACTCAGGATCGAAGGATCAGCCGGGAGGGCATCACGGCCGATGTAGTCCCATTGACGACCGCGGCGGACCAGTTCGACGACGTGGTCCCGCACCTGTCCGCCCGCCTTGAGGAAGGCACTGAAGGATTGAATCGGGAGTTTGTACTTGAAATGGGCCCGGGCCTCACGGATGAAATCGATGTCGAGGTTGCCGGCACCGGTGCTGAGGCCGGACGGGCGGTAGTTCTTGGGGTTGGTGAAATCTAGACCGCCGTTTTGGATGAAGCGCGGGTAGAGGTCGCTTTGGGTGCGATCGAGAATCCAGCCCACGCCGGTTTCGCCATTGGGGCCGACGATGGTGTCGATAGGATTCCCGGCGGTCGGAGTCACGCTGTTGTCGCGGCCTTTAGGTCCGATCAAGGGAATATTGCCGAGGCGGTTGGTGAGTAAGCCCTCAGCGCCGAGCGTGCGGTAGCGGGTGCGGCTCCAGAGACCGGCCCATTCGATATCGAGGGGTCCAAAAGTGTGCTCGCCGGCGAGATCCATGTGACGAAGGCGTTGATCGCGTTGGATCAGGGTCGAGGAGGCGTCGATGAGGGCGGCCTGCGTGGTGCCAGAGGTGTTGGTGTTGACGGAACCGTTGGCGTTGAGCTGGGGTTGCGGCACCGCGCGCACGGTCGTGATGCGATCCGTCCAGCCGGGGACGACGCCGGACGTGGTGGCATTCGGCACGGTGGTCTGGCTGCCGGCAAACGCGCGCGTTTGATACTGGCGGCGCATGGGCTCTGGTGCGTCGTTGTAGATGAGATTGAGCTTGAGGAGGGAATTTCGGCCGAGGCGGTAGTCCCACTTGGTGCTGAGACTGCGCTGGCGGCGGTTGTTGAAATTATCGGTCGTGCGGTAGTCCCACACAAAGGCGGGGCCGTTGCCGTATAGGCCGTTGGGGGCCTGCTGGTAGTCGCGCTGGGTGCGGAAAAAGCCGAAGGCGTTTTCGCTGTAGAAGGCGTTGACGGAGACAGCGAGGTTCTCGGTATTGCTGCCGAAGATGGCGAACTTCTCGGTGTAGGAGGCATTGAACAACCCGTGGTTGCGGCGGGCCTCGCGCAACGGCACCTGCTCAGTGAACCACGGGGCCATGCGCGCGGTGAAGTTGTAAACGATACGGCGTTTTTCCCGCATGTTGAGCGGTGAACGTGTCTTGAAATTCACACTGCCACCGAGAGAGTCCACCGGTTTGTCGGGGGTCTGGCCTTTGATGACTTCGAGCGCCTCAAACATGGCGCCCGTGAAGGCGGTCATGCGGGTGTTGCGATTCTGCGCGCTGAACGACGACATGCCGCCGCCGTCGATCGTGATCGAGCTCATGCCGGCGCCCATGCCGCGCACGCTAATGACTTCGACGACTTCGTCGCCGGGATTGCCAAACGCGACCCCGGGGAGACGGATCGCGAGTTCGGTCGCATTCATGTTCGGGAGGTCACCGAGTGCGTCCATCGAGGCGACGTTCTTGAGATTGTCCGCGTTGCGCTGCTGGGTGAGGGCGGAAGAAGCACCGGCTTTTTCGCTGACGACCTTGAAGGAATCGAGCATCAACACGGAGCTGGTCATCACGAAATCGCGGACGGCGGGACTGCCGGCCGAAATCACCACTGTGCTCGTTTGTGTATCGAGTGCGGTGTAGGTGACGACCAACTCATGGGTGCCGACGGGGACGTTGAGAAGGTAGCGGCCGGTGTTGTCGACGAACGCACTGAGTTTGAGCGCGGGGATTTCGACCTTGGCGCCGATGAGGCCGTTGCCGGTGGTCTTGTTAGTCACATTGCCGGTGACGACGCCCGTCGCCGCAGCGGCGGAGTCAGCGGCAAACGTACGCGGCACATTGAGCGCTGTGGAGAGCGACAAGACCGCACAGAACGCGGCTTGGAGGAGGCCCTTCGCGAGCGAAGGACGACGATTGAGGGGAGCAGGGTGGTGGGTCATAGTAAGAAAGTTGTTGGGAACGAGGGAGGCGCTAGAGGGTTCGGGATAAGCGCCAGAAAGCAATTAATCACTTACCATACGTGCCTGCCCGCCCCGGCAAGGCCAGCGAAAATTTGCTCGTGCCGCTCGCGGGGTGCATTTCCGAGTTTTTGATGACGCAGAGAAAGTGGCAGGGACTTGAGTCCCTTCACTGGAGTTTGGCTCCTGAAGTCCCTCCCGCTGTCTTTGCAGGCATACTCGTATTGACCGAAACTCGGAAATGCGCGGCGCCCCTTGGGCGCGGTAACGCAGCTCGAATCCTGCGAATTCGCCTAACCGCCGGTCGTCAGGCTGAGTCCGGGCTCGCGGCTGGCACGGACCCGGACGGAGGGGACTTTGTCACCGGGATATGCGCCGCTTGGCGGAGCAACTCGGGTTTCGAGATACCCATCTTGTGGGCGAGCTTGGCGAAGCGCACGACCTCGATCTGATCGAGCGCCGTGATACGCTCGGTGCCGTCGCGATCGGTCCACTTAACGTGGTGGTGTTTGCGGCGCGCGGTCTTGACGAGGTCTTTGAGGAAAGTTTGGTCGTCGGCAGGCAGGTCGGTCATGGGCAGGAGTTGGCGGGGCGGGGCGGGCGAGGTCAAGGCGGGCGGAGGGGTGCTCTCCCCAGCGCCCCATTGCTATCGGCGGTTGGGAAACCGCCGTTCGTCCGGAATCGCCTGCTTTGTCTTTGGTGCCGGCGGCGTGAGCTCCACGTTCACCGGCAGTTCGCCCAGTTCGTAGTAGCGGTGCTCGATCACCGCGTCGCGCACGATGGCGACGCGCAGACCGGACTTGGCGCCGCCGAGCGGTTTGCCGACCGGTCCGCTCGTAATGTTCTGGATGTCGCCGTCGCGACCCTCGGCGTTGCGGTGATAGTGTCCGCAAAACAGATACTTCACGCCGAACTCACGAAACAACGCCATGTAGGCGGCACGCCGCGCGAGCGGGATATTGAAATACTGGTCGGGCTCCGACGCGGTGGCGATGAACCATGGGTGATGTTGAAAGACGACGATGTGCGGTGCGCCGGCAGCCTTGGCCTGCATGAGTTCGGTGCGGAGCCAGCGCTCCTGCTCGGCGAGGTGCTGCGGTGCTCCTTGCGGTGAGTGAATCACACTCGAATTCAGCACGATGCCCGTGACGCTCCGGTGGCTGAAGGTGTAGCGATCCGGGCCGAAAATCTTGATGTAATCCGCGAGGCTCTCCGGTGTCGGCTCGTTCTTCACGTCGTGATTTCCCGCGATGTGATAGACGGGAATCGCCGCATCGATCTTGCCCGCGATCCGGCGGTATTCGGCGATTTGCGCGGCGTCGCCCGGCTTGTGCACGAGATCGCCCGTGATGACGACAAAGGCGGGGCGCAGGCGGTTGACGGCGGTGACGGCGAACACGAAGTTCGCGGCGTCCTGCACGAAATCCTTGTTTTCGGTAAACATCCCGAGCTGCGGATCGCTGAGCTGGATGAAAAAGAAAGGCTCTTCCGCGGCGATGCGGACGGGCGCGCCGGCGAGCAGCGCGAGGAGAACGAATTTTTTCATGAGAAGATAAAATGACCTGAAGGTCGGAGCGATGTGGGACGTGTTGGGATCGCCTGCAAGCAGGCTATTACCTGATGGACACGAGCTCAACGAGCAGCGGACGATGGTCGGAGGCCACGGCTTCCGGCAATACCTTCGCTGAGACCACGCGCCACGCACCGGCGGGGCGTAGGAGGACGTAGTCGATGCGAGCGGTCGGCTGCTTGGCCGGGCTCGTCGGCCCCGGCGTCGCGGCGGACGCGTCGGTGAAGTGTTCGCCCAGGACTTTCATCACGCGGGTATCGGGCCGCGCGTTAAAATCGCCCGCGAAAATTGTCGGGATGGAATCGTGGCCAAAGAGTTCGTTGAGCCGCTGCGCCTGCTGCCAACGCGCGGTATCGTCGCGCGTCGCGTCGAGATGCGTGCCGATGAAGCGCAATGGTGGCTGGCCCGGCGGGCGCACCGTCGCCGAGATTGCGATACGCGGCTCGACGTTGGCGGGATTGGGGAGTGCGTGGACGGTAAACTCTTCCAGTGGCCAACGGCTGAGCAACGCCTGGCCGTAAGCGCCGCCCTGATAGTCCATCGCTTTGCCAAAGCGGAAGCGCAGACCGGTGAGGCGAGCGAGTTCCGCCGCCTGATCGACGCCGCCGGTGCGGGTGGTTTTTCGGTCGACCTCCTGCAGCGCCACGAGGTCGGCACGCGACGCGGTGATGACGGCGGCGAGGCGGGGGAGGTCGAGTTTCCCGTCGTCGCCCTCGCCGTGGTGAAGGTTGTAACTGAGGACACGGAGCGCGGGCGGAGCCGCGGGCGTGGCGGCCTGAGCGGTCGCGGCAGGGGCCCCGAACAGAGCAAGAAGGGCAAGTAGAAACAAAGTGCGCAGATTCATCGGAGCGCACGATTCCACGCCGGAGTTCACGCCAGTCAATGACGGCGCGTCACGCCTTCGGGTATTCGTAGCCCTTCCGGTAGTCGCGGCGGAGGAGTGTGTTCGCGGCCGCATCGCCGACGATGACTTCTTTTGCGCCGTCCCACTCGAGGCTGCGGCCGAGTTTCAGCGAGGCCATGCCGAGCAAGGCCATGTTGGTGGAGAGGTGGACTTCGCCGATGTCGCTCACGGGTTTGATTTTTCCGTCGCTGCGGATCGCGGCGAGGAAATCGGCGAAGAGCTCTTTGATGTTCTGTGAATCGGGCGAGTTGATTTTCGGCTCTTCGGTGATGGTCGGCTGCTTCGCGTCGCTCGGGTAGAACGTCCAGCCCTTCTGCCACCCCATGTGGAAAATGCCCTTCGTGCCGTAGAAATAACAGCCGACGTTTTCGCCCTTGTCGGTGTTGTTATTCGCGAAACGACGGTGCTCCCATTGCACGCTGAACTTGTCGAACTGATACGTCGCGAGCTGGTGGTCGGGTGCGTCGGTGGTCTGCCCGGTGGCGGTGGAGACGGCCGGGCCAGCGATGGGCCGGCCGCCGGTAGAGAAGATGCGCTTCGGATATTTTTCTCCGGTGACCCAGAGGACTTGGTCGAGCCAGTGGATGCCCCAGTCGCCGAGCGTGCCGTTGGCGTAGTCGAGGTAGTTGCGGAAACCGCGCGGGTGAATGCCGCGGTTGCCGGCGCCGACCGTCGGCGTGCGGGGATCGCCACCGTTGAACGGCCGCAGCGGGGCGGGGCCGCACCACATATCCCAATCGAGCTCCTTCGGCACTTCCACGGTGGGCAGTGGTTTCTCGGGACCGCTGCCGCCGTAGTTCACGAAACAGCGGACCATGCCGATGTCGCCGATTTTGCCGGCGCGGATAAAATCGCGACCGCTGACAGTGTGCGGCGAGATGCGGCGGTGGGTGCCGACTTGCACCACCCGGCCGGTGGCGCGCGCGGCATTCACCATGGCACGGCCTTCCATGACGGTGTGGCCAATGGGTTTTTCGACGTAAACGTGGGCGCCGGCGTTCACGGCGGCGATCATCGGGAGCGCGTGCCAGTGGTCGGGGGTGCCGATGATCGCGATATCGGGCTTCATTGCCGCGAGGCACTCACGATAGTCTTTGAAGCGTTTCGGTGCGCTGCCAGCGCCGGCCGCGCCGTTTTTTATCGTCGGCTCAAATTGCCGCGCGTCGACGTCGCACAAGGCGACGAGTTCACAGTCCCCGCTGGCGAGGGCTTCGCGGAGGATATTGTTACCCCACCAGCCGCAGCCGATGAGGACGGTGCGAAATTTCTTCGTGCCGGCTTTGTCGGCGGCGCGAATGGAAAACGGGAGCGAGGCGAGCGTCGCGGTGGCGGCGGAACTTTGCAGGAAGGTGCGGCGATTCATTTTTGGGGAAGATTCTCAGGCTTTCCGGCCGAGGCCGATGTGGGTGCGAAGATGGGCGATGGATTTTTCGATTTCGGCTTTCTGGAAATCTTGGTTGGCCTTTTTGCCTTCGGGGCCGGCGGGGGCTTTCCACGCGGTGAGCGGTTTGCCGCGTTGCGCGAGGGCGGCGAACTTCGCGAGCTTGTCGGGGCGCCGGTCGTAGTCTTTCCAGAAATCCGGCTGTTTGTAGGGAAACATGCGCTGCGCACCGGAGATCGTCTCGATCATGATGGGCACGCGCGGACAGAGCTGAGCCCAGCGCGCCGCGAAGGCTTTCCAATCGATGAGGCCCTCGCCGACGGCGGTCCATTGCACGGCCGCGCCCTCCGGAGTGTCCCAGACCTGTTGGTCGCGGAGCGAGGAGCAGATCGTGACCGGCCCGAGCGTCTCGAACGCATCCAGCGGGTCTTCGAGGGTCCAGGCAGCGTTGCCCGAGTCAAAATTGCAGCCGACGAAATCGGTGCCGGCGGATTCGATGAGTTGACGGCATTCCCATGAGTGCAGGTCGCCACCGTGATTTTCCATGGCGATCTTGATGCCGGCGTCGAGGGCGTCGCGGCGACAGGCCTTCAGCACGGCCACGGTGTCGGCAATGCGCGCTTGAATACCGCCTTCGGTTTTCCGGTCGGCCATTCCGCCGAGCAAGGTGCGGAAAATGGGTGAACCCAGCGTCTTCGCCACGCGGATACCGAGACGGAGATGCTCCTCGGCGGTGCCCCAGTTTTTCTTAAAACCCTTCGAGGTCGGGCAAATACTCCAGCTGCCCACGTAGAGCGCGAGGCCGGCCTTTTCCGCCTGGCGACGTACGGCCAGCAGCGCGCTGTCTTCGAGGCTGCCGAGCGCATCAAGGTCGGAGATGAACAGCGTGTCGCACTTGAGTGAGGCGGCGTAGTCGATCAGTTGCGGGGCTTTCCAGCCCATTTCGCGGACGGCAAAGTTATCGAGGCCGACGGCGATCTTGGGCGCAGGCGCCGTGGCGCCGGCGAGAGGGGAAGGGGCGAGGGCAGCGGCGGCGGTGGTGGCGGCGGCGGTTTGGAGGAAGGTGCGGCGGAGCATGGGAGTGGGAGAAATCGGGCGGAGTCGAAATCGTTTTTCGGTGCGAGGCCACCCTGGAAAAAAATCTCGCGCGAATGCCAGCAGGATTGCCGCGCCCGCCGAGCGGGGCGCGCAATGACTTACCGGCAGGGCGGGGATCGCCTCCGCCCTCGCGCGACCGCTACTTGGCGAATAATTCCGCGACGGGCACGATCTTCACCGCTGCGCGGCGGATGCTGAGCGGAAAGGTGCTGATCTCCCGGTCGGCGGCGACCACGGCCGCGGGCTTGGGCGAAGCATAAGTGATGGGGCTTGCGGCATCGGCGACGAGTGCGTCGGCGAAGGCGGCGGCGCCTTGGGTGACGGCGACAATCTTCAGGTTTCCGAGTTGCCAGTGTTTCTTGAGCGCGGCGTTGACCTCGGCGAGCGTGAGCTCGTCCATGAGACGGCGAAATTGCACGAGGTGCGGCTCGCTGAGGCCGTAGAAGGCATCGTCGATCGCGTAGCCGAGACGTTCGCCCGTGGTCGCGGCATAGTGCAGCACGTATTTTTTGAGGAATTGGCGGCGCTCCTCGAACTGCTCGGCGGTCATGCCGTGGGTGACCAGGCGATCGACTTCGCGGAGCGCGGCGCGCAGGGCGAAGTGGCGGGCCTCGTGTGGTACCGGCCGGATCCAGAGTTCGAAGAGCTGGCTGCGGCGTGCGACGTTCTGCGGCGGGGTCATGCGGGCGCCGCCGTTGGGGTAGGCTTCGATGTAGGTATAGTCGCCGTAGTTGAGGCCGCGCTGCTCGCGGATGACTTGGTAGAGCCGGCCGCTGGAGTTGCGGTGTTCACCGAGCCAAGAGTTGGCGATGGCGAGGGCATACCATTCGCGTGCGCCGCGCACGACGCCGAGGGGGAAGCCGACGCTGATCGCGGTCGAGGCCGTTGGCTTTTCCACCAGGGTGACGCTCAGGCCGGAGAGTGCCGGAGGTGAGGGCGCCGGCACCGGCGCGGGCGCGCCGGCGGGGAGCTTGGCAAGGTCGGCGCGGAGTTGATCAAGCAACGCGGGCGAGTAGCCGCCACCGAGGCCGATGACGACATTGTCACGCGTGTAGTGCGCGGTGTAGAAGGCCTTCACGTCGACGACCGTGATGCTTTTTAGAGCGGTGACGGTGCCGGCGCCGAGGTGGCCGTAGCGCGTGCCGCCGAAAATTTCATTGGCGAGGACGGCCTTGCCGAGTTCCTCGTCGCTGGCGAAGCGGAGTTGATTCTCGATGAAATTGAGCGTGCGGCTACGCAGGCGGTCGAGGTCTGCTTGGCTGAAGGCGGGCGTGAGCAACGCGTCGCGCAGGAGCGGGTAGAAGTCGGCGAGGTTGTCGACATGCGTACGCCCGGAGATGACGGTCATCTCCACTGACGCCGACGCGCCGTAGGTCGACGCGAGGGGAAAGAGCTGATCGAGAATCTCGTCGTAGCGCCGTTGCTGCGTGGCGGCCTCGGTGAGCATCGCCGCGGTGAGGGCGGCGAGACCTTCCTTACCGGCGGGATCGTTTTGGGAACCGACCTTGAACCAGAGGCGGAAGGAAACGGTCGGGTCTTTGGCGACGGGGAGGAGAATCGGGGCCGCCGCATCGCGCGGGACGGCGGCGAAGAGAGGCAGGGCCACGAGGGTGGCGAGGAGGAGCACGCGGCGGCTCATGACTGGACGCCTCTCAAGACGATCACGTTGCGGCGTTCGGGCACGAAATACTTCTTCGCGGCGCGCATGAGGTCCTCGGCGGTGACGGCGTCGGCCGCGGCGTAGAGGAGGTCGATCACGGCGATGTCACCGGTGAGCGAGATAAAGCGGGCGAGTCCTGCGGCGACGGCGTCGGGTGTATCGAGGCCCATGAGGAAGCTGTATTTGTTGCGGCGCTTGAGATCGCGCAGGCGAGTGGCGTCCACGGGTGTTTCCTTAAACTGATCGATTGTTTTGTAGATTTCATCGCGGATGGCGGCGATGTCTTCGGAGTTCTTGATCATCGCGTAGATGGAAAAAAGCGGTTGGTCGCGGTTCTGCGGAATGCTGGCGGCGAGCAGCTGGACGCGCTGTTCGCGCAGGAGCAGGCGTTTTCGCAGTTCGCTCGTTTCGCCAAACGCCAGCTCGCCGAGCAGCAGAGCGGCGACGTAGTCACGGTTGTCGGGGTCGAAGGCATCGCCTTTGTAGGCGACGGTGAGAATGGGCAGGGTTTTCCCCGGGTACGTGACTTCTGCCGTGCGCTCGGCTTTCTGCGGCGGTTCGGGCGTGATGGCGGGCGCGACGTAGCCGCGAGCCCAGCCTCCGTAATGTTGCTCGATATGGGCGAGGGTGGTCTTGGGCTCAAAGTCACCGGCGACGACGAGTACGACATTTTCCGGGCGGTAGAAGCGTTTGAAGAACGAGAGGCTGTAGTCGAATTGGCCGGCCATGACCATAATGTCGCGTTCGAAGCCGATCGTGGTGTGTTTGTAAGTGTGGGCGTCGTACGCGAGATCCTGCAGGCGCTCGTTCAGCAGCGAGAAGGGGCTTGAAATGCTTTTTCGGTATTCGCCGTAGACGGCGCCCGCCTCGGTCTGGAAAACGATTTTCGAAAAGGCGAGATTTTGGAAACGGTCGGCTTCGATTTCGATGACCTTGGGCAGGTCCTCGGCGGCGATTTTCAAGTGGTAGGCGGTGTGGTCGTCGGTCGTGTAGGCATTGGTGTTGGCGCCGATTTTGGTGACGATGCCCTCGTAGACGGCCTGCGGATACTTGGGAGTGCCGCGGAACATCATGTGCTCGAAGAAGTGCGCGAAGCCGGACTTCCCCTCCTCGACCTCGTCACGGCTGCCCGTGCGCACGACGGAGTAGTAGGCGACGACGCCGGGACTCTGCATCGGCACGAAGATCGCCGTGAGCCCGTTGGGCAACGTGTGCTTCTCGTAAGGGTAGGGGAACACGCGCGGCGCCGGCGCGGCGACGGTGGCCGCCGCCGTGACCAGCAAAGCGGCGAGGGTGAGGAAAAGGGGACGCATGATGAGTCGCGAACAAACGCGCCGAGCTGACGACGTCAAATCAGCCGGCGGGTTGCGGCGCGTGTTCCGCAGCACGGGTTACCGCGCTGTGGTCGGCACCGGCGGCTGGATTTTCTTGGGCTTCGTCGTCATCTCGAAGTCATCCGTGCGGAACGGGGTGACGGGCAGGCCGTCGGTCGAGAAGAGATTGCAGACCGGGTTGTCGGCCCAAGCGTAACGCACCGCGATCGGTGCGGCGACCGCGGGGTGGGAAACCTCGACCTGATTGTTGCCGACGATGTTGGCGCCCGCCCAATGCCAGACTTTGTCTTGGCCGCAGATCGCAAAACCGCGGGCCTCGGCCACATCGAAGGCGCGCAGTTTGCTGCCGAAGCAATCGAGCGTGACCGTGACCTTGTTTCCGGCGACGGCCATGCTCTGATATTCGGGGCTGCGGTAGGGGAATTTCATCCCGTAGTCTTTCGCGAGGGCCCAGCGCACGAGGCGGGAGGCGACGTCGTATTTATTGCGGGGATGGATGTCGCGGCCCTCGCCGACGTCGATGATCACGGCTTGGCCGGTGTTGGGCAGGCGCAGCGTCTTGGTCTGCGTCTCGCGGAGCTCGGCCCACGCGCTCTCACCGGGAGCGGATTTCTCGGCCATGTAATCGGCGAGCTGCACCCAGTAGAACGAGAAATCACCCTGACCCTGTTCCTTGCGCCACTGCTCGATGAGGAAGGGAAACAGCTCGGCGTGCTCGTGGGCGCGGCCGGCGTTGGACTCGCCCTGATACCAGATGACGCCCTTGATGCCGTAGCCGAGCGTGGGGTTGACGACGCCGGCGAAAATATTGCCGGGGCGGGCGTTGCCGGAGAGCCACGCGAGAGGATTTTGCGGCGGGGGTGGCGCTGTCTTGCCCGCGGCTTTGGCGGCCGCGCTGGCGACTTTTTGTTTTTCCGAGGCGGCGTCGAAATCGGCCTTGGCCTTGGCGGACGCGGCGTCGGCTTCGCGCTGTTTCGCGCCGGCCATCAACCCTGCGAAGCGCGGATCTTTTTCGATCGTCTCGCGGCGGATCCACGCCTCGGCGGCGGAACCGCCCCACGCGTTGTCGATCAGACCGACGGGCACATCAAGGATGTCGTAGAGGTAGCGGCCGTAGAGATAGCCGATGGCGCTGAAATCCTTGGCGTTGGCCGGATTTGCTATCTCCCATTTGCCTTTGAATTCGGTTTTCAATTCCTGCGTGCCGACCTGCGGCACGGAGACGATTCGGAGGTTGGGGCGACGCGCACCCGCGCCTTCGATGTCGCCGGTGTAGGTCTGGCCGAGCGACCACTGCATGTTCGATTGACCGGAGCACATCCAGACTTCGCCGATCAGCACGTCGGTGACATCCCGCTGCGTGGTGCCGGCGATGGAGAGAATTTGTGGCGTGGCGTTGGCGGGGGCGGCGGCGAGTTTGACCGTCCACCTGCCGTCAGACCCGGCGGTGGCGGTGTAGGACTGGCCGGAGAATTTCACGGTGACCCGGGTGCCGGGAGTGTCCCAGCCCCAGATGAGGTTGGCCTGCTTTTGTTGCAGGACCATGTGGTCGCCAATGATGGCGGGGAGTTTGAGTTCCGCGCGCAGGACGGAAGCGAGGGCGAGCGCGCAGGAGAGGAGGAGGCCGAGTTTTTTCATGGGGATGGAGAGGACGGAGGGAAACGGGAGAACGCGGAGAGAAGGCAACAGGGTTCTCGTTGGCGGAAGCCGCCGGCAGAAGCAAACTCGGCGTGTAAATTTTTGGCGCGCGGGTGTGCGCTAATCCGCCGCGACGCGCGGCGCGGTTCGATCACTATCGGCGGGAGTCATGTCGAAGGAAACGTGGGCGGCCGCACGCTTCGCGTCAATCCGCCTGCTGTGACTGGGCGGTGCGCGCTGCCGTCGTGGCGTGCTGGCTTTCAGCTGAGCC
>SXGR01016969.1_pt1 | contig 13366 bp, 12 predicted proteins | sample 3174711 | NCBI WGS metagenome assembly SXGR01 (sample SAMN11356860, study PRJNA531348) | freshwater metagenome | isolation source: freshwater sample F1-60 | place: China: Fuxian Lake, Yuxi | collected 2017-12-25
CACCCGTCTGCAGGTCGAACATCCGGTGACGGAGGTCATCACCGGGCTTGACCTCGTCGAGTGGCAGCTACGCATCGCAGCCGGTGAACGTCTGACCTTGCAACAAGACGAGGTTCGCCTCAACGGGCATGCGGTCGAAGCGCGCATCTACGCGGAAAATCCCGCGAAACGATTTTTGCCTTCGACTGGCAAGCTTTTGAAAGTCGAGTTCCCGATTGGTGTTCGTGTGGATGCTGGCGTTGAAACCGGCGACGCGGTGGGCATCCACTACGATCCGATGATCGCCAAGGTCATCGCGCATGGAGCGACCCGACAGGAAGCTCTAGGGCGGCTGCGCAGTGCGCTCGCATCAACTCGAATCAGCGGTCTCTCCCACAACACCGGTTATCTGGTGCGCGCACTGGCCACACCGGATTTTGTTGCGGGTACATACACGACCGGATTTTGTGATGCGCACCATGAGGAACTCGTCAGCGTGGATCAGACGCCGGCGCTCAAGGCTGCCGCATTGGCGGCGGTTGGGCTGTCGCGGTCAGTGGTTCATCCCACATCGCAGTACAGAATCGACAGTGCTTGGGGGCGAGTAGATGACTTCACACCCAACCTTGAACCCCAAGTCACCTGCCGCTTGGCCTATGCGGGGGAGACCCACGTGGTTGAGCTTTCCTCATCCACGGGGCGGCTCACGAGCATGTGGAGTGAGGTTGCCGATCCCAACGCAGTTCAGCTCACGTTTGAACATGAAGGCCTGAACCAACGGGCGCTGGTACTACGGTCAGGACCGGATCTGCATGTGATGTTGGGAGGAGACACCTGGGTCGTACGAGATCTCGACAACGATATTGACCGGTTCGTGGTCCTGGGCGGCGTAATGGGCGGCATCGTGGCACCCCTTCCAGGACAGGTTCTGGAAGTTAGGGTTAAGGCAGGTGACCGGGTCCGGAGTGGCGATGTGCTTGTCATCGTTGAAGCGATGAAGATGGAACATCAGGTACGCGCGCCGCAGGATGGCGTCGTGGAATCCGTGGGCTGCGTCCAAGGCGGTCGTGTTGAGGAAGGCACGGTTCTAGTCAGTCTCTCTGATCAGCCTTAAGGCGGACGACTCAACAGGGCTCACCGTCCTCGGGTTTTGCGGCTGTGCTGTTAGCGTTCGGTGGGTATAATCGCGCGCCGTTCGGTGCTCAATCGTTCTAGGCCGGAACCGCTGACAAAGACATGAGTAAGCAACGCTTCTGGTTAATGACGTTTGAAACGACTCTTGCAAAACGTCCCAAAGGAGATCAACACGGTGATTCAGCCGGCCCAATTTCGCATCGTACGAGCACTGCAAGCCCTGATACTGGGTTCGATCCTCATGGCGCCTTGGTCATTTGCTGAGGAAGCACCTTCGGGCACGGAAGCACAAATTCGCGAGCGCCTTCAGCCGGTCGGTACTGTGTGCAGGGCAGGACAGGATTGTGGCACTGCTGTCGCCGCTGCGGCATCGGGACCGATGTCCGGCCAGGAGGTCTACGACAAGTTCTGTTTCGCTTGCCACGCGTCTGGCGTGAGTGGTGCACCCACGTTGGGCGACGCGGAACAGTGGGGACCTCGAGCAGCGAAGGGCATGGATGAACTGATGCAGAGCACCTTGAACGGACTGAACGCCATGCCTGCCAAAGGCACCTGTGTATCCTGTTCAGACGATGATCTCAAAGGTGCCGTCCAGTACATGCTGGACAGCTCCGGCGGCTAACACCCCCAGGGTACCCATCGATCCTGGTAGCGCCAGCTCCCGTGATCGGTGGTCAGTAGGCTCCCTGTCATTCACACCGCACTCAGCGGGGCTGGAATCCGGCTCCGCCGTGAGCCCAGTCGATCACCCGCCACGACAACGCCTCGGCCATGTGCACTGGCTGAATCTCCTCGCACTCCGCCAGATCGGCGACTGTCCTCGCCACGTTGACCATCTTGTCAAAGCTACGCGCAGAGAGGTGTTGGCGTTCAACCGCAGACACCAGGAGTCGTAAAGCTGCATCGGTAAGACGAGCCACCTCACGTGACTGTGACGGGCCGAGGGCGCTATTGAGTACACCTTGTCGCGCAATCTGGCGCGACCTTGCTGCCGCCACCTTTGTGCGCACGGGTTCTGCCGGCGTTCCGGCTCTTTCTGTGGCGAGAACGCTGGCGGGCAGTTCACTGACGCGCACATGCAGATCGATGCGATCGAGCAACGGCCCGGAAATGCGGCGTTGATAGCGCAATCGATCCTGGGGTGAACATTGGCATGTATCCATCTTGCAGGTGCGACCCTGTGGGCAGGGGTTCATAGCGCCGATCAATTGGAACGCAGCCGGATACCGCACGCTGATGCGTACGCGCGAGATCATGATCTCGCCTTCTTGCAGTGGTTGGCGCAGGTGGTCGAGCGCGGCGGATCCGTAGTGAGGCATTTCGTCGAGAAAGAGAACGCCTCGATGACTCAGTGAAATTTCACCCGGTCGAGCCATGGGACCACCACCAATCAACGCTGCCGCGGACGCGGTGTGGTGAGGTGCTCGCAACGGTGGCTTGCGATCTGGTGGTGGCTCAACGCCAGCGGCGGAGTGAATCGCTGCCACTTCAACCGCTTCCTGTTCACCGAGAGGTGGCAAGAGTTCAGTCAACGACCGTGCGAGCAACGTTTTCCCTGCACCGGGCGGCCCCATCAAAAGAACGTGGTGGACACCCGCAGCTGCGACGGCCAATGCGCGTTTTGCAGCCTCCTGGCCGATGATGGCCGCGTAACGACTCTGTTCTACTACTGTCGTCGACATCGGAGTCACGGGTTCGGAACTTCCCTTGAGCGTTCGGCCCTGGAGGTACTCGATCACTTCCCGGAGCGAAGAGACACCGATGACGTCTTTCCGCACACGGGAATAGGCATCCAAGGACTCTCTCGGCACGATAATCGTTCTGCCTGAAGCGCGTGCCGCCAGCGCAGCACACAAGACGCCTCGAATAGCACGCACTTCGCCGTACAGGCCAAGCTCGCCCAAAAACTCGAGCGTGTGCAGCTTTGTTATCGGAATCACCTGGCTGGCAGCGAGTATGCCGATGGCGATGGCAAGGTCGTAACGTGTACCTTCTTTGGCGAGGTCTGCTGGCGCGAGGTTAACAACGACACATTTAAGCGGATAAGGCAGGCCACAGTTTTGGATGGCGCTCTTCACCCGTACGCGAGATTCGCGCAGTGCCGATTCAGGCAGGCCGACCAGAATGAATCCGGGTGTGTCGTTCTGCAGATGGGTTTACATGGCGATAGATGGCGCGTCGATGCCCACCTGCGCTCGGGTGTGGACGGTCTGCAGGTTCACGTTGAATCAGGAGGATGTCTTTGCCGTGAGTTCCGCGAGGCGTGACTCGAGCTCTGTGAGCCGTTGTTCCAAGGCAAGAATCTCTGAGCGCAAGCGATCAACTTCACTACGTGGTGTGAGCTGCAGACGATCGAGGAGTGAACTCGCAGCGCTGGGAGCATTCGGTCCGAGCCGGGAGGTCACTGAGTCGAATAAACGCCGGGCGTCTGCGGCGAAGGCGTCAAAAGGCGGGCGGGTTGAATCCATGGGTGGGTCTGCGTCTGGAGTGTTTGACCATCCTACGGTGTGGAGGATGGCTGACCAAGTCGCCGCGGCCCGTGTGGTTGTGAGACGAGCGCCTGCCCCGAAGCAGTGCGGAGCTCTGAGCACTTCGAGGGCGAAGGCGTCAAAATGGTGCGGAACAGCCCCGATGCGAGGGCTGTTCAGGTTTTTTTGCTGGCACAGTTGCTGCTTCATGTACCTGGCTATGCACCATTGCGGTCTTTGTCGTGATTTAGGCATCACGCGGCCGCCCGGTGACATCGAATTGCGGCAAAATGAACACCACGCGACCACGCCACCACGCCACCACGCAGCAGGCTGGTACGCGCAGCCTGCTGGTGAAAGACCGATGAATGTCACGTAGGCGCAGGAGCGGGCGGCATCGGTTGTGATCAGTGAATTCCACAGGAGGACGTACGCATGAAACTCATTACGGCGATTGTGAAGCCGTTTAAGCTCGATGATGTTCGGGAAGCGCTTTCTGATATCGGTGTGCAGGGCATGACCGTCACCGAGGTCAAAGGGTTTGGACGGCAGAAAGGTCACACCGAGCTGTACCGCGGCGCCGAGTATGTCGTCGACTTTTTGCCCAAGGTGAAAATTGAAGTCGCAATCGACGACAGCATGCTCGATCAGGTGATCGAGACGATCACCAAGTCTGCGTCCACGGGCAAGGTGGGTGATGGGAAGATTTTTGTCACCAATCTCGAAGAAGTCGTGCGAATCCGTACTGGCGAGACCGGACCCTCAGCCGTTTGAGGCGTGAAACCGGTTAATTTGACGGCTCGACCGGGTTTCGACTTGCAGGATCCTGACCCTGAACTATAACTACCCCCGTCTGTTGAATTTAAAGGAGCGGGGAACATGAGCACGACACCGGATATCGATACGGCACTCTCGACGGAGATTTTGAGCCACTCGTCTGCCGCCAAGGAAAACACACGACAGTCGCTGGCCAGTGACGTTGAGGCGTTCCTCAAACAAGGTGGCCGAATTGCTGAGGTGCCCAAAGACTTTCGCGCTGATCCGCCGCGGAAGCCGGAAAACAACTACGGTCGCGGGTCCATCTGAGACGTACCAACCTGTGTTTTTCGGGTAGCTCTGCCTAAGTCGCGAGAGTGATATGGGCAGAGTTTCCTTGAGGAAACACTGATTAATTGAGTATTTTCGTCAGAACGAGGCGAGAGGAGCGTAGAAAAATCGCGAAAATGCAGTAGTCCCGCGATTTTTTGGAGCGACGATCATCGAAGTTATGGCGGAAATGGACATTAATCAGAGATTCCTTAACATGCCGCCCTTTCGTACTCGGCGCCTGTCATGAAGTACATGAGCACACGCGGCAACGTTCGCGGTATTCCCTTTAAAGATGCGGTGATGATGGGCTTGGCCGACGATGGTGGTCTGCTGGTCCCTGAAGTCCTTCCGGATGTCCGTGATCAGCTGGAGGCGTGGCGTGGACTTGGCTATATCGATTTCGCCAAAGCACTGCTGTCGTACTTCATCGAAGACATCACTCCAGCCACACTGGATCGTTTGATCGACGACGCCTACGCCAGCTTTTCTGAAAAGGACGTGGTGCGTCTTGTTGAGGTCGGCGATGTCTCTGTCCTCGAACTCTTTCATGGCCCGACGCTCGCCTTCAAGGATGTCGCCCTGCAGCTCCTCGGTGGGCTGTTTACACACATCCTCGAAGAACGTGGTGGCCACCTCAACATCGTGGGTGCAACGTCGGGTGATACGGGGAGTGCCGCTATTGCAGGAGTCCGGGGCCGTGCAGGCATCGATATCTTCATCCTCTTCCCTCTGGGTCGGGTCAGTCCGCTGCAAGAACTGCAGATGACGACAGTGCCTGACGCCAATGTGCACTGCGTGGCGATCGAAGGCAGCTTCGATGACTGCCAGTCCATCGTGAAGACGGTTTTTGGTGATCTCGAATTCAAACAGGCGTATTCACTCGGCGCTGTGAACTCTGTGAACTGGGCACGAGTGTTGGCCCAGGTGGTGTACTACGGCTATACGAGCCTGAAGTTTGATGAGGCTCCAGCGTTTTGTGTGCCGACGGGTAACTTCGGCAACGTCTTCGCGGGATATGTCGCGAGCCGAATGGGCTTCCCGATACAGAAGCTTGTGCTTGCGACCAATGAAAACGACATCCTTGCGCGGTTTTTTAATTCAGGTGAATACACCCGCGGCGAAGTGCGCTTCACCCATTCACCGGCCATGGATATCCAAGTCGCGAGTAACTTCGAGCGTTACCTTTTCTACTGGTTTGGTGAGGACCCAGCGAAAGTTCGTGCCTTTATGGATGACTTCAGCCGGACTGGCAAAGCGAGCATCGGGCGTCGTCCCGAGGATCCGCTGTTCCTGGCCACAGCGGTGACCAATGGGGATACCGAGCAGGCGATTCGCGTAGTCCGTAAACAGACTGCTTATGTCGCGGATCCCCACACATCGGTGGGTCTGATGGCGGCGTCACGTCATCCGACGCTGCGACCGATGGTCTGTATCGGCACCGCTCATCCAGCCAAGTTTCCTGAAGTCGTGGATGCCGTATTGGAGCCGGGCTCGGCTGTTCACCCGGTACTTGAAGCGCTCCGTGGAAAATCAGCTCGGAGAACGGTGCTGCCAGCGGACGTAGCTGTCGTCAAAGGATTCATCCGCGACCGCGGACGGATGACCAGCGCTAACTGAAGAGTTTGTCGAGGGTGGCTGGAAGCGCTCGCAGCCTCTGTATTTCTGCAGAGGGTGCAGCTGTGTCCGCCGGTCTTTCGATGGCTTTCAGGTTTACCCACACCGTATGCATCCCGACCGCTTGCGCACCGGCTACATCGTCTTGCAGATGATCGCCAATGTGGGCCGCGTTCGAAGCGTGAATTCCTGATTTTTGAAGAGCAGCGAGGAACATGTCCGGAGCGGGTTTACTGCGCCCAACTTCCGCTGCAGAACACGAGAAACTGAAGTAACGATCTAAACCGAGGCGAGCGATGTCGGCATTGCCGTTTGACAAGGCGGCCAACGTGTAGCGCGTCGCCAAGTGGTCGAGGACTTCAAGTGCACCGTCGAAGTACTGCACTTTGTGACGACCGTCCATGAAGACTTCGAACGCACCTAGTGCCAGTCGTTCCGCTTCCGTCGAAGAATAACCACAGGCCTCAATGGACCTTTGCACGATCAGCGTGCGCAAGCGCGAAAGATTGTGTTTGAGATCGGGATGATCAGCGACTACCTGAGCACGAATCTCCACGATCCCTTTGTTTTCATAAAGGGCGACCACTTCGGGTACATGTTCGCGCAGCCAAGTCCGCATCGTGTTTTCTGCTGTGATGATGACCGAGTCCACGTCCCACAGGGTGTTGTCGAGATCGAAGGTGAGCAGCTTACGGGTCATTCTTTCTTCGCCGCAACATCCGAAGCCGACTGATGTGCACGCGGATGGGCACGATCGTAGATATCGGCGAGATGCTGAAAGTTGAGGTGCGTGTACACCTGCGTTGTCGACAAGTTGGCGTGGCCGAGTAGTTCTTGAACTGCACGCAAATCACCCGACGATTCCAGAATGTGGCTCGCAAAACTATGGCGCAGCATGTGCGGGTAGGGCGCATCCGTCTGCAATTGTCGGGAGGCGATGAGCTTGAGTTGCCGCTGCACCGTACGCGGGCTGATGGGTGACTCACCACGACCGGTGAAGAGTGGTGCATCGCGTGAAGCGCTGGGTCGCGTGGCGAGCCAGACTCGAATCGCAGAAATGCAGTGACTACCGAGTGGTACTTGGCGCGTCTTCTGTCCCTTGCCCAGGACCGTGATCGATCCGTTTGGAAGATCGGTATCACTGATCCGGGCGGCCACCAGTTCAGCAAGACGCAATCCACTGCCGTACAACAGCTCGATGATGGCGCGATCACGTTTTTCGAGGTCCGTCTCGGGTGACCAGGAGAGCAGCTGTTGAACCTGGTCGGGATCGAGCACGGAAGGAAGTCGGTTTTTTTTCTTGGGACCGGACACCACCGTCGCAGGGTTGTCCTGCACCTGGCCTTTCGACTTAAGAAAGTGAAAGAAACGCCTGATGCTCGACAGATGCCGCTGTACGGAGCGAGGCGAGAGCCCGTCGCGTCGAAGTCGGCCGACATGTTCCGTGATGTGGGTGTGCTTACAGTGCGCCACATTCAGTTGTCGACCTTCGAGAAAGGTGGAAAACACTTCAAGGTCGTGACGGTAGGCGGAAATGGTCAGTGGTGAGTACGCACGTTCGAACTGGAGATATTGTAAGAACGAATCGAGCAGGTCGGTCACGACAATCTTGCGACTGTGCGGGAGAGCACGTCACCAATATAACGCACAAACAGCGTTTCCATGTCAGCGCTGAAGCGCGAAGGATCTTTCGAGCCCACCACCAGACAACCCTCTGTTGCACCACGTCGAAATGGAATGAAAACAACACTGCCTGAGGTGTCTGGAGATTGCAGTGGAAACAGGCTCTTCATTTCATCGTCTCGCAAAGCCATACACGTCGCCTGACCACCGGCGTTCAATCGCGTGGTTGGCAGTTCATCTCCTGCGCCGCTGATGTAGTCGAGGTTCAGATCAGCCCCTTGCAGGTGGCAACACACGTAGTCGGCTTCAAAGTCGATAAGCATGTTGGTCGCCAGCACTTCGTTGAGTTCCTGCCAGCTGGTCACATCGAGCAAGGCCAACGTCAGTGAGCGGGTTTTTGCGAAGAGGGCGTCGTTATCGCGGGCAGCTTGCAGCAGCTCATTCAGGCGTTTACGCATGGTCACGTTGCGGTCGCGCAGGATGCGAACTTGCCGCTCGATCAGCGAGATGGCATTGCCGGTATCGTGTGGGAGATGGAGTTCACCGATGAGCCACGACCTCGGCATGAAAAAGTCTGGATGTTGGCGCAGGTACTCGGTGACGGACGTATCGTCCAGCGTGGAGGTGTCACTGGATGCCATCAGACTTCGAGGCTCCCCTCGTAGACAAGCGTTGCTGGCCCGATCATCTTGAGCGTCTGACCCGGCCCACCCCAGCTCACTCGAATCTTGCCGCCAGGTAACGAGACCTTTACGCGATCACGTAGTTTTGCCGTCATGATGCCAGCGACAACGGCGGCGCAGGCACCGCTGCCACAGGCTCGCGTTTCGCCGACACCGCGTTCGAATACTCGGAGCCTGATAAAGCCGGGCTCAACGATTTCGCAGAACTCGATGTTCGCGCCTTCTGGAAACAGGGGATGCCGCGTGAGCTGCGAGCCAATGTCAACCACCGGTGCTGATACCACGCTGTCCACAAACAACACCGCGTGCGGGTTGCCCATAGAAACGGGAACTGCTTCGAAGGTTTGATCGTTGGCGCATAAGTGCACGCAGTGGGTCATGGTATCTATAGGAGCGAGTACCGGAATCTGCTCTGCCAGAAGACGCGGCTCACCCATGTCCACTTCGATCTGTTGATCGCCGATGCTGCGAGTGACGATGCGGCCGTTGACGGTTTGCCACACCAATGATTCACGCGAGGCCAGGTCGTTCTGTTCCACAAACAGCGTGACGCAGCGAGCACCGTTGCCACACTGTTCCGCTTCCGTGCCATCGGCGTTGTAGATGCGGTACCAGAAGTCGGCCGTTGGGTCGGTGGGTGGACCCACCATCAATAGCTGATCAAAGCCGATGCCCGTGTGGCGGTCAGCAAACGTGCGGATTTGTTCGGGCGTTAGAGTCACTTCCTGGGTAACGGCATCGATGACCATGAAGTCGTTACCGAGGCCATGCATCTTGCTGAATCGAAGTCGCATCTACAGGCTCCCCTGCAGGCTCTCGCGTTCGATAGCGAGAAGTTCCCGTAACGTCTCTCGGCGACGGATGGTGCGAATTTCTGAACCGCTCACCAACACTTCCGCGGCACGTGGGCGGGTATTGTAGTTCGATGATTGCACCGAACCGTAGGCGCCGGCGGAAAGGATCGCGAGCAGCATGTCAGGCGTGAGCGCCAGACTTCGATCCTTGGCGAGAAAGTCGCCACTCTCGCAGACCGGCCCGACGATATCCCAGACACGTGGTAGCTCGTGAGTGGACGCCAGTGGGACGATCTCGTGATAAGCGGAATAAAGCGCAGGGCGAATCAACTCAGTCATGGCGGCATCCACTACCGCGAAGCTGCGATCAGTGGTGGTCGCGCCGGGCTTCAGATATTCGACTCGTGTCAGCAACAATCCGGAATTGCCGACAAAAAAGCGTCCCGGCTCAAACATCAGTGTCAGATCAAGACCACGCACTTTTTTGGCGATGGCTCGGCCATAAGCCTCGACGTCAAAGTCGGGCTCGTTTTGGTAAGCGATACCAAATCCGCCGCCGAGGTCCAGGTGGTGGACTGGAATGCCAGCACTTTCCAAAGATGCTCGCAACTTGAGCATTTCATCAAGCGCTTCGAGCAGCGGCGCGGTTTCACCAATCTGCGAGCCGATATGGCAATCGATGCCGGTCACTTTCAGTGCGGGATCGGACGCCGCTCGACGATAGAGCTCGATAGCCTGAGAAAGTGGCACACCGAATTTGCTCTCCTTAAGACCCGTGGAGATATAAGGGTGGGTTCGTGCATCGATGTCAGGATTGATGCGCAAGGACACGGGAGCAACCCGACCGAGCAGTTTGGCGCGCGAAGCCAACCGAACGAGTTCAGCCTCGCTCTCGACATTGAAGCAGCCGATACCTGCCTTCAATGCAAAGTCGATCTCATCGGTGCGTTTGCCGACACCGGAGAAGATTACTGTCGAAGGATCTGCACCCACAGACAGCACACGTTCAAGCTCGCCGCCGGAAACGATGTCGAAACCGGCACCGGCGTCTTTGAAGAGTTTGAGGATCGACAGATTCGAGTTGGCTTTGACGGCGTAACAGATCTGGTAGGAAAAAGCAGCAAAGGCAGACTGCAAACGCTGCAGACGCGACATGATCTGGTTTTCGGAGTACACCCAAACCGGCGTGCCGACCGACTCGGCGATATGATCGAGTTGGACTTCTTCGACGAAGAAGCCGTCAGCGCGACGTTCGAGCATCGGGTTAGAAGCCTGCGCTGACTGACGACTCGGGGATGTACAGCGGACCCTTCTGGCCGCAAGTCGCCGTCATAAGGCTGAAGGCGATGATGATCAACCAGCGCACCGAAGCGCTCCTGATAGTTTGAGGCGGTTGATCATACCACGCCGCGCTCTGGCTCAATGATCACAGTGAGTCTGTCGTGTGCCCAGCATGAGGGATCAAGTGGCAGCTGAGTTGTCCGCTATTGTCACGCTTGATGGCGTAGCGGCTCCGCCCGATGGCGAGCTCAAATACGCCGTCGATCTCCAGTCGTGAGCGACCCTGGTGCAAGAGGGAGATCACACGCCTCACCAGCAATTTGTCTTCGTAGGTCGCACCGGCTACTTCGATTGCACCGTTATTCTGTAGTGCGGCGAGCAGTGCTTTAAGTACGCCGGCCTCGCCGAGGTGCTCGTTCAACGTGAACTGATCACTGGAACGCTCCACACACCACACCATGCGTGCCTTGCAGATCGACAGTCCACTGTAGGAGAGCGGATCATCAAACGCAGTGATGACACGATCACCGTCGTCATTCGGGTCAGGAAGTGGATTGAAGAACAACAAGAGATCAAACGGGCGAGTGGTCGCTTCCAGCCAGAAGTCGGCTGCTTGGTCGAACCAGGCGGTCGGTGATTGGAGGCGCTGGCACTCGATGCCGTTGCAGGTGAGCCAAAGCAGAAGTTCGGCCCAAGTGCTTGCTGTGCGTAATGTGTTGTCGGCCTCCATCAAACGCCACTGTCGCCTCACCCGGCGAATTTCGAGGTGTGGACGAATGGCAGGCAGTAGCGCCGGATTGATCGGTCGAAGTGCTGGATCCTCTGGTCTCGCGTAGGACTCGAATATGTTTTCGAGGGTAATGAGTTCCGGACGGATGCGAGGCGACAACATGCTTAGGCGCCGCCCGAATTGAATGCCTTTGTGTTGCAACGCCAAAGACAGCTTCGCTTCTTCAAGGGTGGAACTGAGACTCATCCGCTGCGGATGACGTAAAGCTTGAATTCGTTCGTCGCCAAATCCCCATGTCCGGATTTCCGAAGCCAGCTGGCTTGATCTCGGAATTTCACGACCGCGACTGACGATCTTGCGCACGAACATTTCACGCAAGTCCTGGGCGCTGAATGTGGACAGCCGATTCGTGGGAGAGGCGCTGAGGTAGTCGAAGAGTATGTAGTAGGTATCGAGACGGGTGATGTCGCTGACGCCGGTACGCATCAGGTGGTGGTAGTGGCTGGACAACAAAGGCCGTTCAGCGTGATTGAGGTATGACTCAACGAGGGCGAGCTTGAGCAGCGATTTGTGGGGTGTTTGCAGCGCCCGGCTGAGTTCGGTCATACCAGCGGCACATAACGTCTCGAGATCCGGCTGGCCCACCGGACCAAAATCCAGAACCGACTCCTGGCGAACGAAGCGAATGTCCATGAGCTCTTTCGCTGATGTTTCGTACTCGGTCGCGGTGGTGCCGGAGACATACCACCAGAGGGGGATCTTGCCAGTGAGGTGAATGCCACTGCGATAGAACTCATCCAGCAAAAGTGGACCATGCGTTGAATTCGCCGGATCTCGAAAGTGTGCCGGATCGACTAGAAAGCCCTGAACAGCGAGACCTTGTTGGTAAGCCCACAGTTCAATAGCGCGGAGTTTGGGTAACAACGCATCGTGCAACGTCTCATCACAACAAACCCAGAGATCAATGTCGCTGTCCGCGGTATGACCCAGGCTTCCACCACTGCCCATGAGGCAAATCGCGTCAATGTCCTGACGCGCAGGTTTCAGCGATGCGTCGAAACTGCGAGCAAAACGGTGAATGGCCGCGAGGTCAGCGCCGCTGGGAATATGACCCCAGATGCCGGAGGGAGCATCGCGAAGATGACCCGGTAACGACGGGTGGTTGCAGTGAAAGAACAGGGGCAGAGCAGCGAGAATTTCACGCTTTCGACCATCGAGTTTGCCGAGAGCGTCGATGTAACGTTGGCGGTGATGTATGGCGAACCGCTGACCGATCGCTCGTACCGCGACGACGTCGAGTTCCGGCGCCTTGCGTGAGATCTTCGGTGTCACATGCAGCTGGCGAACAACCATGTTCGGTGGAGTCCTTTCCTTCGTTTTTTTAGGTCCCTGATGCGGAAGCTCTTGAAGTATAGGAAAGGCCGGTACTAACGCTTCAGATCACTTAGCCATGCGTTGTTTCGCGCGTTCCAGTGCTGCCGCGACGGCCAGGGGCGCAGTTCCACCGATGTGGTTGCGTGCACTCGCCGAGCCGAGTGGGGCGAGCACGGTGTAAACGTCCTCGGCGACGACGTTTGATCCACCGCCTTCCTGTTGCAGTTCGACGAGGGAAAACTCGTGAAGATGGCGTTTCTCGCGCACCGCGCGGGCGACGACTCTGCCCACCACATGGTGCGCATCACGGAAGGGCATGCCACGTTTGACCAGGTAGTCCGCGAGGTCTGTGGCAGTTGTGTAGCCATTTACGGCCGCTGCGGCCATGTTTTCCCGGTTAGCTTCAAGCGCAGGAATGAGGCCATTAAGCGCCGTAAGGCAATTGGTGAGCGTATCGATGCAGTCAAACAGAGGCTCTTTGTCTTCCTGGTTGTCCTTGTTATAGGCCAGCGGCTGGCCTTTCATGAGGGTAAGCAGTGACATCAGATGGCCCATAATACGACCGGTTTTGCCGCGGATGAGTTCTGGCACGTCCGG
>SXGR01296536.1_pt1 | contig 13366 bp, 13 predicted proteins | sample 3174711 | NCBI WGS metagenome assembly SXGR01 (sample SAMN11356860, study PRJNA531348) | freshwater metagenome | isolation source: freshwater sample F1-60 | place: China: Fuxian Lake, Yuxi | collected 2017-12-25
CGACCTCGGCGCTCGACCCGGAACTTGTAGGCGAGGTGCTCGACGTGATGCGCTCTCTGGCCGCCGACGGAATGACGATGGTTGTCGTTACGCACGAAACCGGCTTCGCCAAGGAGGTCGGTGACACGGTTGTTTTCATGGATGACGGCGTCGTCGTTGAGTCGGGAGATCCGGCGTCAGTCTTCGACAATCCGCAGCACAAGCGCACTCAGGCGTTCCTCTCGAAGGTTCTCTAAGCGGCGGGCAGTTCCAACGGCAGCTCGAGCTGATCGCGCTCGCGGGCCGGCGTGAATCCGGTAACGCCTACGCCAACTAAGCGAACCGGTCGCTGCGGGCCGTACTCCCTCAGCAGCGCGGTGGCGACTTCGGTGATCGTCTCGTAGTCATTCGTTAGCGCGCCAATCGTCCTCGCCCGCGTCACCGTCGTCCAGTCGTCGAGCCGAACCTTAATTCGAATTGTGCGGCCGCGGCGGTCGTTGCGCTGAAGCGCATCTGCAAGCTCGGCCGCGAGCCGCCTTAACTCGCCTTCGAGCTCGTCGCCGGAGCTGATGTCCTGATCGAAGGTCGTTTCGCGCGATTCGCTCACCGCCTCGCGGTCGGTGAACACTTCAGCGGAACCGTCGAATGATGCGAGCGCAATCAATGCTGGCCCTTGGCTCGCGCCGAAGCGTTCGATCAGCAAAGCTTCGTCGGCGACGCGCAGCTCTGCAAGCGTCGTGATCGCGATCTCCCCCAGCCGCTCGCTTGTCCGTGGGCCGATCCCCGGAACGAGCGCCACCGGCGCGCTGGCGAAACGCTGGCGCGCCTGTGCGGCTGTCAAAATGAGGAAGCCATTCGGTTTTTCGGCGTTGGAGGCGACCTTCGCAACCAAGCGATTTGGCCCGATCCCAACCGAGGCGCGCATCGATGTTTGGTCGTAGATGTCGGCGACGAGCTTGCGCATCGCCGCCTTCGGTGAGTGGAGGCCTTCGAGGTCAAGGAACGCCTCGTCAATCCCGAGCTGCTCGAAACGCTCAATGTGGTCGCCGATGATTGCCATGACGGCGCGCGAGACTTCGCGATAAGCGGCAGAATTGGGCGCTATTACTACGGCCTCAGGGCAGAGCCGTTTAGCTTGCGAGGCTGGCATTGCAGAACCAACGCCGAAGAGGCGTGCTTCATATGAGGCCGTCGTGACTACCGCGCGTGGCCCGCTTCCAGCCACAATAACCGGTAGCCCCTTCAGCTCCGGCCTGCGGCTTAGCTCAACCGAGGCGAAGAAAGCGTCGAGGTCAAGGTGTGCAACCGGCCCGGGCATTGAGCCAAGGCTACGCTGCGGCGCTGACGTCTCGGCGCGCCCAGGTGGTGTTAAGTCTTGACTATCTAGTAGGTTTTCAGGTGCTTGTAGCGAAAATATCCGTGGATCATTCTGGTCACGGGTTCAACAATCGGGAGGTGCAAGAGCAAATGGACGAGTTAGTGATGAGTTCGAGCCAAGAAACTTGGCTCTGGATTGGAACTGCGGGGATGGCGCTAGGCGCGCTCGGCATCCAAGTTGTCGGGCACGGAATGAAAGAGAGCCACCACCGCGTGACGAGCTTTTTCGTCTGTGCGATAGCGGCCTGCCTTTACCTCCTCATGGCTCAAGGCCAAGGCGACATCCTCGTCTCTAAGGCCTCCTTGGAACTGACGCCATTGGGCGTTGGAGCTGACGTTTCAGCGAAGCTCGTTTATTACGCCCGCTACATCGACTGGGTCTTCACGACTCCGTTGTTGTTGATTGGCCTGGTAATGGTCGCGCTAAGGCCTCTGACCGGCGGTGGCGAAGCGACGCGCGAGCGAGCCGGCCTTATAGGTGGCATTATCGGCGCCGACGTGCTGATGATCCTGACCGGCCTTTTTGGCGCGCTCTCGATCGATTCGACGCACAAGTACGTCTGGTTCATCGTTGCCTGTGGGTTCTTCCTAGCAGTCCTCGCTCTTATCTGGGGCCCGGTCCGAGCTGCGGCCGCCGAGCAAGGCGCTGAAACATTGGCGCTGTATAACAAACTGCTCGGGATTCTGACCGTGCTTTGGTTCATCTATCCAATTCTTTGGATCCTCGGGACCGAAGGCACGGGAGCGATCAGCCTTAACACCGAGGTCGTGGTATTTACGATCATCGACGTGACGTCAAAGGTCGGCTTTGGGCTACTGCTCGTTTCCGGAATCAAGAAAATGAGCGGCTCGGCGGCCGCAACGACCGCCGCTTAGTCAGCCGGCAGGCCGCGACAAGCCCCGCTCGCATCGCCGCGAGCGGGGCTTTTGTCGTTCTAGGCTGCGTGTGCGAGGTAGCTTTCGCCGAATTCGTCGCGCAGCTTCGAAAGACCGAGGCGAATTCTGCTCTTCGCCGTCCCGAGCGGCACGGCAGCGCGTCGCGCCACCTCTTCAGCCGTCAATCCTCCCCAGTAGGCGAGCACGACAGCCTCGCGCTGGTTCTCCGGCAGCGTCCGTAGCGCTTCGACAACCGTGTCGGTCGCCTCGCTTCGCTCGAAGATCTGGTCTGGCCGCTCGCCGCCCTGCGAGGCTCCCACAACGACAGCAGACTTCAGTCGGTCGCTCGCACGCCCTGCGGCTTGACCCTCACGCCAGAGGTCGAGCGCACGGCTACGGGCCATTAGCCGCAGATAACTGCCAAGCTCGCCGCGCTTCGAGTCGAATGAAGCAGGCTTGCGCCAAACCTTAGTAAAAACGTCTTGAACAACGTCGTCGGCTTGGGCTTCATTGCCCAGAATCCTGTGAGCGGCAGCGAAGACTCCGCGCCGGTGCTGCTCGTAGATGGCCGAATAAATTGTCGGATCGCTGATGTCCATTATCGCCTCGTTTGGTTGGATGACCTAAAAGCAGTGTACACAGTTTGTCGAAGGTTAGACCCAATGTTGTGTAATGTTGGTCACAGAGGCCAATAGACTCATTGAATGAGCAATCCAGACCGACTCTCTGGCCTCGACTCGGCTTTTCTCCACCTAGAACGCGACGGCGCGCACATGCACGTCGCATCAATCATGGTTTTTTCCGGGCAGGCCCCAAGCTACGACCAGCTCCTGCGCTTTCTCGAGTCGCGGCTGGACCGCGTTCCGCGCTACCGGCAGCGGCTGGCGTTTGTGCCGTTTGAGCAAGGGCGGCCGGTCTGGGTAGATGACCCGTATTTCAACGTTCGCTACCACCTTCGTCACTCGGCGCTTCCAAGCCCAGGTGAGGACGCGCAATTAGCGGCTCTTGCCGGCAGACTGTTCGCCGAGCAGCTCGACCGCGACAAGCCGCTTTGGGAAATGAATCTGGTTGAAGGCCTTACTCCCGGTGAAGACGGTCAGCCTCGCTTCGCGATCATCGTCAAAACCCATCACGCACTTGTCGACGGAGTCTCGGGAGTCGACATCACCTCCGTTCTATTCTCGCTGAGCCCCGACGAGGAGGTGAGCGAACAGCCGCCCGAATGGATCCCCCGGCCGCTGCCTTCGTCGGCCGACCTGATCGGCGACGCGCTGCGTGAGCGGCTCTCCGACCCGGCCGAGGTTTCCCGCGCCGCGAGGGCGCTGGTGCGCTCTCCCCGGCGCGCGCTCAGCGAGCTCGGCGGACGGCTCGAACAGACCGGCGCGTTGGCTTGGGCAGGCGTCCGTTCGGCGCCGCACACAGCGCTCAACCAGCCGATCGGCCCACACCGTCGCTACGGCTGGGTGAACAGCTCGCTGGAGAGCTTCAAGCAGATCAAGAACGGCCTTGATGGAACCATCAACGACGCCGTGCTGACAACTGTTTCGCTCGGGATTGGGCGCTGGCTGCGGCGCCGTGGCGTCGACACCGACGAGCTGACTCTGACGGCAATGGTTCCGGTTTCGGTCCGCAGCGAAGATCAAGCCGGGCAGTTAGGCAACCGCGTTTCAGCGCTCTGGGCTCCGCTGCCGGTCTACGAACAGGACCCTGCTGCCACCTTCCGCAAGATCGCCAAGAAGATGGGCGACCTCAAACACTCTGATCAGGCCGTTGGAGCTGACACACTCACCGAGCTAGCCGGATTCGCACCGCCGACTATCGCCAGCCAGGCGGCACGACTGCAGAGCCGTCAGCGGCTCTTCAACCTTGTCGTGACCAACGTCCCCGGGCCGCAGCAGCCGCTCTACCTGCTCGGACAGCGGCTGACCGCGCTCTATCCGGTGGTTCCGCTGACGAAAAACACTTCGCTCGGTGTCGCCGCGATGAGCTACTGCGGGCGCCTTAGCTTCGGTCTGCTCGCCGACTACGACGCCCTTCCCGACCTTGGTGACGTCGTCGGCGACTTTAAGGCCGCGCTCATGGACCTGGGACGTGCCGCCGAGACCGATCGTCATCGCTGGGACAGCGCCGAGCACCAGACGCTCTTTTCAGCCCACACGCCCGACAAAGCGACGCTGACTGTCGCGTAACTGACGTGCGAATCGCCTTGGCGCAGATCAATCCCGTTGTTGGCGACATAGCGGGCAACGAGCGTCTGATTATCAACTCGATCATCGATGCGCGCGCCGCCGGCGCAGCGGTCGTCTGCTTCCCCGAACTGGCACTGGTCGGCTATCCGCCGGAGGATCTGTTGCTCAAAGATCGTGTGCTCAGCGACGCTGCAGAGGCTTTGGAGCGGATCGCCGGCAGTACCGATGGAATCGTCGCGATCGTCGGTTACCCGCGGCTGGATGGAGCCGTCTACAACGCCGCGGCGGTCTTAGCCGATCGGCGGATCGCCGGTAGCTACTCGAAGAATCACCTGCCCAACTACGGAGTTTTCGATGAGCATCGGTACTTCGCTGCGGGAACCAAAGGCGCGCTGATCGAAGTGAACGGTCATCTGATTGGGCTCAGCATCTGCGAGGACATCTGGAGCGGCGGTGCTCCGGAGAGCGATGAGGTGGCTGCCGGAGCTAGCTTGATCGTGAATCTCTCAGCGTCGCCTTATCAAGCCGGTAAGGGAACTGTGCGGGAGCAGATGCTTTCCGACAGGGCCACCGAGAACGGCGTCGCCGTCGCCTTCTGCGCGCAGATTGGCGGCCAGGACGAACTTGTTTTTGACGGTCACTCGCTCGTCATTGACGCGGCAGGCCAAACGATTGCGCGCGCGCCACAGTTTGAAGAGTGGCTCTTGATGTGCGAGTTAGAGCTGCCCGCGAGCTCGTTTGATGCGAGCTCTGACAAGGTCGAGCTGCTTGGCAGCTTCGCGACCGCTCAGCCATCAGACGACGTCAGCCTCGATCATCCAATCGCGCGCGTTGACGGCAACGACGAGGCGGTCTACGCCGCGTTGGTTCTTGGCACCCGTGACTACGCCAACAAGAACGGCTTCGACCGCGCGGTACTTGGGCTCTCTGGTGGCGTTGATTCGGCCCTCGTGGCTTGCATCGCCTGCGATGCGTTGGGCGCCGCCCGCGTGACCTGCGTGACGATGCCATCGCAGTTCAGCTCTGAGGGAACCTACGGGGATGCTCTAAAGCTTGCCGAATCTCTCGGCCTCGAGCTGCTCGAGCTGCCGATCGGTGAGCTGATGAATCGCTATGAGCATCTCCTGGCACCAACCTTCGAGGGTCGCGACCCCGACCTCACGGAAGAGAACCTTCAAGCGCGAATCCGTGGCAACCTGCTGATGGCGCTCTCGAATAAGTTTGGCTGGCTCGTTTTGACGACCGGCAATAAGTCGGAGATGGCGGTCGGTTACTCGACGCTTTACGGCGACAGCGCCGGCGGCTTTGCCGTCATCAAAGACGTACCTAAGACGCTCGTGTACCGACTCTGCGAGCTGCGCAATGGGCGCAGCGACTGCCCGATCCCTGAATCGATCCTAACCCGTGCCCCGTCGGCCGAGTTGCGCGCCGATCAGGCCGATCAGGACTCGCTGCCGCCTTACGAGCTGCTCGATCCACTGCTAGAGGGCTATGTCGAGCGCGACCTGGGGGCTCAGCAGCTGATCGCCGAAGGCTTTGACGCTGAGACAGTCGCTCAGGTAATTGCGCTCGTCGACCGCGCCGAATACAAACGCCGCCAACAGCCGCCGGGAATCAAGGTCACCGGCAAGGCGTTTGGCCGTGATCGGCGGATGCCGATCACAAACCGCTACAAGGAGTAGCTATCGCTAGACACTGAGGGGACGCACGGCGATCGTCATTCGCACCAGCGCACAGAGCCGATCCTGATCGTCACTGATCTCGACCTCCCACACCCAGGTCGTGCGCCCTTTGTGGCGCGGCCGCGCCACGGCGTGGATTGTGCCGGAGAGAATCGGTCGCAGGAAGCTGGTCTGGTTTGAAAGTCCTTGAGCCGAGTTGCCCTCTGGCACGACGGCGACCGCAGTGGCAGCCGAGCTCAGCGACTCGGCGATCGCGGCAAAGACGCCGCCGTGAACTAGGCCCATCGGCTGCATGTGGTGCTCTTTGACCTCAACTTTTGCCCTAGCGACGTCAGGCGTTAGTTCCAGCATCTCCAGCCCGTAGAGCGCGTCAAACGTGCGCTCCAGCGGGATGATCGGCTCGAACTCTGAACTGGGCGTGAATTTAGTCATAGAGCCCACGATACAGCTGCGCTGCTCTACTCTAAAGCGCAATGTCGTCCGTTGAACAGCTCCCCGCCGACCAGAGAGCCGTGCTCAGCCTCTTGCTGGCGCAGCAGAAAAGCTACGCCGAGATCTCCGAGACGCTCGATCTCAGCGAAGCTGCCGTCAGCGAGCGCGCCTACGCTGCGCTCGGCAGCCTCGCCGAGCCGGAGACGGCTCCGGGCGGCAGGCGCCGCGCCGAGATTAGCGATTATCTCCTCGGTCAGCAAAGCGATGAAGCTGCGGCCAAGACGAAGCAATCGCTGACGCGTTCAGCCTCCGACCGCGCGTGGGCGCGCGCCGCGGCCGCTTCGCTGAGTTCGCTCGTCAATCGACCCTTGCCCGCGATTCCCGGCGCCGAGCTTGATCGCTCGCCGACCGCCGAGCCTGAATCAACAGAGGCGTCCGCTGGCGGCGCCGGAGCCCAATCGGGCCGCGGCGGAATCTTTCTGATCGCCGGCGTAGTTCTGCTCGTCGCGCTCGGAGCCGGTTTCGGGCTTGGCCGCGTGACCGGTGGCAGCGATTCTTCGGTCAGCGACCAGACTCCGGCTGCAAGTTCTGACGTCTCTAACGCTAACGCGACGGCAATTGCTCAAGCGGCTCTAAAGCCGCCGGCCGGCGGACCGGCGCCTAAGGCGATCGGCTTCGCCGGCATCGCCGCGCAGGGCAACCAGCGCACGTTGAGCGTCGTTGCGCAGCGTCTGCCGTCAGCGCCAGAGGGCTCCCAATATGGCGTTTGGCTGACTTCGAGCGGCAAGCCGGCTGTTTGGCTCGGATACCTGCAAGCGGTCGGGGACGATGGAGTTGGACTTCAAGGAACGCTCAGCGGCGATCCAAGGGCCTACAGCGGCGTTCTACTGACGCTTGAGAAGGCGTCACCGGCGCCAACAAACCCCGCGAAGACCTACCTCGTCGGGCCGTTCAGTTTTGCCTCGTAGTCGTTTTTAGAGAAGCTTGCCAGGATTCATCAAGCCGCGAGGGTCAAGTGATTTCTTAACCGCCCGCAGCGCCGACACTCCGGCCGTCCCGTCCTCGGCTTTGAGGTACCGGCGGTGGTCAATTCCAATCGCGTGGTGGTGGGTGATCGTGCCGCCGTGGGCAACGATTGCATCGCAGGCTTCGTCCTTGGCCGCTTGCCACTGGCCGAGCGGGTTGCCGCGATCTTGCTGCGCAATGAATGTGAAGTAGAGCGAGGCGCCGCTGTCGTAAAGGTGCGAGATGTGGCAGCCAACGATCGGCGCGTGCGCGGTGAGCGCGTCGCCAACGCCGCGGTAGAGCTGCATCAGGTTGCTCCACGTGGTCGACGTCTCCAGCGTCTCAACCATCACCGAGCGCTCAAGCAGGTGATCCCGCAGGTAAGGGGTGCTGAAGCGGCGCTTCGCCCAAGCACGGCCGGCCCCGGCCCCAAGCCCTACTGCGCCTTCCTGCTTGAGAATCCTGAGAGCGGCGCGGCGGCGCGCGTCGATCGTTCCGCTGGCTCCCTCCCACCCGAGGATCACGAGCGCGCCCGATCCGGCGCCGCGGCCTCGTAGGTAGCCCTCGAGTAGCTTCCCTCTTGTGCCTTCGATGCCAGCGAAGGCGAGCCCCATCTCGGTTTCAGTCTCGTCCGAGGCGCGCGCAACATCTGCAGTATGGCCCTCCTGTTCGAGTGTTCTTAAGGCTTCGGAGGCGGCGCTGAACGATGGCGTCATCAGAGCCTCGTAGCGCGTCACTTCTGGCGCCGGACTGATCTCAAGCGAGGCTTCCGTGATGACGCCAAGCGCCCCCTCCGAGCCAGCGACCAATGCGCGTAGATCCGGGCCGGCAGCGCTCGCCGGGCGCGCCGCCAGCTTCAGATCGCCGGCTGGAGCAACGAGCCGCGCTCCGAGCAACTTCTCGTCGATTCGACCGTATCCGCTCGAGGCCTGACCGGCTGAACGCGTCGCTACCCACCCGCCAACGGTCGAATATTCAAAGCTCTGGGGAAAGTGGCCCAGCGTGTAGCCGCGCGCGCGCAAGAGGTGCTCCAGCTCGGGGCCGCGGAGGCCCGCCGCAAAGCAGCCGATTCGCGACTTAGCATCGAGGCTGATCAGCTGACGCATCCTGCTGAGGTCGAGTGCGATCACGGAATCAAACTCTCCTCGCAGCGGCGTAACACCGCCTACAACACTGGTACCGCCGCCGAATGGAACAACGGCGATTCCCTGCTTGGAACAGGTTTTGAGAACTGCGCGCACGTCAGCCGCGTCGCCTGGATAGACGACCGCGTCAGGGGCGGCCAATTTGCGGCCGGAGCGCATCGCCAGCAGGTCGGGGTAGCCCTTCCCGGCGCAATGAGTCAGCCGCGCGTAGTGGTCCGTCCGGACGTTCGTTGCGCCGACGCGTGCGGCGAGCTCCCCCAGGATCCGCTTCGAACTTTGACTCTTGCCCAGCCGGACCTCAGCCGCCCGAGGCGGCGCGACGGGTTGGGCTAGCTTCGCCGCGAAGCGGCCTTCAAGCCAGGCGATCACGCTGTCAGAGAGCTCCCCAGCGTCGGCTTCGACCCCCCACCCGGAAAAGCGCATCTCAGTCGGCGGTGCCATGAATCTCCCCCAACCGCAGTAGCGCTTGACTGAGCTGGCGCTTGGCGGCGCGCTTCATCATCGGGCCGCCGAAGCGGCCGAGACCGCGTGGTTTGCGCTCCAAGCTGAGCGAAAGCTCGGTTGCCCCGTTACCGCTCGGCTGCAGCTCAATGGTCGTCTGCGACTCGCGCAGGACGGCAGCGAAGGGCGTCTCGTCAAGCTCTTGGACAAATCTCCATCGGTGTGGCTCGATGCTTTCGGCGATCACGAAATCGGCTCGGACGTCGCGTCCCTTTTCGGTCGTTAGCACCTCTGTGAAGGCGCCGCCGTTATCGAGTTCTACACGGGCGACTCGCGGCCACCAACGCGAAAGTTGACGCGGGTCTGTCACCTGAGCCCAGACGACGGTGGGCGGCGCCGCGAGCGTGATTGTGGCGGTCACGCAGGCCACTAGCGATCGGTGCTCTTCGTTGCTGCAGAGGTGCTCCGGCGACGTTCACGGGAGCATCGCACGGAGATCGCCAATCAACAGCAGGTGCTTGAGATGGGTGGTCACCGAGGCTAAGTCCTCCAGCGCTTCAGTGGCCTCGCGGCGGCGCTCTGCGCTACGCGAACGGAGCGCTGGGTTCAGCAACTGTTGGAGCAGCGCTGACTCGCGGTCGGCCGAGGTCTTGAAGACGCGCAGATTGCGAGCGCCGACGCCGTAGCGGGCCAGCTCGACAGCAGCGCGAACAATCTCACATTCGTTGTCGTCATAGCCAGGGGCGCCGCGAACGGACCCACTGATGATCCCAAACGACTCCATCTCGCGGACTAGTTCGACCTGCGCCCCCGTCGCTTCGAGCAGCTCATCGAGCGTTCGCCACGACCCCGCCGTCGCCGCTAGCACCGGCGGCATCCGCCGCGTCTTCGTCCGCGTAGTCCCCGAGGTGACCAGCGGTTCGGCGCCACCGTCTGCGCGGCCAATCGCGAGCTCCTGACGGATTATTCGAAGCGGCAAAAATTCATCTCGTTGGAGCCGCAAAATCGTTCGCAGGCGGGCCACATCGTCGGCCGAGTAGAGGCGGTAACCACCCGGAGTGCGGTGCGGCTCAACGAGGCGCTGATTTTCGAGGTAGCGAATCTTCGAGATCGAGATCTCGGGGAATTCGCGTGACAGCGACTTGCAGACCGCGCCGATCGTCATCGGTTTGCTGCGACGCGCTCCAGGGCGTGCCGGTGAGCTGGCGATCTTCTGTTGGGCTTTGCGAGCAGAGGGCATCGGTCAGCGCGAAAGGAAGGTCAGTTTGTACTTACCGATTTGGAGCTCGTCGGCGTCCTTGAGCTGCTGCGTATCGATCCGACGACGGTTGACGTAGGTACCGTTGAGCGACCCGAGATCGTCAAGAAACCATTGCTCATTGCGACGTACTAGTAGCGCGTGGTCGCGTGAGACTGTTACATCGTCAAGGAGGATGTTGCTTTCTGGGCCGCGGCCAACTGTCACCCGCTCACCGTCGAGCGCAAAGCTCTCCCCGGCGCGGCCTCCACCGCCACGGACGACTAGCAGTGCGCCCTCTTCGTCTAGCAGATCATCGAGGTCGACGGGAACCAGTTCACCGCTGGCCTGATCGATCCGATAGCTGGCCGTCGACTCACGGTCCTCTTCGCCTGGCTCGCCGAGAAAGGCGCCGCACTTTTGACAGTATTTTGCTCCTTCGGCGTTCGCGAAGGCGCACTCGGGACAATGCAGCATCGGCGCGAGCATACCAGCGCTAGCCATACGGTCAACCTGAGCCTGAGGCCGTGCGCTGAGCGAGCAGAAAGCGCGCCGAGCGGTAGTACTCAGCGGTCGCAATGACGAGCAGAACCAGCCCGATTGCGAGCATTATCGTCGCTGCCAGCCTTGCACCGCAGATCGCAAGAAAGAGGCCACCCATTGCAGGCCATACGCCCCATCGGCCCCACCAGTTGATCTCCAGCCGCACGCCGCGACGCAGCGCGAAGCCGCCGCCGACCAACACCAGCAGCTCGCGCGCGATCAGCGCTGCGAGCAGCGCTATTGGCACAAGCTCAAAGCGCCAACAGACGACGACACCGGCAATCACCAGCACGCGATCGATGAACGGGTCGAGCATCGCCCCGAGGCGGCTGTACTGACCGGTAACACGGGCTGCAATCCCGTCAGCGTAGTCGCCCCAAGCAACGACGGCGTAGATCGCCGCAGCGGTCAGCGAAGCGCCTCCGGCGTTCCAGCAGACGACAACGAAAATCGGAATCAGGATTAACCGAACGAGGCCAATCGCGTTCGGAACCGTGAACGGTCGCAGCGGTGCGTCGGGAAGTGTTTCGGGCGGTGGCGGCCCAGAACGGTCAAGGCCTGCGAAGCGGCGGAAGGTCAGCGGGGCTCGCTTTTCCTTAGCTTTGCTCACGGCAACTGGGCTAGCGCTTCGAGGATCGCCGCAGCGGCGCCGGCACCGAGCGCGATCGGCTCAAGTTCAACCATTCCGTGGCGCCCACCGACTTCAAGCATTCCGCTCTCGAGCGAGCGCTTCCCTAGCGTGATTCTCAGCGGGCAGCCAAGTAGCTCAGCATCCTTGAACTTCTCTCCTGGCCCTGCGTCGCGGTCGTCAAAAAGCACCTCAGCCCCCAGTACCTGTAACTCGTCGTACAGCTTCTCAGCGGCCTCCAATTCCGCACTATCGGCCTTGCCGAGCACGACCAGCTCGATCGCCCACGGGGCAATCGCCTTCGGCCACGCAATCCCGTACTCATCGGCGTTCTGCTCAATCACGGCGGCGGCGATCCGCGCGGGCCCGATCCCATAAGAGCCCATCACGATCGGCAGCTCGGCCCCGTCCTGATCTAGAAAGCTGGCTCCAAGCGGCTCTGAATAGCGGGTGCCAAGCTTAAAGATATTTCCAACTTCAATCGCTGTCTCAAGCCGAATTGGCTCACCGTTTACGAGGTCGCCGGCCTCGACTGAGCGGATGTCGACAGCTTCGAACTGGAAATCGCGACCCGGTTCGACCGCCAGTAGATGGAGGTCAGTCTTATTCGCTCCGGTAACCCATCCCCCCTCTTGCGCGGCAACCGCTTCGTCAAGTAGAACGGGAAGCTCAACGCCAACGGGCCCGATGAAACCCGGCGGCCCGATCTGCTCGAGGATCTCCTCGTCGGTAGCGGGCCGAAAGCCGCAGCCCACGACCGAGCGCAGCTTAACCTCGTTGACGCGATGATCGCCGCGGACAACGGCGATCAGCGTTCGGCCGTCTTCAGTTACAACCGGGAAGGCTTTCAGCAGCCCGCTTGGATCAAGCTCAAGCACAGCGGAAACCTGTTCGATCGTTTTCGCCCCCGGAGTGGCGACCTCGCTCACCGGCGCTCCGGCCGGCCCGACTTCTGCCGCGCTCGGTGCTGCGCTGGCAACCTCAACATTTGCTGCGTAGCCGGGCGCCAGCGCCACCTCGTTCTCGCCGGCCGGGCAAGGCGCCATGTATTCGTGGGCGCCACTTCCGCCCATCACGCCGACATCAGATTCGACGCGGTACCACTCGAGCCCACTGCGATCGAAGATGCGGTCGTAGGCCTCAATGTGCTTTGCATAGCTGGCGTCAAGACCAGCCTCGTCGCGATCGAATGAATATGAGTCCTTCATGATGAACTCGCGCGTTCGTAGGACTCCAGCCCGCGGCCGCGGTTCGTCCCGGCCCTTCAGCTGAAGCTGATAGAGAATCAGCGGCAGATCGCGGTAGGAACGCACCAGCTGCGAAACGTGAACGGTGACTGCCTCTTCGTGAGTCATCGCCAACACCAGTTCCGCGCCCTTGCGGTCGCTGAGCGAGAAAAGTTCATCGATCTGATCGCGCCCAGTTTTCTGCCAAAGCTCGCGCGGCTGGATCAGCGGCATCAGCAGCTCTTGGGCGCCGATCGCGTCCATCTCCTCACGGATGATCGCCTCAACCTTCTGGTGGACGCGCCAGCCAGCCGGCAGCCAGGTCCAAAGACCGGCCCCAAGCTGGCGAACCAGGCCCGCACGCACGCCGAGCACGTGCGAGAGCGCCTGCGCGTCGGCTGGCGCCTCGCGTTCGGTCGGTAAAAGAAGCTGTGACATCCGCATCGCGCGGCAAGCCTAACCCGTTCAGCGCGCTAAGTTAGGCTTGCCGGTAGATTCCACGACTGAGGAGATAGACGATGGCTTTCGAAGTTCCAGCACTTACTTACGCATATGACGCGCTTGAACCGCATATCGATCAGAGAACGATGGAGATCCATCACGACA
>SXGR01100250.1_pt1 | contig 13364 bp, 15 predicted proteins | sample 3174711 | NCBI WGS metagenome assembly SXGR01 (sample SAMN11356860, study PRJNA531348) | freshwater metagenome | isolation source: freshwater sample F1-60 | place: China: Fuxian Lake, Yuxi | collected 2017-12-25
CGATGCAGCTTGGGTTTATAACGGCCGAAATATTGGTAAACAAACAGGTACAGTCTTTTTACAAAAAACGTTCTAAAAGTAATTGTTAAGATAAGGGCCTAAGGCCAGGGCCCTTTCTTGATTTTTTTAAACCTCAAGGGGAATTAACATGAAATTTGTAACAGCAATCATCAAGCCGTTTAAGCTAGATGAAGTTCGTGAAGCCCTCTCTTCAATCGGAGTTCAGGGAATCACAGTGACCGAAGTCAAAGGATTTGGTCGTCAAAAGGGCCATACGGAACTTTATCGCGGCGCCGAATACGTCATCGACTTTTTACCTAAAGTAAAAATCGAAGCAGCTATCCCAAATAAATTACTCAAACGCGCAGTCGAAGCGATTCAAAAATCAGCGCTCACCGGGAAAATCGGTGACGGCAAAATTTTTGTGATGGAACTCGAAGAAGTTTATCGCATACGAACCGGTGAAGCCGGGGAGGACGCTCTTTAATCAGAGGAATAAAATTATGAAAAAACTATTATCAACTTTCGCATTAATTAGCTTCTTATGCATAAACTTTTTAGGTATGACAAGTGTAAGTTTTGCTGATGAAGCAACTTCAGTAAAAACGAGTGATGCTGTAACTTTAGTAGCAGATGCAACACCCGCTGAAAAACCTGCTGAAGCAAAAGATGAGCCTCCTGCACCTGTATCTAATAAAGGTGACACTGCATGGATGATCGTCGCTACGGTACTTGTCACCTTAATGGTGATTCCGGGCTTGGCACTCTTCTATGGTGGTTTAGTCAGATCAAAAAATATGTTATCTGTACTCATGCAAACTTTCGTTGTGTTTTCACTCATGGGTGTTTTATGGGCGATCTATGGATACAGTGTTGCATTTACAGGCGGTAGTCCATTTTATGGTGGCTTCAGTAAGTTATTTTTAAGTGGTATCACACCAGATTCAGTGGGTGCTACTTTTAGCAAAGGTGTAGTGATTCCTGAATTTATCTTTGTAGCTTTCCAATTAACTTTCGCGGCTATTACGCCCGCTTTAATTATTGGTGCATTTGCTGAGCGTATGAAATTTTCGGCGGTACTTTTATTCTTAATCATTTGGTTCACATTTGCATACTTACCGATGGCACACATGGTGTGGTATTGGGACGGTCCAGATGCAATCACTGATGCTAAATCATTAGAAACAGTCATTGGTAATGCAGGCTGGTTATGGGCTAAAGGTGCACTCGATTTTGCTGGTGGCACAGTGGTTCATATTAATGCCGGTATCGCAGCCCTTGTAGCCGCTCTTATGGTGGGTAAAAGAATTGGATATGGCAAGGAAGCTATGCCTCCGCACAGTCTTACATTAACCATGGTGGGTGCATCTTTACTATGGGTGGGTTGGTTTGGTTTCAATGCAGGTTCAAATCTTGAAGCGACAGGATTAGCAGCATTAGCTTTCGTAAATACTATGCTTGCAACGGCTGCTGCAACACTTTCCTGGATCGCATTTGAATGGATCTTAAAATCAAAACCATCTATGTTAGGTGCAGTATCAGGCGCAGTTGCTGGTCTTGTAGCGATTACTCCAGCATGCGGATTTGTGGGCCCAATAGGCGCGCTTGTTATAGGTGCAGGTGTATCTCCAATCTGCTTATTCTTCGTATCTAAAGTTAAAAAGGCTTTTGGTTACGACGATACACTTGATGTTTTTGGTGTGCACGGCGTGGGTGGTATCTTCGGTGCAATTATGACCGGTGTATTTGTAAGCCCAGCATTAGGTGGTACGGGTGTTTATGATTATGTTGCAAATAAAGTAGGTGAGTTTGATATGCATTCGCAAGTCATGTCACAACTATGGGCAGTGGGTACCGCCGTTGTTGTATCAGCAACTGTATCTTATGTTGCGTTAAAACTTATCGATATGACGATTGGTCTGCGCGTGAAGCCAGATGCTGAGCGTGAAGGCTTAGATATTGCTGAGCACGGTGAACAGGCATATCACAAATAAAATATCCTGAAAGTAGTGACTTTTCCAGGGCGCTTTTTAAGCGCCCTTTTTTTATCCATAAAATTGAATCGCTTAAAGTTATAATAGAGGCCATGCTTAAAAAGTTTTCTTTTTTCAATCACGCATTTCTTAGAAATGCTTTTTTACTTATTTTAAGCCCCAAGCTTTTTTTTAATCACGGGCACATTCCACCAAAGAACCATAAAATCCCAAATCGCTTTTTTGGATTAAGCCTTACTATTGAAGATTTAATTGAAGACCCAATAGGTGTCGTTGAAATGTGTCGTCAGCATAAAATGCGTGATGTAACGCTTCTTATTCCATCCAATCGTATCAGTGAATTTAGTGCGACATTTATGGATGACCTCATTGGACACGATATTAAATTTAATCTCAAACTAGTGCTGATTGATGAGGAAGATATCTATCTGCAATGGCGGGAGATTTTAGATCTTACATTGCTAGGCTATCAAGCTCACATTGCATCCATTGAAATCGAAATGACGGGCTTTACTCAGAGAGCATTACATACGTTCTTAAATATTTGGACCATGACGTTTAATATTGCGAGACTGAAAAAGATTAAAGTCGCAGGTCCATCTATTCCTTCATTTAGCCCTTTCTTTAATGACATGGTATTTAAGCTTTTAAAAGACAAATATCAACTACCTGATATTCATACAATCAATTTAACGAATGAAATGGATAAAGAGCCCGAGCTCATATATTCAAATTTCTTGATTCCTAAGTTAGGTAAGCTTTTTAAATTCAATCTCATAAAAAAATTAGCGCTCGTTCAAAGAATTGCGGAAAGTTTTAACATCAAAACCATTTATGGAACGATTGAATTAAAGCGTCATGAAATTACTTCTTACACACTGCGAGCGATTTCTTTACTGATTGCATCAGGCCGACTCACCAAACTATATGTGCCTTATAGGAATGCCGAAGGTATTCTTTTTCTAGTGGATCGTATGGAGGGCATGACTTATCTAGGCTCTTTATTCCATGATGCATCTTTCGAAATTCATCACTTCAAAAATGAGAAAGAACAAATGCATGCCATATGGGCGCGAGATGATAAGACCTTAAATCCAGAGAATTTTTATCATATTGAAGATATCTACTCTGCTAAAATATTTGATAGTCATGGTGACATCATTGATCGTAATGAATTCAAAATTACAGATACGCCCATCTACCTTGTCTGGAGATCGATGGACCCTATTACTTTCATTGATACACCAAAAGCCTTAGATCTTAATGTCACCAATATCATGGCCCTATCATGAAAATCATGAGGTCTAATTCATTACCTGTTCCGTGTATTTAATTTAGATGCAGCCTATAGTTTGTCCAATGCATCTTGAATGCAGATCGATCAACTCTTATAGGAGAAATATTATGTGGACAACTCCAGCAGCTACAGAAATGCGTTTTGGCTTTGAAGTGACTATGTACGTAATGAACAAGTAATTGTTCGTTAACTACGGTTACTTAAAAAAGGAAGCTTTATAGCTTCCTTTTTTTATTTGGAGGCTTCCTCAATACGATTACGTTTCATGACAAATTCTTGGGTCGTGATTGGAAATGCATAATCCTTAGGGAGTAATGCCCAGATTCTTCCCTGTTGTTTCATGGAGCCTGCTTTCCGTCCAGCATCATCCCCAGTCCCCCAATAGAAATCTGCACGAACACCACCTCGAATTGCCCCGCCTGTGTCCTGAGCGATCATTAAGCGATCGAGGGGCTCATTCGTATTAGGTTGAGTTGTGGATAAGAAAATAGGTGCGCCTAATGGAATAAATTTAGGATCAATCGCAACACTTCGCTCGGCTTCGATCGACACTCCTAAAGCGCCAATCGGTCCTGGTAAGTCACTTGGTAATTTTCTAAAAAATACATAACTTGCATTAATATTTAAAAAATCTTTAAGTTTAACAATATTTTTTTTCGCCCAATTTTTAATGCCTTCCATCGAAGCTTCAGCCATGGTGATTTCTTTTTTCTGAATGAGGACTGAGCCAATCGCTTTAAATGGATATCCATTTTGGTCGGCATACCCAATTTGCATGGCTTCCCCATTATCAAAATGAATAATACCTGATCCTTGAATCTCTAAAAAGAATGCCTCCACAGGGTCTTCTACCCAAACAATCTCATTGCCAGCTAAAGGAGAGCCTTTTCCATCAATCTCAGCTCTTGATAAATAAGGCACTAATTTGTTTCCCACTAATTTTCCGCGCAAACGTTTTGATTTAAGTTCTGGATATACCTCACTCAGATCCACAGTAATTAAATCTTTAGGTGTTGTGTAGAGAGGGATTTTGTAATTTGACGTTTTAACCTTACTACCTTTTAAGATAGGCTGATAATAACCAGTAATAATACCGGTTTCGGAGCCATCCATATTACTTGCAGTATAGACATTAAAATAGTTTTTAAAATAGTTTTTAATGTTTTCATCACTTGGCTCTTTGATGTCGTCCGCAAAATCACATACTTTTTTCCAGGCATCTTTTTGTTTTAATGCAGAACAACTTCTAAGCCATGCCGTCCAAGCAGGAAGTAAATTATCATTTTGAAATGAAGATTCAATCACACTCCAATCTGACTTTTTTAAGAGTCCATAATCAGGAATTTTTGCAAGGTCTTCTTTTTCAGTTTTAATTTTTGGGCAGTCACAATTAGATTTTGTAACAGAAACTTTTTCTCCCTTATATGGGGTCTCTGCGCATGAGACAAGAAATAAAGTAAGTAAAAATATAATGAAATGTCTCATTTAATGGAGCGTCCTTGGCATCGATAAAATAAACATAGGAATTTCTGCATCAAATGATGTGCCATCTTCGGACACCATCTGATAACTGCCATGCATGGAGCCTACAGGTGTATTAAGTTCAGTACCACTTGTATAAGTATAGGATTCATGCGGTTGAATAAGAGGCTGTTCACCGACCACACCTAAGCCTTTCACTTCAAAAGTTTCTTCATTGGCATCTGTAATAATCCAATGACGGCTCACAAGCTGCGCTGGAACTAGTCCATCATTGCTTATTGTAACGGTGTAATTAAAAAAGTACCGGTTATGCTCAATGCTAGATTTTTCTTCTACAAAATGGGTTTCAACATTAATACGAATCGCATGTAATTTTGTAGATCCCATGATATTAGGAAATCATGCCTTGCGACGGGGAGCTAGGTGATGCTGAATATAATTTCTTAGCCATGCGTCCTGCAAGATATGCTTCGCGTCCAGCTTCAATAGCTTTTTTCATAGCACTTGCCATCATGATTGGATCATTCGCACTTGCAATTGCTGTATTCATAAGGACACCTTCGCAACCTAATTCCATAGCAATCGCCGCATCTGAAGCGGTACCAACACCTGCATCGACTAAAACTGGGACTTTTGCATGCTCAATAATAATTTGTAAATTCCATGGATTTAAAATCCCCATGCCAGAACCAATGAGAGAGGCCAATGGCATGATGGCACAACAACCAATATTTTCTAGTTCTTTTGCCACGATCGGATCGTCTGATGTGTATACCATCACATCAAAACCTTCTTTGATCAAAACTTCTGCAGCTTTTAAAGTTTCAATCACATTGGGATAAAGTGTTTTAGGGTCGCCTAAAACTTCTAACTTAACAAGCGTATGGCCATCTAATAATTCACGCGCCAAACGAAGCGTTCTCACTGCATCATCGGCTGAATAACATCCGGCCGTATTAGGAAGATAGGTAAAACGATTGGGCGGGACAAAATCAAGAAGGGAGGGTTCACCTTCATTTTGACCAATATTAGTTCGACGAATCGCAACTGTAATAATTTCCGCACCACTCGCATCAATCGCGAGCCTTGTTTCCTCAAAGTTTTTATACTTACCAGTGCCAACTAATAGTCGTGATTGGTAACTTTTACCTGCGATGAAGAGTGAATCTTTTTTTTGTATCATCTTAACCACCGCCCACCGCGCCCACAATTTCTAATTGGTCGCCATCTTGGAGCGTAATTTTTTGAAATTCCGATTTTGAAATAATCATGCCATTCTTTTCGATCGCAATACGTTTACCCAAAAGATTAAGTTGCATGACTAATCCTTCAATTGTCATCGAAGTGTCATCAAAAGATTTTATATTACCGTTAATTTTAAGATTCATGGATGTGGCTTTATTCATCAAACATTGAATTTTTAAACAAATTTAGAGTCGTAACTCTGTGGAACACAATTCCATAGAGTTAAATATAATCCCAAAAGGAAAAAGCTATATGCAAAATTATAATACAGATTCGCTGAATACATTGCCTCAGAACAAAGACGAGGCAGATCATTTAAGCCCATTAGAAAAGAAAAACGCGCCGATTGAATTAACTATCGATGAAAAGCTTCGTCGTAAACGTTGGCTCGAGTCAATCTCAGATTGCGTTTAAGCAAGCTTGCGTTGAAAAAGTTTTAAAGCTAAGTCGTAACCTAAAAGTGCCAACTCAGGATCGAAGCGCTCACCTTCGTCTCGCATAAAAGCATGTTGTCCATTAAATTCATGCCACGTAAATACTAATTTAGCATCAAGCATTTTTTCATAAACGGCTTTACGGCCTTGTTCTGGAATATGGTTGTCTTGTTTGCCCCAAATCATAAGAAGCTCGCCCTTGATGTCTTTTAAGCGATCCATGGAATGCTGATTAGGTTTATTTGGAATCACATGAGTATGCAAGTCTGTTGCATAAAAACATGCCGTTGCTTCAATTTCTGGCTGAAGTGCCGCTCTAAAAGCTAAGTGCCCACCAATACAAAAACCCATAGCGCCAATGGAACCTGCAAACCAGGGTTGTTTTTTGATCCATGCAATCATCGCTTGATTGTCTGCGTCATAACCTTCAACGTCTTTTGCTGATTTGTCCGCATTACCTTTATCTCGGCCTGCATCGTCATAAGCTAACACCGTGCCAATCGGGTTTAACTCATGAAAAACTTCAGGCACTAAAACGGTGAATCCATGACCTGCAATGATTTTAGCTGCCCGTTCAATCGGACCTGTTTGCTGAAAGATTTCTGAATAAAAGAGAATCGCGGGGGTCTTTTTATGCGTGACAGGTTTATGCACATAAGTACGCATAATACCTGTAGGGGTATTTAAATCAACGAATTCTGATTGAATTAACATGCTTCATCCTAATAAATAAGGGGTTTGTAGAAAGACGAAAGCCCTTATTTTACTTGATTCGAAGCGAGTTTAAAGTGAATTTTAGTACTCTGAACTTCGACCTGTAGAGTAATTTAAAGGAGCATCATTTTGCCACTCACCACAATCGAGGCACTGATGGTCTTCCATAGTCGGGCAATATTGCAAATGAATTGCCTTGCACTTAAAACAGCTCGAAGCTTTCTGATGGCGATCATGAATCTCCGCAGATACTTTGTCACTTCCAAGACCGTACTTATTATCCATAAGACTCTCCCTTAAAAATCAAATGGTGATGAACCTTTAATCTACGCCTCGTTTTTATAAAGCGCAAGTAGCTATTTCAGCTTTTGTATCTGACATTTTTGATAGGTTAAAACATCACCCTCTTTAATGAAAGTCTCGGGATCATTGATCTCCAAAGTGGTCGACTCATTGGTATAAGTATTTTTTAAAGCGTCTACTTGTTTTAAGCCAAATTCACGATTCGGGAAAATAATCCACATCTCTTTGCCGCCCTCGAGTGCTTTTAAATAAAACTTCTTATTTTTTTCACACTGATACAAAGAAGCGCCCTGGGGGATAGTTGAAAGTTCACGATACTCACCGCTAAGCGAAGGCAAATTGACCTCAGGTATCTTAATGCTTCCACAGCTTGAAAGTAAGGCTGGCAGAATTAATATTGTGATTTTTTTAAACATCTTTTTTATTGGGATTCTTTTAATAAAGATTCGTCTAATTGACTTAATAATGTTTCAATCGCATGCGCTTCACGATCATCATGATTGAGTTTCGCTAACTTTAACAAATAAAGTTGTCCTTTTGCATGACGTGGATTTTTTTTAACCACATCACTCAATTGTTTTTTGGCCGTCTCAAAATCTTTTAATTCAAAATGTGCTATCGCATTACTAAAAAGAGCTTCGTTCGATTGCGGCTCGCTTTTAAGCCAAAGCGCTGTAATACTTTTTAATCGTTCCCATTGACCTTCACGGACTGCATCATAGGACTGCATAAAATAAGGTCTTTTTTCAAATGGAGCATCCCAAAAAGGGAGTTCCGTTTGGGCTGTGAGTTCTATATCTTTACCTTGCTGCAATAAATTTTTTACCCACTCCACAGGTATACTATAAAAATAAGCAAAGCGTCCTGGACTTTTAAAAGTAGTCACTCCAATCAGTTGCCCGTCGTCGTCAAAAAGTCCTCCCCCAGAAGCCCCCATAGAAAAGCTAGTTGAGGAGTGAATGATATTTTCATTATCTAGAGAATATAAAGCTTTAATTTGCCCATAAGACAAAACTGGTTTAACAGCATTACCACTATAACTTTTTGAAAAAACTGATTGCTCATATGTGAGTTTTTTAGTGTCGCCCAAAACAACAGGCTTAATATTTAAAAACTTAAATTGGAGTATGCATAAATCATGGCGCCAATCTGCCTTCATGCTGACAGGTGCAAATCGCTCACCATATTTTGCAATTTGTACCCCTTGAGAGTTAGCTATAACATGACAATTAGTTGCAACTTGGTCTTCAGCTACAACAATGCCTGAACCAACTCCATGGCCCCCTTTTGAATCAAGTACATGGACCTTCACGATTGAAGGTGAAACAGCAAAAGTTACCTCGCTTGAAGCCATTGCAAAAACTATTTGAGGAATAAAAAATACTAGAGTTAAAAATCGATACATAACGAAAAAAATTTAACTAAGGAAGTGGTAGATATCGAACTAAAAAGCTTAGTTCCATAAAAATTCAAAACTTAACCACATTTGCTATCGCCACAGCTTAAGCATGTGAGACATCCATCCATCATGATGACTGCTTTCGTTTGGCATTTGCTACAAAGTTGTGAGCCTTTTGGATAGCCTGTGCTGTCAATTTCTTCAGAATGTTTTTCCATGTATTCAGCGCGCTTTTCTTCCATCAATTTTTTTTGATGTTCATCAGGCAAGGCCTTTTTAAGCATACCAATATCAATTAAATGTTGCTCAACCACTTCACCAATTTCAGCCACAAGACTCGGCACATACTTACCACCTTTTTTAAAGTAGCCACCATTAGGATCAAATACACTATGAAGTTCTTCGACCAAAAATGTCACATCACCACCTTTTCTGAATACGGCAGACATCACGCGCGTCAAACCTACAATCCATTGGAAGTGATCCATGTTTTTTGAATTAATAAAAATTTCAAAAGGTCTGCGATGTTCTTGCGGTGTGCCTTCGTTCATGATGATGTCATTGATCGTGATATAAAGTGCGTGCTCAGTCACAGGCGTTTTCACTTTATAAGTAGAACCTGTAATTTTTTCAGGACGACCCAAGGGTTCGCCTAATTGCACAACGTTATGATTTTCTTTCTGAGCTAGCGCATTCGCTTTATCTTCTTCAGAGACAACGTTGTAACCTACGATCTTTTTTTCAATTTTAATTGCCATTATTTTCCTTTAATTTCTTAAGTCTTAGAACTTACCGTAATAACCTTCTTTTAATGCATCATATAGATTCGCAGCCGAGTGGGTTTCGCCATCATATTCAATCTCTTCGTTACCCTTCACTTCAACTTGAGAACCATCTTCTAAAGTAAATTTATAAGTGGTGTTCTCTAAATCTTTTTCTGTCACTAATACGCCTTGGAAAGCTTCTGGATTAAATCTAAAGGTGGTACAACCTTTAAGACCTTTATCATATGCGTATAAATAAATATTTTTAAAATCCTCATAATCATAATCCGTTGGGACATTGATGGTTTTAGAAATCGAACTATCAATCCACTTTTGTGAAGCCGCTTGAATATCGACGTGTGCTTTCGCTTGAATCGTTGAAGAATCTAAAAAGTAATCCGGTAATTTTTCATCTTCTTCTTCAGAAAATGGCATTGCCTTTGAATTAATCAATTCGCGATAGGCTAATAATTCATATGAATAGACATCCACTTTTTCTTTTGATTTCTTACCTTCACGAATCACATTACGGCTGTAATGATGGGCAAAAGAAGGTTCAATACCGTTACTTGCATTATTAGCCAAAGATAATGAAATCGTACCTGTCGGTGCGATTGAACTATGGTGCGTGAAACGCACGCCTTGTTTAGCAATCTTGTTGCGCAAGCCTTCAGGGAATTGCTGCATATAGCGACTATATTTACCCAGCAACACTTTGCCTTTCACTTTAGCACCCACTTTAATACCATCAGCTGCCATCTCAGGACGCTTAGCCAACATGTCGGCTGTCACTACAAATTCTTCTTCCATGATAGGGGCTGCACCTTTTTCATCGGCTAAATCAATCCCTGCTTCCCAACCCACCTCAGCCAAAATGCGGCTCACTTCTTCAGTGAATTTCAAAGAAGCATCATCACCGTATTTCATCTTAAGCATCGTGAGTGATGAACCCAGGCCTAAATAACCCATACCATGACGGCGTTTGCGCATAATTTCTTTGCGTTGCTCTTCTAAAGGAAGGCCATTAATTTCAACCACGTTATCTAACATACGTGTAAAGATCGCAATCACTTCTTTATATTCGGCCCAATCAAAAAACGCTTCATCGGTGAAAGGTTTTTTAACAAATTTTGTTAAGTTCACGGAACCCAGCAAACAAGCGCCATAAGGTGGGAGCGGTTGCTCGCCACATGGATTGGTCGCACGAATGTTTTCGCAGAACCAGTTGTTATTCATCTCGTTCACGCGATCAATCAAAATAAAACCAGGCTCAGCAAAATCGTAAGTCGATGACATAATGATGTCCCACAAACGTCTTGCTTTAATGGTTTTGTAAACTCGGCATGCCACTTTACCTGCGTCAATGCCTTCGGCTTTAGTGAGGTATTTACCTTTGACAGGCCACTCTCTCCAAACCACTTGGCTTTCGTCATTCACATTTAAACCATCCACGATAGATTCTTTTTCTGTGACAGGGAATGCGACTTTCCAATCGCTGTCAGCCTTGACCGCTTCCATAAATTCTTTAGTGATTAAGCATGAAAGGTTAAATTGGCGGAGTCGACCGTTTTCACGTTTTGCTTTAATAAAGTCAGTGACATCTGGGTGAGCAATATCAAAAGTTGCCATTTGTGCGCCGCGCCGTCCACCAGCGGATGATACGGTGAAACACATCTTGTCGTAGATATCCATAAACGAAAGTGGCCCGCTTGTATAAGCACCTGCGCCTGCAACAAAAGCACCTTTAGGTCTTAAGGTCGAAAATTCATAGCCAATACCGCAACCTGCTTTTAAAGTGAGTCCTGCTTCATGCACTTTATCTAAAATGCCAGACATACTATCTTCTACGATGCCTGATACCGTGCAGTTAATTGTTGAGGTTGCTGGCTTATGCTCCAAGGCACCCGCATTCGAGGTAATACGACCTGCTGGGATAGCACCGTGTCTTAATGCCCATAAGAATTTTTCATACCATTCTTCTCTTTTAGCTGGAATTTCAACATCCGCTAGCGCTCTTGCCACTCGCATAAAGGAATCATCGATATTTTTATCAACGTGCTCGCCCTGTTTTGATTTCAAACGATACTTTTTGTCCCAGATATCGAGTGAAACATCTTGAATCGGTATTTCGTGGTCTTGATGGTCACTTAATGTGGACTTTGGACGAACAGCTTTGAGCATGAATTTCCCCTGAATTATTCTTTATTTACTAAATTTAGTGCTAGATGGTATTTTTGCTTAAAACCACAATATATAGTGATTTTGTAAACATATTATCCATGACCTAGTAGTCCGTCAATTGAAATATATGCACAAATTTAGAGCAAAAGTTAACCCCCATTTTTCGAGTTTAATTTTTAAAACTTAAGCAAGACCTTTTTTTAAAAAAAAATTAAACACAAGTTCATCAAGATAGTTTATGCGAAAATATCAGCATGATTCGCTTTTTCTATAGTCTTTTAGTCTATTTTCTTCTCCCATTCACCTGCTTTAAGCTGATTTACCGCGGTTTTAGGCAGCCTGACTACCTTAAATACTGGAGCGAGCGCTATGGTTTTTATAGTACTTCTACAAAACAAATCTGGAGCAAACGAAAAATACTTTGGATTCATGCTGTTTCTGTAGGCGAAACAAAAGCTGCTATTCCATTCATTAAACTTTTTTTAAAAAAATATCCGCGTCATTATTTGCTCATCACGCATGGCACTCCGACAGGGCGAGCGACTTCAATTGATGTTAAAGATTCTCGAATTAACCGTATCTATCTTCCTTTTGATACACCGGATGCCACAAAAAGATTTTTAAATACCTTTAAGCCAGAAATCGGACTCTTGCTTGAAACAGAGCTTTGGTTTAATTTAATTCATCAGGCCTTTCAAAAATCTATTCCACTTTATTTAGTGAATGCGCGTTTGTCTGAAAAATCTTTCCAGCTTTATAAAAGAATTTCGCTCCTTGTGAAGCCATCGCTTCAAGAACTAAAAAGTGTACTTGCGCAAACAAGGAGCGATGCAAAACGCTTTGAAGCGCTTGGCGCAAAAAACGTTGAAGTGATGGGGAATCTAAAATTTGATGTGCTTCCTCCTCGTGATACATTTAAACAAAGTGCAGCACTCAAAAAACACTTACATTTAAAACATCAGTTAGTACTTTTGATAGCGAGTTCAAGACAAGATGAAGAAGAGATTATTTTGCAGCGCTTATTAAAGCTTCAATATAAAAATCTCGTCACAATTTTTGTGCCGCGACATCCGCAACGTTTTAAAGAAGTTGAACTGATGTTAAAAAAATATTGTGTATCATTTATTAAACGCAGTGATAAAAAAATCAAAAATAAATCTTACCAATTTATTTTAGGCGACTCTATGGGTGAGATGTATAGTTATTACAACATAGCAAATATTGCTCTCATGGGTGGCACGATATTACCTTATGGTGGACAGAATCTTATTGAATCCATGGCTATGAGCGTGCCTGTAATTTTAGGTCCTCATACCTATAACTTTTATGATGTATCGAATGAAGCTATTCGCATAGGTGCAGGGTTGAGAATTCAAACATTGGATGAATTAGAAAAAGTATTACCTCACATGCTTAAACCTTCCTCTCAGTTAAAAATGAAGAAAGCCTGCGAAGAAATCATACTTGCGCATCAGGGTGCAACATTAAAAATCGTAAATAAAATTAAATCTATGATTTAATAAGTTTGGCGATCGCTTTAAAGTGATCACC
>SXGR01316918.1_pt1 | contig 13359 bp, 9 predicted proteins | sample 3174711 | NCBI WGS metagenome assembly SXGR01 (sample SAMN11356860, study PRJNA531348) | freshwater metagenome | isolation source: freshwater sample F1-60 | place: China: Fuxian Lake, Yuxi | collected 2017-12-25
GCTCTTCTGTGGCTCGCACGGACAAACCACACAGCGCTTGCGTGTCAATTCCATAAATCACTCCCAAGCTGCTCAACATGTCTCTCAGCGTTGATAAATTGACCTGCTGACCCGCTGGAACGCGCACCTGTGCCGTCATGCGTTCTGGGCTAATTACCATCCACGGACGTTCGCCCGACTGATCCATATGGCGTAAGTATACATGAAATCGACCATTTGCGTCACCGCAGGGTGTTCAACCCAAACATGGTGGAGGGCATGGACTCCAAGGCGACGTTTCCTATGGTGCGCGGCCTTATCCGAGGGCTCTAAATGGCCCTTCCTCTTTGCACGGTGAGCACTTATGCGACTGATGGCACTTTATATGACCTCGATCATCTGCGGATTCTGCATGATGGCTTTAGAAATCATCGGCGCGCGCTTCATGCAGCCCATCTTCGGATCGTCGATTGACGTATGGGCAGCCATTATTTCCGTCTTCATTTTATCGCTCTCGATTGGCTATGTCGTAGGTGGTCGAATTGCTGACCGCTCGCACACCAACACCGCACTTGGTTGGGTAGTTCTTATTGCTGGCGCATTTTATTGTTTAATCCCCTGGTACGGAATGGGCTTCATGGAAAGCATGGGAGAAGATGTTCACAACTCGCGCGTTGGCGTGCTGTTTGCTGCCATGTTCTTATTCCTCCCGCCATCCTTATTATTGGGCACGGTATCCCCAATTTTGGTTAAATTAGTTTTCGTTGGGGCCGAAAAAGTCGGTACGACTACCGGCACATTATATGCCATCGGTTCTGTCGGTAACGTACTCGGAATTTTGGTCAGCGACTATATTTTGCTCGCCTACGTCTCGCTTAATAATAATATTTTATGGATGGGTGTCGTCTTATGTGCCCTTGGCTTCATCCATTTATTACGTCCAGTCCATGCTACGGCCCACGTCACCAACACCACTATACCTGATGTTGATCCCGCCGTGGGAGCGAAAGCATGAAACTACTCCTTGCTGCATTAATCGCCGGTTTATCTATCGCCATTGGCTTCACCTTTCAGGACGTTGCCTATCGCTTAGATGCTGTTGGTTACGGCGAACAACATGCGCTTGAGCATCGCGATAGCGCCTATTCTAATATTACTTGGGTCGTCAGCGAAACTGATAATTTCCAACAATTACGCTTTTTTGATCGCGTTGAAGGTGGCATTTGTCTACGTCCAACGTGGGATGAATTGATCACTTTAGCTGGCAAAGATCCTTCACTGAGTCATTTGGTCCCCGCGCCTGGGAGCATGCCTCGTCCGGTAAAACCCGCTTCAACATGGCCATATAGCTGGCAACCAAATCCAGGAACGGTAACAAATTCTCCGTACATCCGTCTATTTCCCATTGGCGTGTTGATGAATCAAGCGCTCATGGCAAAGGCTGGTGGCGACCTGAGCAAAGTCGCGCCGAAAATTCTTATCATTGGCTTGGGTTCCGGCATCGGGATTGCCAATCTCGCCTATCATTTTCCCCAGGCCTCTATCACGGTCGTTGATATTGACCGCGTCGTTGAAGACATGGTCAAAGATCACTATCCATTAGTTAATTGGTTACTGACACAAAAATGCGCCGATGGTTCTCCTCGATTACGTTTCGAAGTGCGCGACGCACGCCAATACATCCGCTTCGAAGCGAAGCGTGAATCGGCAACAAAACCCTACGATATGGTTTTACTTGATGCCTACACCTCTGGTTCAACCATTCCGCCGCATTTGATGACTAAAGAATTTTTTAGCCAATGTGCAGATATTATGAATGACGATGGAATTATTTTCGCCAACGTCATCGGTAGCTACACTGGTGAAAAACGTTTAGTCTCAGGTGGCGCGATGCGCAGCTTCCGCGCAGCCGGTTTAACTCATTTATGGAATTTCCCCGTTGTGCTCACTGGCGAAGGCTCGGGCAATTTTGATCGAGAACGCAGTCGCAATAATATCGTTATCTGCAGTCGTAAACCACTAGATCCACAAACAAATACGGCGGGCTGGGAGCGTTTGAAATCATTTGTACCATATTCACAGTTATCCCCAGGCATGTCGGTCAGCGCAGGTTATGTGATGGCCAACATGAATACGAAAAGCTTCACTACCGCCATGTTCCCCGCTGATGTCATTGATGCTTTAGCGCCAAACGTAAAAGCAAAACTCGTCGCCCAGCAAGGTTCTGCTAACTCGGTGCAATATCCCTTAACTTGGTCGACCGAAGATCGCGCGACTATTGATTCAACTTTACGCGCGGTCGATGCCGCGGTCAAAGAAGGCAAAGTACGCGCCATGCCATTCGGCTGGTTGGATCGAAATCAAATCACCATGTTACAACGTCGTGAAACCGATTGGGTTTTAGCAGCGCGCGAAACTTTCCGCATTAGCGTTTCATTAGCCCGCGATCCAAATTTTGGCGGTGATGCTTTAGTCGGTCCATTAGAAAATGAACGGGCCAGCATCAAAAAACCAAATTGGATTATTACCGAAGCCCCGCTGTTTACTGATCAAATGCCGAATGCGGACATCTTCAATAATTGATCAGGGGATGACTTGGATTATCGCTTATTGTAATCGCGACATAAAAAAGCCTCAGCACGATTCGTGCTGAGGCTTTTTTGCATGCGAACGAAAATTATTACTTAGGCATCGCGACGAGGGCGGAATACTTTACCTTTACCGCCAAATTCACCGTCTCCGTTGCCTTTAGGTTTGCCAGTTTTGCCACCTAATTTGGGTTTTGAGCCAGCGTCGCCACCACGTTGTGGTGGTTTTTCTTCACGCTGTGGGGGACGTTCATCCTGGCGCGCTGGGCGGTAACCATCGTTGCGTGGTCCGCCGCGATATCCGCCGCCGCCGCGCCCGTATCCGCCGCCATTACCACCGCGATATCCACCGCCACGTCCGTAACCACCACCTCCACCGCCACCACCGACCACTGATTCCAGGCGTTGGCCTGATAATCCAATGCGATCAGGGCCACTAATAGCGCGCTTCGATAATAACATGGATAACACTTTGCAGGCAGCTTCGCCCGCATCCATGTCTTCACACAATTGGGCAAAGAGATCGACGACGCCTTCGGCGATTGGCTGTTCACAAATCATTTTGATGAGTTTTTCATCTTTACGTTTATGAACATCCGCGAGCGAAGGAATTTCACCATGAACGAATGATGCTTTAATTGCCTGTTGAATGCGTTTGAGTTTACGGAACTCAAACGGCGTGACCAACGTAATAGCTTTACCTTTACGACCTGCGCGACCAGTACGTCCGATACGATGCACATAGCTTTCTTGGTCAAACGGCATGTGATAATTAAATACGTGACTGACGTCGGAAACGTCTAAGCCGCGCGCAGCAACATCGGTAGCAACGAGAATTTCGATGCGTCCCTTTTTAAATGCTGCGATAGCGGTTTGGCGTTGTCCCTGTTCCATATCACCATGTAAGGTACCAGCAGGCGAACCGCGAGACACCAACATCGTGCATAGCTCATCGGTTTCGCGCTTCGTGCGGCAAAACACGATCGATTTGCTTGGCTCTTCTACTTCGATCAAACGCACGATCGCATCAGTCCGCTCGCGTTCTTCAATTACATAGAAATACTGTTCAATGTCAGTCTTAAATTCAGTCGTCGCTGTTAGATTAATGGTCTTGGGATCACGCAAGATGCGCTGGGCCAAGCCGCGAATTTGTGGCGGCATGGTTGCCGAAAACATCAGCGTTTGGCGATCTTCAGGTAAATGTTTAAAAATGGCTTCGATGTCTTCCAAAAAGCCCATGTCTAACATTTCATCGGCTTCGTCCAGCACCACCATTTGCGGAGCAAAATTCCGCAAATTACCTGACGAGAGATGATCCAACAAACGTCCAGGGGTGGCGACAACAATATTCGCACCACGATCAATCATATCTAACTGACGACGACTCGATTGGCCGCCGTACACCGCCACGGTTTTCGCACCGGCACGATTGCCCAGTTTATAAAGTTCATCACTGACCTGCGCCGCCAATTCACGCGTCGGGGTAATGACCAACATTTGGACCCCCTTCTTACGCACATCAATGTTGTGCATCGCGGGTAAACCGAACGCGGCGGTTTTGCCGGTCCCGGTTTGCGCCATCGCGATCAGGTCGGCACCATCCAAGATCATTGGAATGGCCTGCAGCTGAATTGGGCTGGGTACCTTATAACCCGCAGCATTGATGCCGCTAATGATGTCTGGACGGAGTCCAAAGTCCTGAAAGGTTAACAATGGCTTATCATTTACGGTCATGAGCTACTCGCGGGGCGCCGTGTCATCCACGTTTATCCGCGAAAAGCTAGCGATGATCTGCCGACCATCACTGCGGTCTCTCAGTGCACGGCCCGTTATTTTCAGGCAAACCACTTTGCCAAGGTTGGTTGTGATGTGGGGCAAGCACCGCCTGCACCTCGGCTAATAAAGCCAAATCCAGCGGCTTTTGCCACACCGCCATATTACGTTCGACATCCGCCAACGAGCGAATTCCAACCAAAGTCGAAGCGATACCAGGTGCCAATAGTGCGTATTGGAACGCCAGTTCCCCGAGTTCTACACCCGCGCGCAAACACAACGCCGATGCCGCGGCACAGGCAGCGCGCAATGCTGGTGACGCAGGATGCCACGCCGGAGGCCCACTGGAGGACAGCAATCCCATCGACAATGGCGAACCATTAATGACGCCAATACCGCGTTCGGTAAGCCACGGCACTTCGTCGGCCAAGGTCGAATCCGCTAACGTATAATGGCAATACGACAAAATGGCATCGACCTCAGTTACCGCCAGCACACGACGGAATATGGCCAACGGATAACCGGTAATGCCGACGGCTCGCACTTTTCCCGCTTGTTTAAGTCGCTGTAACTCCGGCACGGCTTCGTCAATGATGCGTGCTAAAGACCAAAATTCGATGTCGTGTAATTGTAATAAATCGATGTGTCCGCAGCGCAGACGCTGCAAGCTCTCATCGACGCTGCGGCGAATACGCTCAGCGGTAAAATCAAAATCACGAATATCATAGCGACCCACTTTGGTCGCCATCACATACCGATCACGTGCCACCCCAGACAAACACTCGCCTAAGGTGTTTTCGGAAAGCGTTTTACCGTAAAAAGGTGATGTATCAAAAAAGTTCATGCCTGCCGCTAATCCCGCAGCGATCGCATCGCGTGCCGTGGCTTTATCGACCGCACCATAAGCACCACCCAAGGTGGCCGCGCCAAAACCAATCGACGAAACACGTAAGCCTGAGCGTCCAAGCTCACGAGCCGGAATAACTGAATGGTTGGAATTTGAGTTCATAGGGGGTCGACCATAATCTTAACCCATGAAAATGGCAACTTATTCTTAATATGTCTCAATGCTTCACTAAATTTTACCAAAAAAAGATATTCACTCAGCACCCCTACGAAATCTGTTGTTCTGATTTTATCGCCTGACTTGACGGAAAGTTGACGGTAAACCGCGCAGTGTCGAAAAAACAGAACCTATATCGAAAATGACGTTCCTTAATTACGCAGAGATCGTCGCCCATCAAAGCCCATGAGCATCCGTTTGCTTTTCCAACATCAGCCCCTCCTGCATCAGTGAAAAAGGCCCTAAAAAAATCGGCCAAAGCATCACATTTTACCGCATGCTAGTGATTCGTACTGACCCACACAGCATTACCTCGCGTGGGGCTGACTAATTCGAGCCTGCTAGCGAGCACAAATACAGCGCGTAGCATTCGCCCATGCATTGCCCCCCTCCACGATCACTCGTTTTTACTCTCTCCACGTTGGCCTTGGCTTCGCTCCTAATGCCGAACCTGGCTACCGCGAGTGATGCTTTTACCAAACCCAATGAACGCCTGTCGGTCATTGATACCGCGAATTTACATGCCTTGGTGCCAACGGTTGCCGCAGATGCGCTTAAACCGATTATCGCACGCGCTGAAGTTGTTTATGCAGCGATGGCAAAAGATGCCGGATATCAACCGCGCCGGTTAGTCTTGTTGGTGACGGATGATTTAGACACCCACAATGGTTTTTCGACCGTTACGCCTTTTCCCATTATTAATGTGCAATTAGCACCTGCCTTACAGCAGTCGTCTATTTTTACGGGATACCAAGAATTTGAACGCACCTTAGTTCATGAAATTGCTCATCACATTAGTAACGATGTTGATCCGAATGGTTTCCGTAGAACTTTGAGCAATATTTTTGGTCGCGTCCTGCCCAATGATCTGCTGAGCTTAATGATTGCCTATCTATCCACACCTGCGCACCAAACCATGCCGTCTTTCTGGCACGAAGGCGGTGCACAGTGGGCGGAAACCGAATACGCAACCAGTCCGGTGTGGTCTGGACGCGGACGCGATAGTTTAACCCACATGGTCTGGCGCTTAGACGCCGCAGCCGGTCATATTCCCGAAGCGGGAGATTGGCGCTTAAGTTACCATGAATGGCCATTTGGTGGACGCAGTTATTTATACGGCGTTGCTTACACGCGTTATTTAGATGCCGCCTATGGTCATCACGCCAACATGTGGCAATTAATCGAACGCCAACAACACCGTTGGGCTTTTGCCTTTAATGGCGGACCAGAATTAATACTAGGCAAGGATCATCTGACGTTAATTGCAGAAGCACGTCGGGCCTTGGCCACGGAACAACATCAGGCAATGCAGGTGTTGTCCAGTAAACCAATAACCACAGCAAAACGACTAACACCTGAAAATGGCACCGTTGCGGCTCCTGCGTGGTTGCCGGATGGGCGATTATTTGCCGCCTATAATGATCCCTACGCCGATCCCATTTTTGTTCGCGTCGCTGCGAACGGAGATAAAAGCTCAGCGTGGCGATCGGCTTATAGCATGTCGCAAACCCGCAGCCTTCCAGATGGCACGTTGATCTACAGCGAAGCTGATATCAAAACTGATCCATGGAATCGCTCCCTAGTAAATATTGAATTACCCAGTGGCGCTCGCGTCAAATTGAAACATGAGCGATTACTACAGCCCGATGCCAAGAAAATCGCTACTACTTCTGATATTTCTGAATATTTAGTGTCTGCTATCCAATTAAATGGCGATGGCACCCAGTCGCTCATTGTGACGAATTTTAAACATGAAGACGGCATCTTTTGGTCAGATCACGAAGAAAGCGCAATCCAAAAGTTAAAAACCACCGGCAGCCCCTGGAGCCCAGCCTTCCGCCCAGGTAGTAATTCACTGACCTGGATCGAAACCGATCGCGATGGTTCGCGTTTATTACTTGCCGATCTTGAACAAAAAAAGACTGGTCAATTTAGTTTAAGTGAACCAACGGTGTTGGCGCAAATCCCTGGACGTATTTTGCATCCCGCGTGGACGACCGATGGCGCTCACCTGTATTTTTGCGCTGACCACAGCGGTGTCGCGAACGCCTATCGACTTGATCCGAGCAAGCCTGGACAATTAGTTTCGGTTACCAATACCGTTGGTGGCGTTTTAGCCTGCGTACCATCACCTGATGGCAAAGAATTAGCTCTTATTGATCATGATCGACACGGACCATTTCTCGCCCGCGTCGCGAATGACCCAGCGACGTGGCCGGGTGCAACTCCGCAATTAACCTTAGCGTGGCCAGCGCCAGTTGCCGCACAGGCGCTCGGTAAACGCGTGCCACTTTCTAAACAAAAAATAGAGCCCGATAAAAACGCAGTGGGGCCGGCACGACAAAAATTAGCGTTGCCAAATGATCCAGGTGATGCTGCGGCAATTGAAATTAAGCCGTACCGCGGACTGACTGAAATTCGTCCGCTGTTTTGGACACCCACCACCATGGCGGTCCCTGAAGGCGGATTTGGCATCGTTGGATTAATGGCTGATCCTATTTTCTCCCACCAAATGATTGGTTCTGCCGGCATTGGTTTGAGCGAAGCTTCACCCGTTGGTTTAGCGAGTTATGCCTACGGTGGCTGGTCAATTGATGTCGGTGCGGTGGCCTGGCAATCGGAACGTTCGTATGATGATCAAATTTCAGCCAGCGGACAACTCTATGATTACGCGGAAAATGTCCGCAGTGCGGAAGCGCGCCTGGGTCATGGGCTGACTGGTTTCCGTCGGCGTTTCCAATTATATGTAGCTGGTGGCATTGCCGAATATCGACCCATTCATAGTGCGACCAAAAAATATGATGGGCTAAATCCTGCTAGTTCGGCTCCCATTTTCTCGGATGTCGAACACTACGCAGAAGCAACGTTGGCTTATAGTGACAGCACGATGTTTCCTACCAGTTATACTTTGGAAGACGGTACCAGTTTTGCCGTGAATTATCGCCACAGTGGATTTGGTGGCGAGCTTGATCTGGATCGAGTCATTGGCAGAGGTAGTTACGTCCTCAGCTTTTGGCCACGTTATGGCCAGCAACTCGTATTTGGTGGCGCAGTAGGATGGAGCGACGGCGATAATTATTTACAAAATCAATTTTCCGTCGGTGGCACTTTTAATATCAATCAATTACCACGCGGATATACCACCACCACCGCTTTAGGCCCCTATTTAGTTGGTGGTAGCGTCGCCTATCGAACACCCATTTGGCGACCATTCTGGGGTCACAGCACTTCCCCGTTTGTTGATCGTCAAACGATACTCGAATTATTTTTTGACGGCGCGAAAGCCTCGACTGACACCCTCAACGGTAATGGTGATTGGTATCGTTCCGTTGGTGCTAATGTGCATATGAACTGGATGGTGTGGGAATTGATGTTGAATCCTGGGATCGGCATCGCCTATCAACTGGATGGCAAAGAAGACGTCAAAGGCCTATTTGGTTTAGACTTTCTCTGGTAATCACATCCTCGCTGCATCACCCACCAGGCCGGTTGGAAAGTGCGATGGGAACCCGAGTTCCATTGGGGAAATTGCTCTTTTTTGCGACTAAACGGCGGCTGCGGCATGATCCACTTCCGAAATGCGTCTGAGGCCTATAGTTCGCCCGCCCGTGATTGAGGAGTTAATGATGCCTGGTCGTATCCCCACCTATTTATTAGTTGCCACGCTTATGAGTGTGGCCCCATTTGGCCACACGGCCGATACTTCGCAGGTGCTCTACACCAACAAGCTGCAACAGCCATTGCCGTTGAGCAATGTGGATAAACCAGGATCGGTTTTGAAATCCCGTTTATTCATCACCAACGATGAAGGTAAAAATTGGCTCATGTTGCATGAGATGCAGGTCGCAGCCGATGCCGTTGAATTACCAAAATTTCCTTTCCGAGTTGACGCCGATGGCACCTACGGCGTGATGCCGTGCACCACCTACCGCAACGGTGTTGCCGAACCCGATCCTAAGCCCGGTCAAATTCCACCTTACCTTTTAATTGTCGACACCGTTGCACCAGCGATTATTTCGTTTGATGCCACGCTAATGGGACGTTCGGCACAAAAAGCCGTCGTGCGCGTTACTTGGTCCATTACGGATCTCCATTTAGATAAAGAACCCATTGCCATTGAAGCGAGCATCGACCTCGGCGCTCGATTTACCACGATGCATCGTGGTGGTAAAGACGGTTCTGTTGAATTAGTTATTCCTGTTACGCCAGAATCTCGCGATGTGCAATTGCGTTTGGTTATCACCGACAAAGCTCGGAACGTCACTATTTCACCGAGCCGCGATTTTAATATTCAACCGATGAAGACCGAGCCCGTCGTTCCTGAATTAACGTTGGCTCAAGCCGTCGCCACCTTGCCCACTTTAGCCGAGGTTGGTGCTGGTCCGATTAAACCGTTGCCAACTAAAACCATTGCGCCTCCATCAAAAGTTAATCCAACCGCAGCCGTAGCGCCGCCACCTGGAGCCGTGGTCAATGAACCAACACCAACTCCAGCGGTGTCAACGCCGGCCGTCGTCACTCCACCACCAGAAAAAATAATTCCCGCCGCTCAACCAGATATTGTCGTGCATGGCAAAGCGTATGAAGCGCCAACGGCAACACCGAAGACGGAACCAGCACCCGCAGCAAAAGAAAAAGAAGTCGTCATCGCATCTGATGCCGTTGACCGCGCCTATTACGATAAATTAGCCGAAACCCGCACCTTGCCACCGGGCAACACACGTACGGCCAATCGTTATACGCAACCAACTCCGCCTCCACCCGTTATCGTAAATGAAAACCTTGATGGTCGCCGTGCACCGGCAAGCGGTGTGCCTGTCCAACATACTGATCCCTTACAAATACTCACCGATGCGCGACTTTTAATGGCAATGGACAATATCAATGGCGCGTGCGATCTCTATGAGAGCCTGCGTTTTACCAGTATTGGTAAAACCGCCTTACATGAACAAGTTCATCTTTTAATTGTTAAAGATCGACCACGCGATGCCATTACGGCGATCATGGGCGCCCCTGTTGAAATCGTAACCGATGAAATTCGTCTCGACCACGCACGTGCTTTGCTAAAAACCGAACGTCCCGAAGAGGTCGTTAATGCGGTATCGAGTATTAATGCCGATGCCCCAGAGGGCCGCACGGCTTTATTATTAATCGTGAAATCATATCTGGCACTCGGACGAACGACTGAAGCCAATCGCGGTTTAGACTATCTCGCACGTGGTAATGACGAGGTCGCCAATGAAGCGCGGGCAATACGAGGTCGCTAATGCGGCCACGGTTTGTACAGGCTCAGGATATTATTCCTGCCAATAGTTTAATAATTGATTGCGGCGTACCCGGGGCAAAAACCTATAGCCACTGGAAAGATGCTCCGAAAACGCCCGATGAGCTGATCGCGGACACGAGTACCGAAATACTCCTCAATGCCGCGAAAGATCCCGCGCGCTGGCTTAATGATTTTGATTACGCGGTTAACGATCACGTCGATGCTGATGGCTTACTTGCGGTAGCCGTTGCTTGTCGCCCACAAGAATTACTCCCACATCGCGAATTATTAATCGCAGCGGCTGAATCCGGTGATTTCTCTGAATGGACAACCGAGGCTGGATTTCGCCTGATGTTACTACTCCACCAACTCATAAGAGATGCTGCGCAAAGCGGTGACGGTTGGGAACAACGACTGTATGATCTCGTAACCGCCACGATGCCATCGATTATTGCCTACGCCAATAAACCAGACGTGGAACGTGACGCGCAAATTGCACGAGTGATTTCCGTACAACAAGCACTGATGGCGAAAAAAGGTTTTACCCTTCGCCAATCAACAAACCTCTTAGGAGTGGAATGGCATTTCGTCCATGGACACTCCGATAGTTTTCGCGTCGTCAATCGCGCCGATGATCTCCCCGAATGGTCACTGTCACGTGTCGCAACAGCAAATCAGTTTCAATTATTAGGCATGCATACGAGCGACGGAATTATTTATCAACTCGACGCGCCACGCCACTCCTGGGCTCGCACCGTCAAACGACCCACCGTGATTTGGCCAGATCTCACTGGGGTAGTGCAAACCCTGCAAAAACAGGAGAAGTCGCTCGGTCGCTGGGTAACGGAAACAACATCGCGCCAAAATGGTTATGTCTGTTTACTGACCTGCGTTAATGACTCCGGTTTAGCGCCGTCGTCCCTGAATTTTGATCAAGTATGGCAGGCGCTTTCTGGTATTTAATGAAGCCAGGAGATTTGAGTTCGGAAATCCTTGAGAGTCCGGAGGTCCGGAAGTCCGAAAGTCTTGCGTGATCCCTATTAAATGGACTTGTAACGGTTAAGATGCGACGGCAGAAATGCTGGCGCCAAGTTTAAATAGATTAATGCGTCTGAACAGGTTGGCCGCAACCTTTCTGCAGCTAATAAATATTCGTCCGTATATGACAAAGATAACTGATCGGGCAGGACATCCGGACTTCCGGACCTCCGGACTTCCGGACTCTAAAGAGATTCCATACTAGCACTTCGCCCACTTACCCCACGATGCCCACCCATGACCGCTGACCACGTTGCCGACCAATTGCACGCCACCATCGAACGCACCAAATCCATTGCCTGCGTTGGACTTGATCCACGCCCGGCATTGCTGCCGAAATCGTTAATCGATGCCGCTATCGCGGCGCATGGCGATACCGCAACCGCCGTCGCTGATGCCTTTCTCAACTTTAATGTTGGTCTGCTCAATGCCATCGCCGGACATTGCGCTGCGGTCAAACCACAATCTGCGTGTTATGAAGCTTATGGCCATGCTGGCGTCAAAGCTTTAGAAGACACCGTTCGCCATGCGCGCAAGCTCGGCATTCCCGTCATCATGGATGCCAAACGTGGCGACATCGGTTCCACGGCTGAACATTATCAACAAGCCTTTTTAGGACAGGCACCAAGCCTGAAAGGCGCCTCACTCCCAGGACTCAATTGCGAATGGTTAACCATTAATGGTTACCTGGGCAGCGACGGCGTGCTGCCGTTCCTCAATAAAATCCCAGGCCATGGCGGAGTGTTTGTTTTGGTGAAAACCAGCAATCCTTCCAGCGGAGATTTACAAGATATTGCCCTGGCCGCCAAGGTTCGTGGAAAATCCGCGAGCGAAGACGCGCTCCAAGCCATGGAATTAATGGCGCAACTGGTCCACCATTGGGGCCAACAACGAACCGGCAAAAGTGGACTCACGGATGTCGGTGCCGTGGTTGGCGCAACATATCCTGCGCAAGCGAAGCGCTTACGCACGCTAATGCCAAATACTATTTTCCTGGTTCCTGGCTACGGCGCTCAAGGCGGTACCGCTACAGATGCGCTCGCTGGCATTCGCCCAGATGGCCGTGGCGTGATTGTCAATTCCAGCCGAGGGATTATTGCCGCCTGGCAAAAGAATAAAGACAGCGATTGGGCCGGGGCCGCACGTGCTGCGTTAGATGCGATGAATACGGATTTAGCCTCGGGTTAATCCGTATTCATTTGACTGATAATCGCGCGCCGTCTACTTAATCAAAACATCGGGTTTATCGCGCGCGATATCGGCTTCCCACGCGGCCAATTCGGCTTTGAGTTTGACGACCATTTCCGGAAAACGAACGGAAAGGTTACTGCGCTCGCTGATATCGGTTGCTAAATCAAAGAGCAATTCCGTTTTCCCATCTAGCAACAATTTCCAATTCCCTTGGCGAACAACTTTTTGGTGACGAGCGGTACCGTTATTATCAATACGCCAACAAAGCGTCCGTTCTCGTGGCGCGGCTGATGATTCGACTAAGGGCAATAAATTAATTCCATCAAATTGTTGATATTTTGCAGGCACACCACCAGCATGCGCAGCAAAGGTCGAACTTAAATCCATGTTGATTCAGACCTGTTTACTCTCCGCACCCGAAGGCAAGCGACTGGGCAAACGCATTAGGCAAGGGACGCGAA
>SXGR01000815.1_pt1 | contig 13342 bp, 15 predicted proteins | sample 3174711 | NCBI WGS metagenome assembly SXGR01 (sample SAMN11356860, study PRJNA531348) | freshwater metagenome | isolation source: freshwater sample F1-60 | place: China: Fuxian Lake, Yuxi | collected 2017-12-25
AGGCATTTGATTATTTCTATACTTACCCGATAAATAACCAAAAGCTAAAGGTGAATAAGCAAGCAGACCCACATTATCTCTTACAGAAATTTCAGACATGCCCACTTCATAAGTTCTATTGAGAAAATTATATGGATTTTGAACAGAAACTATTCTTGGTAAATTTTGGACTTTAGCTTGTTCTAAATATTTTGAAAATCCATAAGGAGTTTCATTTGAAATACCAATGTGTCTGATTTTTCCTTGTTGAATAAATTTTTCTAATAATTTTAAAACAGAATCAAAAGCATGCCATTTGTTTTCTTTTTCGTCATGTACGTAATCTAATTTACCAAAATAATTTGTGTTTCGTTCTGGCCAATGTAACTGATAAAGATCGATGTAGTCTGTTTTTAATCTTTTTAAACTATTATCAAGTGCAGTTTCTATTCCTTCAGAGTAGTATTCGTTTCCACCACCTCTTATCCATTTAAAGCCAGGGCCAGCAATTTTTGAGGCTAATATAATTTTATCTCTGTTCTTTTTTTTTAAAAACCAATTACCAATAATCTCTTCAGTTTTACCGTAAGAATGGTCCATAGGCGGGGTTGCATAAAGCTCAGCTGTATCAAAAAAATTTATGCCTTTTTCTAAGGCATAGTCCATTTGGGCAAATCCATCTGCTTGAGAGTTTTGCTGCCCCCAAGTCATAGTTCCTAGACAAATTGAGCTTACTTTTAAATTTGTAGCCCCAAGTTTCTTAAATTTCATAAAAATATAACATTAAAATGTAATATTTTTTATGAATTAAAGAGGCTGAAGTAAAGTAGGTATTGAAATTTTAAAAAAAATAATTATATTGGTTCTATGGCATTAAACAGACAAAACGCAACAAGTAGATCTTCAGTTTCAGCAGCAATTATTGATCAGGGTTTACGTTCTTATATGTTGAAGGTTTACAACTATATGGCCTCAGCACTATTGTTGACAGGTTTTGTTGCTTTACTAACTTTTAAATTAGCGGTTCAGTCTTTAGAACCTTTAGTGTTATCAAATTTTGGAAACTCACTTTATAATTCCGGTTTAGCTTGGGTCGTTATGTTAGCTCCGCTTGGAGTTATTATTTATATGAGTTTTGGAATAGCAAAAATGAATGTGGCTAAAGCCCAATCAGTTTTTTGGGTATTTGCAGCTTTGATGGGATTATCTTTATCATCAATATTTGTTGCTTATACAGGAACTTCAATTACAAGAGTTTTTTTCATAACCGCCGGTACTTTTGGTTTAATGAGTATTTACGGTTACACGACAAATAGCGATTTAACTAAGTTTGGATCATTTTTAATTATGGGTTTAATTGGAATCCTAATTGCTTCAGTCGTTAATATATTTATGAAATCTCCTATGATGTATTTTGTAATTTCTATCTTAGGTGTTTTAATTTTTGTAGGCTTAACAGCTTATGATACTCAAAAAATTAAAAATATGTATTTAGAAAGCGATAGCGGCGAGTTAATTGGCAAGAAAGCTGTTATGGGAGCTTTAACTCTTTATTTAGATTTCATTAACTTGTTTATAATGCTTTTAAGACTTTTCGGTCAAAGAAGATAATTATTTTACAGCTTTTAAATTATTCCATCTAGTTTTTTCTATAAGACCTAAAAGATTATTAGACTTCTCTAATACATTTCCGTGTTTATCTTTGATATAAAATTTTTCATTATAATTTTCAGGTTTTAGATTCTTTAGAATTCTATAAATTGGTCTCTCAGAGGCTTGTTGGTAGATATCGAAAGAAATTTCTCTTGGTCCAATAGAAACACCGTAGTCTTTCCAAGTACCATTAGAGACCATTTTGCCATACAAGTTTAAGATTGTTTGAAGTTCTTTTTTTACAAAAAAGATTTCTTTTTCATTGCTTTTATAGTTGTTATTAACGACTAATTTTAAATTTCTCATATCTTATGTTTATTAATCACTGGTATTTGTAAGGCAGTAAAGACAAACGTTAGTGGCAGTATTCCCCAAACTTTAAAATTAACCCACACAACTTCTGTTTGTGTTCTCCAAACCAGTTCATTAACTAAAGCTAGAAAGATAAAAAACAACATCCATCTACTATTTAATTTATCCCAACCCATTTCATCAATTTGAAATGCATTTTGAAAAAAATATTTGAGCAAATTCTTGTTAAAAAAAGCCCTACCAACAAATAAAATAATAGCAAAAATAATATTAATGATCGTAGGTTTCATATATAAAAAAATAGGATTATTAAAATATAAAGTAAGCCCACCAAAAACCGATATTATAATTCCACCAACTAAAGGAAGATAAGGAACTTTTTTTTCGACTATATAACTGATAAGGACGGCAATTAATGTTGCAATAATGAGTGGAGGAATAGCAACACTTAAGTTATTTCCACTTTTATAATAAACAGTAAAGAAAATTAATAAAGGACCAAAGTCAGTAATAAATTTTAAGAGCGACTTATTCACATTATATTTTTATCATAAATCTATTTTTAAAGAAATTTATATATTGATTTTTATTAAAAAGTTATTATCTTAGAATCAATGGCTGCAAACATTGCAAAGTTTTCAATTGGAACAATTGTAAAACATAGACATTTTGATTTTCGCGGAGTTATTTACGATGTAGATTTTGAGTTTAATAATACTGAGGAATGGTATCAATCTATTCCAAAAGACGTAAGACCTAGAAAAGATCAACCCTTTTATCATCTCTTAGCTGAAAGCAATGATGTAACGTATGAAGCTTATGTTTCTGAGCAAAATCTTTTAATTGATAATTCTAAGCAGCCTGTAAAGCACCCATTAATCAATGAAATTTTTATTGGTAAAAAAGGTTCTAATTATTTCAAGCTTTCTCATTAATTACATCTTAGCCGCCACAAATCTAACAATATTAGATCAAATCTAAAACACAGATTCTGTCTATGTTTTAAATGTTAATGCCTATTTGGGAATTAACTTCTCTATCTCCCTCCCAATTCTCAATTAGGCAAAACAACTATCTTCCCTTAAAATCATATCTAATATAATTAAGATTAAAATGTTTAATTTTTTTTCATCTAGTAACTTATATTCTTTAATTCAAAAACTAATTAATTTTATAAATTCAATATTTTTTTTAGTTTTAGTGATTGGTTTAACTTTTGCTTTATTTTTATCTCCGCCCGACTACATACAAGGAGACTCAGCCAGGATTATGTATGTGCATGTTCCATCGGCATGGCTTGGCTTAGCTTGTTTTTCTCTTATTACTCTTCTTTCAGTTTTAAATTTTATTTTTAAAATAAAAAATTTTTATTTTATTAATAAAAGCATCGCACCGATTGGTTTGTTATTTACTTGTTTAGCTATTATAACGGGTTCTTTATGGGGACAACCAACCTGGGGCACATGGTGGGCTTGGGATGCAAGGTTAACATCGATGTTGGTTTTAATGTTTTTTTACATAATTTATATTTTAGTATTTAAGATAATTAAAGAAGAGCAACTAATAATTAAAATTTCATCCATCATAGCTATTCTTGGCTCAATTAATTTATCTATCATCAAATATTCCGTTGAATGGTGGTCTACACTTCATCAACCTGCAAGTATAAAAATTACTGGATCAAGTACTATACACTCGACCATGCTGTTTCCATTAATGGTAATGTTATTTGTTTTTTTGCTTTATGCTGCGTTAATTTTTCTAATGAAATACAAAACAGAAATCATTAGAATAAAGAAAAAAAATATTAAAAGGATATGATAAATCAATTTATATCAATGAACGGATACGGACTTTACGTCTGGCTATCATTTATTATTGTAGTTATTTCTTGTGCTGTTGTTTATTACAAAACAAATAAAACTTTAAGAAAATATGAAAAAGAGTTTTTGATAGAACTTGAAGCTTTATCAATAGAAGAAAAAAAGAAAGCTTTAAAAACTTCTAAAATTGCACAACAAATATTAGCATCAAACTCTAAGATAAACTAAAAGCATTTTTAATGCTTACTAAAAAAGTAAAAAGTCGAGTTTTGTTTTTATTTTTTATTTTTTTTATTTCTACAGTCGCTGTTATCTTTATATTAAAGTCTCTAAACCAAAATATTTTATACTTCTCTTCACCAACTGAAATCAAAAATAGGGAGGATATTGTTCTAGAAAAAGCAATGCGCGTTGGAGGAATGGTAAAAAAAAATTCAATCATTATCAATAAAAATAATATTCAATTTATTATCACCGATTTTCAAAATGAAATCTTAATTAGTTACTCTGGTACAGTGCCTAATTTATTTGCCGAGGGCAAAGGTGTTGTAGCTGAGGGCAAGCTTAAAGATAAACAATTTTTTATAGCTAATAGAATATTAGCTAAACACGATGAAAAATATATGCCCCCTGAAATTAAAAAAATAATAGAAAATAATGCTAAGTAATATTGGGTCAATTTTAGTTTTTTCTATTTTAGTTCTTAGCTTGCTTATAATTTACAAGTCTTACCTAGATATAGAAATTAACAATCAAACTTTAAATAAGAGCATTTATAGCTTAAGTTTATTTCAGATAACTTTTACTATTCTCAGCTTTTTCACATTAATTACAGGATTTATCTCTTCAGATTTTTCCATTGTTAATGTTTATGAAAATTCTCATACAGCCAAACCACTTTTTTATAAGATAGCAGGAACTTGGGGAAACCATGAAGGAAGCTTATTATTATGGATAAATATTTTAGTTTTATTTTCTTACCTATTCTTAATATTTAATCACAAGCATGATAAAAAATTTAGATTATATACTTTAATTTTTCAAAACTTTTTAATTTTGGGATTTGTAATTTTTTTATTAATAAATTCTAATCCGTTTAGTTTAATCTATCCAGTGCCGTCAGAAGGATTAGGTTTAAACCCAATCTTACAAGATCCTGCATTAGCTATTCATCCCCCGCTTTTGTATATAGGGTTTGTTGGGTGTTCGATTTATTTTTCAGCAGCGATATCTTCAATACTTTCTAATTATAACGGTAAGCAATTTGCTTTATCAATAAAATCTTGGGTTAAAATTTCATGGGTATTTCAAACACTTGGAATAACAGTTGGGTCTATCTGGGCATATTATGAATTAGGATGGGGAGGCTTTTGGTTTTGGGATCCGGTTGAAAATGCTTCTCTACTTCCTTGGTTTGCCATTACTGCTTTGATGCACACCGTTATTGTTCTAGAGAAAAGAAATATTTTGTATGAATGGGCTATCATACTTTGTCTTTTGACTTTCATTTTAAGTGTGGCGGGTACTTTTTTAGTCAGATCTGGAATTTTGAATTCCGTACATACCTTTGCGAGCGATCCTTCAAGAGGGCTATTCATACTTATCTTTTTATCTTTAATGATTTTTACTTCTTTAATCATTTATTTTAAAAAACGAAATAAAGAATTTTATAATTTTAATACTAATAGCAAAGAAATATTTATTTTAGCTAATAATTGGTTTATGGTTTTTTTCTTAGCAACTGTTCTAATTGGAACGCTTTATCCAATTTTTCTTGATGTGTTAACTGGTGCAAAAGTTTCTGTTGGACCACCTTTTTATAATATCGTCATAATTCCTTTAGTGATTCCTGTTTTATTTTTAATGACGTTAGGTCCACAATTTGGCTGGATAAATTCAAAAACAGAAAAACTATATAAAACTTTATATATTTTAGTTGGAGCAGTGATTATAAATTTATTTTTATTTTACTTTTTTAAAAATTACGGAATTTATTCAAATTTAATTTTAATTTCAGCTATTTTCTTAATTTTACACTCCTTTTTAGATGCAAAAAATTCAATAACCAATAAAAAAAAATTTCAATTTCCAAGAATTATTTCTCATTTGGGTTTTGGGATGCTTGTTTTTTTTACTGGAATTAATAATCAATATTCTATTGAAACAGATTTTAATTTAAAAGTAGGAGAGACTAAAAAATTGAATAATTATGAACTTGTTTTTGAAAATATAAAAATAGAAGAAAATAAAAATTATAAATCAATAATAGGTGATTTTAAAATCATTGAACTTAAAAAAAAGTATATTCAATATTTAAATCCTGAAATTAGAATTTATACCAATCCTGAAACTTTAACTTATGAAGCTTCTATAAAATCAAAAATTAGTTCTGATTTATATTTGACCATGAGCAATGTATCTAGGTCCGATTTTTATAATATTAAATTTCAAGAAAAGCCATTTATGATTTGGATATGGGTTTCTGCTATAATGATTGCTCTTGGTGGTTTGATACAATTAATCATAAAAAAAAATGAAAATTAATTTTTTTAAAATTATTATTTTTAGTTTTATAATATTTTTTCTTTCTGTTTTTTGGTTTGGATTAAACAAAGATAATAATTATAGTACTAAAAATCTTATTGGAAAAAAAATAAGTAGTTTTCAACTTTCATCTATTCATAATAATGATTTAGTTTCAGATGACATGTTAAAAAAAAATGAATTCACCTTAATTAATTTTTTTGCTTCATGGTGTGCCCCCTGTAGACTCGAACATCCATATTTGATGAAATTATCCAAGCAAAATAAAAAAATTAATATTTTAGGTATAAATTTTAAAGATAAAAAAAATAATGCTTTAAGTTTTTTGAATGAGCTAGGTGACCCTTACAATTTTGTAGCTGAAGATTCAGAAGGTAAAGCTTCAATTTTTTTTGGTATTTACGGCATACCAGAATCAATACTAATTAATAAAGATTTAACTATAATAAAAAAAATTATAGGACCCATAGACCAAAATCAATTTCAAGAAATTCAAGACTTAATTAAATGATATTGAGAAAAATTATAATTATTTATTTTTTTTTATTTTCTTCGCTTCATACCAATGAAGTCAATCCAGAGTTAATTGAAATTTATAAAAATCTAAGATGTTTAATTTGCCAAGGACAATCTATAGCTGATTCAAATTCGGATTTTGCATCAACGCTTAAATTAGTCGTGCAAGATCAAATTAAAGCTGGCAAAACAAAAGAAGAAATCTATGATTTTTTAATTAGTAAATATGGAGAGTGGATTGTGTACCAGCCCACTTTAAGTAAAAATAATTTTTTGCTTTGGTTTTTGCCTTATTTAATTTTAGTAATAGGCGGTCTAGTAATTTTTTTTATAATACGAAAAAGCAAGTATAATAAGACCAATTGAAATGTGTACTTTTTTTAATTAACGTTGTATTTTTTATCAAATGAAAAAATTAATTATATTACTTTTTGCGATTATATTTTTGACAAATTCGCATTTATTATCGGCGGAAAAAGAGAAATTTTTTAAACCTTGGGGTTCAAATAAAAATTCTAAAAATGCTAATTCAAAAGCAACCCAGAAAGGTGATATCTTTAAGCAAATAACTTTTGATAATGATAAAACAGATAATATCTTAGTTTATACAGGCATTTTCGATCACAAAGATGAAAAAGCACCTGGAAAAAAAGAAAATCACAAAACCTCTTTAGTTGGAATAGAACACAAGAATGTAGATTTATTTAGAGACACTTGGATAGGGAGGTTTTCACCAACCACAGGAGCATTCGTTACAGGCAAAAGTTCTGCTTATTTATATACAGGTGTTGAAGCTGACTATAATTTAGGCCCAATAAAAATATCACCTAGTTTTGCACCTGGGTATTATGAGGCGGGTGATGGTAAAAATTTAGGAAGTGCACTTGAATTTAAATCAGAAATAAAAATTGGGATAGATTTATTTAAAAATTCTAATCTTGGATACAGTTATAGCCACATTTCAAATAATGATTGGGGAGACAGAAACCCAGGTGCCGACAATCAATCGATAACTTTTTCTAAAAAGTTTTAAATAGCAGTGTCACTTAGAGATTGCTATAATATCGAAGACTTTAAAAAATTAGCTAAAAAAAATTTACCAGCTCCAATTTTTCATTACATAGATGGTGGAGCTGATGATGAAACAACTCTTAGAAGAAATACAGATTCTTTCTCCAAGTGTGATTTAATTCCTAATATTTTAGCAAATGTAGGAGAACCGGACCTCTCCGTTAATGTGTTTGGACACAAAATTGATATACCTTTATTTTTGTCTCCCACAGCAATGCAAAGACTTTATCATCACGATGGAGATAAAGCGTCTGCAAGAGCAGCAGAAAAATTTGGAACATTTTATAGTATGTCTACTATGGCAACTTCATCAATCGAAGAGATTGCGAACATCTCAAGTGGACCAAAATTATTTCAACTTTATATTCATAAAAATCAATCGCTTACAGATAATTTAATCGATAGATGTAAAAATGCTGGTTTTAAGGGCTTATGTCTAACGGTAGATACAGTTGTTGCAGGCAATAGAGAAAGAGATCACAGAACCGGATTTACAACACCACCAAGACTTACTTTAAAAAGTTTAATAAGTTTTGCTGCGCATCCGAAATGGACTTTTAATTATTTAACTCATGAAAAATTTAAATTAGCAAATGTTGCTCATTTTACTAAAGATGGTTCAAGCATAGCAAAAGGTGTAATGGAATATATCAACGAGCAATACGATCCAGCCATGAGCTGGAAGGATGCAGAGTATTGTATCAAGCGTTGGAAAGGTCCTTTTGCAATAAAAGGATTAATGTCAGTTAAGGATGCTAAGAAGGCAGTTGATATAGGAGCATCTGCTATCATGCTCTCAAATCATGGTGGCAGACAATTAGACGGATCAAGATCGCCTTTCGATCAACTTCCTGCAATTGTTGATGCTGTCGGTGGAAAAATAGAAATCATCGTTGACGGTGGAATTAGAAGGGGAACTCATGTTTTAAAAGCTCTAGCACTAGGAGCAACAGCTTGCAGTTTCGGTAAAGGTTTTTTATTTGCGTTAAGTGCAGGAGGACAAGAAGGGGTAGAGTTAGTTCTTCAAAGAATGAAAGATGAAATTAGAAGAGACATGATTTTAATGGGCTGTAAAAGTATTAAAGAACTTAATCCTAGCAAAATTGCCTTTAGATAATATAGATAGTTCTAATATTTTTATTTTAATAATTTTAAATTCTGTTAGTTTCATGAAATAAAAAAAATGCAATTATCAAAAAACTTAGAAAGATTAGGTACAGAGTCAGCATTCAGCGTGTTAGCTGAAGCTAAAAAACTTGAAGCCCAAGGAAAAGAAATGATTCACCTTGGATTAGGTCAGCCTGATTTTAAAACCCCTAAACACATAGTAGATGCTGCTAAGAAAGCATTAGACGATGGACATCATGGATATGTTTTATCAAATGGTATTTTAGAGTGTAGGCAAGCTGTTACTAGAAAAATTAAAAAACTTTACAATAAAGTTGTTGATCCAGAGAGAGTTTTAATTATGCCTGGAGGAAAACCTACTATGTTTTTTGCTATCTCAATTTTTGGAGAGCCGGGCGCTGAAATTATTCATCCTACTCCAGGATTTCCGATTTATGAGTCGATGATCAATTATTCAGGGGCAAAAGCCGTTCCTTATGATCTTACAAAAGATAAAGATTTAAAATTTGATCCAGAAAAAATTTTATCTTTAATTACAGATAAAACTAGAATGTTAGTGCTTATTAATCCCAATAATCCAACAGGAAGTTTTGTAGAAAAACCAGCTATAGACTTTTTAGCTGAGGGTCTTAAGAAACATCCCCATGTTGTAATACTTAGTGATGAAATTTATAGTAGACAAATTTATGACGGTAAAGAAATGCCAACGTTTTTTAATTATCCTGATTTGCAAGATAGATTAATTGTTCTAGATGGTTGGAGCAAAGCTTACTCAATGACTGGATGGAGAATGGGCTGGAGTGTTTGGCCAGAAAAATTAGTACCGCATGTAAATAGATTAATTATTAATAGCGTGTCCTGCGTAAATGCACCTTCTCAGTTTGCTGGAATAGCTGCCTTGGACGGACCAGATGATCAAATTTTTGAAATGATGAAAAAATTTGATGAAAGAAGAAAATTAATTCATAAAGGTCTAAACGATCTACCTGGTGTTGAATGTAGCATGCCGGGAGGAGCTTTTTATGCTTATCCTAAAGTAATAGGAACGGGAATGAACGGATCGGAGTTTGCGAAAAAATGCATGCATGAAGCAGGTGTAGCAATCGTTCCAGGAACAGCTTTTGGTAAAACTTCAGTTGATTATGTTAGGTTTAGTTTTGCTGCTTCTAAAGAGAATATTCAAAAAGCTTTAGAAAAAATTAAAAAAATGCTTAGATAACTATCTTTGCCTTTTGACCAAACAGCTTAAAAATTATAAACTTATTATATGACAAGTCTTCAAATGCCTAAAGTTGATCAGTTAATTTTATCAAGTAAAGATAAAATTATTGCCGATTTAAGCAGAATACTTAACATCGACAATATCCTTTCTCATGAAGACGAAATAAGACCTTATGAAACTGATGCATTAGCCGCATACAAGCAGGCACCGCTTCTTGTAGTTCTGCCAGAAACCGTAGAACAGGTAAGCCAAATATTAAATTATTGTAACGAAAATAAAATTAAAGTTGTGCCTCGTGGAGCAGGAACAGGCCTTTCAGGAGGGGCATTACCTTTAGCTGATTGTGTTTTATTAAGTATGGGAAAATTTAATAAGATACTTGAAATTGATTACAAAAATAAATGTGTTGTGGCACAACCTTGTGTAACTAATTTAGCCATTACGCATGCCGTACAAGATCAAAAATTTTATTATGCTCCAGATCCATCAAGTCAACTAGCTTGTTCGATTGGTGGTAACGTTGCTGAAAATTCTGGCGGAGTTCATTCTTTAAAGTATGGTGCGACTACAAATAATTTATTAGGAATCCAAGTTGTTTTAATGGATGGAACGGTAACAAGATTTGGAGGAAAAACATTAGACTCCGAAGGCTACGATCTACTTGGATTAATGACTGGTTCTGAAGGTTTGCTTGGAGTAATTACAGAAGTAACGGTTAAAATTTTAAAAAATCCTGAAGTTGCAAAAGCTGCACTGATTGGTTTTTCTTCAATTGAAGATGCAGGAAAATGTGTAACTGAAATTATTGCAAAAGGAATAATTCCTGCTGGCATGGAAATTATGGATAAAGCTTTGACAAAAGCAACTAATGATTATTCCAAAGCCGGTTACCCTGTCGATGCAGAAGCTACGATGATTGTTGAGTTGGACGGCACAGATTCTGAAGTTTTAGAATTAATTAAAAGAGTAGAAGAAATTGCAAAAAAAAACAAATGTTCGAGTATAAAAATTAGTAAGTCAAACGAAGAAAGATTAAAATTTTGGATGGGTAGAAAAGCTGCTTTTCCAGCTTGTGGTGATTTAGCACCAGATTATATGTGCATGGATGGCTCTATACCTAGAGGAAAACTAGCAGAAGTTTTAAAAGAAATTCAAAAACTTTCAATTAAATATAATTTACCTGTCGCAAATGCTTTTCATGCTGGCGATGGAAATCTACACCCACTTATTATGTTTAATGCAAATGATCCAGAACAATTAAGAAAAACCGAAGAATTTGGTGCAGAGATATTAAAGTATTGTGTTAAAGTTGGTGGAGCCTTAACAGGAGAACACGGAGTTGGCATAGAAAAAAGAGAATTAATGTGTGAAGCATTTAATGATACGGACATTAAACAACAACTTAATATTAAAATTGCTCTTGATCCAAACTCTTTACTTAACCCTGGCAAAGTTTATCCAATCTTAAGAAAATGCGCTGAGGAAGGAAGAGTACATGTTCATGGAGGAAAAACAAGATTTCCAGATATCCCAAGATTTTAGTGCATCAATACTAAAACCAAATACCGAAGAAGCAATAGCCGATTCAATTAGATATTGTTATAAAAAAAATATTCCACTTGAGATTAATGGTTTAGGTTCAAAAAAGAATATTGGTAAAAATTTTCAGTCACAAAAAACTTTAGATCTTTCTAATTATTCTGGAATCATTAAATATGAACCAGAAGAATTGTACATAAAAGTAAAATCTGGAACACCTATTAAAACAATTAAAGAGGAACTAGAAAAAAAAAATCAACAACTTGCTTTTGAGCCTATAGATTTTGGTTATCTTTTCGAGGGCAAAAGGAATGAGGGAACAATTGGAGGTGTACTTTCTTGTAATTTTTCTGGTTCAAGAAGATTCAAAGTTGGTAGTGCCCGAGATCACATTTTAGGATTTAAAGGCGTAAATGGAAAAGGTGAAATAATAAAATCAGGCGGAACAGTTGTTAAAAATGTTACAGGCTATGATTTAAGTAAAATTATAACGGGTTCTTTTGGCACCTTGAGTGTTTTTACAGAAATATCAGTTAAGGTTTTGCCAAAAGCTGATTTGACAAAAACTCTAATTATAGAAAATCCTCATTTAAAAAAAGGTCTAGAATATTTAAATACTGCTTTGGGATCATCCACCGATCCATCGGGAGGAGTGTTCTATCCAGAGTATTTTCGTAATCAATTTATATTTAATGATTTAACAACAGAAGGCCCTATTACAGCAATAAGAATAGAAGGTTCAAAATTATCTGTAGATGAAAGAATTAACAAATTAATAAAAGAATTAAATGTGGGTAGTAAAGAAGTTTCAATTTTAGATTCTTCCCAGTCGAATATTTTTTGGGAGAATACAAGGTGCTTAAAAGTGTTTACAAACTTAAAAAGCAATCTACTCAGAGTCATTGCTCCCGCGAGCGAAGTATTTGAATTAATGAATAAGCTTAAATCTTATAATGTTAGGTATTGTATAGATTGGGGAGGAAGTTTAATTTGGCTACAGATAGATCAATCAAATTCAAATTCCTTGAAAGAAATTAGATCTTTGGTAAAAAATTTAGGAGGTTATTTGACAATTATTAAAGTAGAAGAAAGTTTGAAGCCTTTAATTGATATTTTTACGATAGATGAAGTTAAATATAAGATATCTGAAAAAATTAAGAAAAGCTTCGATCCTAAAAGAATTTTAAATTCAGGAAAAATGTATACAGGAATTTAATGCAAACAATATTCACACCAGAACAATTAAAAAGTAAAAACAATAAATCCACAGAAGAAATTGTTCGAAAGTGCGTTCATTGTGGAATGTGCAATTCAACATGTCCAACTTATCAAATTTTAGGCGATGAACTTGATGGACCTAGAGGAAGAATTTATCTGATTAAAGATATGCTAGAGAACAATAAGCCGGCTAATGAAAAAATAGCTAAACATCTTGATAGATGCTTATCTTGCTACGCATGTATGACGACATGTCCATCAGGCGTAAATTACATGCATTTAATTGATCATGGCAGAGCTCATTTAGAAAAAACTTATAAGCGACCCATCCTAGAGA